>Ga0207665_10000586_pt1 | contig 24544 bp, 25 predicted proteins | sample LARL112metaG_FD_184351 | JGI IMG/M metagenome (GOLD analysis project Ga0207665, IMG submission 184351) | Corn, switchgrass and miscanthus rhizosphere microbial communities from Kellogg Biological Station, Michigan, USA - LAR L11-2 metaG... | ecosystem: Host-associated > Plants > Roots >... | reverse complement strand
GGGTACTCTCCCGCTCACCGCCGTCGGGGCGCCGGAGCTGTCTGCCAAATGTCTGCCAGTATTTGACTTCCCCCTTTGCTGCCAGGCGATTCTCGATAACGACCCGATCGGCTATTAAGTGGCCGGGGAGCGGCTAATAGGCCGCCCCCAGCTTGTCGGTGTCCCGCCGACCCACTGCTCAGCAAGATCAAAAAGGACCAGGCAGGGCTGCCGGAACTTCGCCATGCCCGGCACGCTCGTCTGCCGACTGCACGGCGGGCTGAGCCCGCAGGCGCTCGCTCGCGGCCAGGTCCGCTAGTCGCTGAGCGAGATCGCCCATGCCAATCCCAGGCCCCGGCCGAGGTGCTGCGCGATGCCGTCGCCCTCGCCGACGTCGCCCAGCGCGCCTGCTGGTCGGCGCTGCGCGCTGGCGAGCTGGACGCGTCGGTCGCCGATCGGCTGCTGGAGGTGGCCCGCTACGGCGCCGCGCTGATGTAGGTCGCGGTGTAGCCGGGCTTCCGCTGCACGACGACGACGATCGGGTGCCGGTCGAGGCGTTCAGCGACGTGGCCGCCGCCGCGCTGGCCAGCGTCGCGGACAGGCTGGTCGGGCTGGTCCTTCAGCGTAGAGCCGACGCCCGGACTCGAACCGGGAACCGCTCGATTACAAGTCGAGTGCGCTGCCAATTGCGCCACGCCGGCGGAGCCTTGATCGTAGTCGCCACCGACCAGGGATGATCGTTAGCGCGCACGGCACACTGTGCTAGGAGTGAGGGGCGCTAGGAGCGAGGAGGCGCCATGAGCCGGCTGCACAAGCCCAAGCCCGAGTGGATGGTTCGCGCTGTCGTGCTCGCGCTCTACCCGTTCAGCAGCCTGATGTTCCGGATTCGGTTTCAGCATCTCGAGCGCATCCCGCCGACCGGCGGGGTCATTCTGGCGGCGAACCATATCTCGCACGTCGACACCGTGCTCATCGCTCGGGTGGTATGGCAATCGGGGCGCATTCCCCGGTTCATGATCAAGAGCTCGATCTTCGACAACCCGGTGCTCGGTCAGATCATGCGCCGGACGAAGCAGATTCCCGTCAGCCGCGGTACATCCGACGCAGCGAAGTCACTCGACGCGGCGCGCGCGGCACTCGATGCGGGCGAGGCGGTCGTGATTTACCCGGAAGGCACGCTGACCAAGGACCCGGCGCAGTGGCCGATGCAGGCCAAGTCCGGGCTGGCCCGGCTGGTGCTCCTGGCTCCGGACGCGCCGGTGATCCCGATCGGCCAGTGGGGCTCCCAGCAGGTGCCGAACCAGGGGCCCTGGCATCTCCTGCGCCGACGCACCGCCGCCGCGTCGGTGGGACGTCCGGTCGAGCTCGGTGCTCTACGTCAGGCCGAGCCAACCGCTCGGACGGTTCTCGAGGTGACGAACCTGATCATGACGGCGATCCGGGACGAGGTCGCGACGCTGCGCGGCGAGGATCCACCCGCGCGCTTCTACCGACCACCGAGCGCGGGCAGCACACGGCACCGAAAGTCGATGGAGGCAGCCGATTGACCCCGGCCGTGCCGCAACTGTGCCCGCCCGCTCGGGGCGTACGCGTCTCCTTCCTCGCCGCCATGGCGGAGTTTCAGGCTGAGGGCCGCGGCACGGTCAGCGACACGTCGATGGTCGGAAGTGAGATCCGCGAGTACGGACCGACCTGGGCCGATCCAGCGGTATTCGACCACTACACGAGCCAACTGCGGGCGCAGGCGCTTCCCGAGACGCCCCGCCCGGCCGGGTACGTCCCGTGCACGACGTTGTGGTGGATTGACGGCGACCAATACATCGCCCGGATTGCCATCCGGCACCAGCTCAACGAGTTTCTGCTCAACGTCGGTGGCCATATCGGCTACGACGTCCGGCCTAGTGCTCGCAGGCGCGGGCACGCTACCGCCATGCTGCGAGCCGCACTGCCCGTCGCTCATCAATTGGGCATTGAACGGGCACTCATCACGTGCGACTGGGACAACGTGGGATCGCGCAAGACGATTGAGGCCAACGGCGGCGTGTTCGAGGACCGGCGAGGCGTCAAGCTGCGCTACTGGGTCCCGACCTTTCCTTGACTCAACACACTCCGTCACGGTCCAATAACGGTGCCCCGACCGCTACGCCGGTCGACCGGCGCCGCCTGCTACTCGGTGGGGCGGACCAACGCTGATCGATCGGAAAACCGTGAGGTGCGCCGACGGCGTCTAGCCAGCGCCCAAGGTTCACCCGTACCCGGTGCGGTCACCCACACCGAAGGGAGATCCCCATGGCTGGAGTCAAGTACGTCGACGCAACCCGGATCTATCCGGGCGCGACAGTGCCCTCCGTGAACAAGCTCAACCTCGATATCCCCGACGGGGAATTCTGCGTGCTGGTCGGCCCGTCAGGATCCGGTAAGTCGACCGCACTGCGAATGCTGGCCGGTCTGGAAGACGTGGATCTGGGCGCGATCTACATCGGCGACCGCGACGTCTCGAATCTGCCGCCAAAAGAGCGCGACATCGCGATGGTGTTCCAGAACTACGCGTTGTACCCGCACATGTCGGTCGCCGAGAACATGGGCTTTGCCTTGAAGCTCAAGGGCGTCAACAAGACCGAGCGGGACGCCAAGGTGCGCGAGGCGGCCAGGCTCCTCGACCTGGAGCCCTACCTCGACCGCAAGCCGAAGGCACTGTCCGGCGGCCAGCGCCAGCGCGTGGCTATGGGCCGGGCAATCGTGCGCGAGCCCAGTGTGTTCTTGATGGACGAGCCACTGTCCAATCTGGACGCCAAGCTCCGGGTCGAGACCCGCGCGAACATTGCCGCCCTGCAGGCCCGCCTGGGCACGACGACGATGTACGTGACCCACGACCAGGTCGAGGCCATGACGATGGGTCACCGGGTCGCCATCCTCAAGGAGGGCGGCTTCCTTCAGCAGGTCGACACACCACGCAACCTCTACGACAAGCCGATCAACTCGTTCGTCGCGGGATTCATCGGCTCGCCGGCCATGAACCTGCGGCCGGCCGAGCTGGTACCCGGTGGCGCGAAGCTGGGCAACATCGTTGTCGAGCTTCACGCCGACGCCGAGGCGGAGGCCAAAAAAGCCAATCTGTCGAAGGTTCTGCTCGGGATCCGTCCGGAGTCGTTCCACGTCGGTGCGAACCCGGACTCAGGGCTGGAGCTCAAGGTGAACCTGGTCGAGGAGCTTGGCGCCGACGCCTTCGTCTACGGCGAGCTGACGGGCGATCCCGAGGCCTACGAGAAGCAGTACATCGTGCGGTTCGACGGCCGGGTGCCGCCACGCATCAACGACGTCATCCACGTCGAGGTCCGGCAGGGCGAGGAGCACGTATTCAACCCGGACACCGGCGCGCGCCTCGGTGGAGCGGCCGCGGACGTGTTCAACCGCCCCGAGGCCTAGCGGCCATCGGTTGATGATTCGCGCGGGCTAAGCCGATTGGCTTGGCCCGCGCGACGCATGCGGGCGATTTCCGCGAGGGTCACTCCTGCCGCAACCGAGGCATTCAGTGACTCGGCCGGCCCAACCATCGGCACGGCCACGGTCAGGTCGCAGGTTTCGCCGACGAGCCGGGACAGCCCGCTGCCCTCGGACCCCACGACGACCAGCAGCGGTTGGTCGGCCATCTCGAGATCGTCGAGGCTGGTCGTGCCGCGGGCGTCGAGACCGACAACGAAAAGCCCCGCCTGCTTGGCATCGCGCAGCGCTCGCACCAGGTTGGTCACCTGCGCAACCGGAAGGCGAGCCGCCGTCCCCGCCGACGTGCGCCAGGCCGCAGCCGTGACCCCGGCGGCCCGGCGAGCCGGCACGATCAGGCCATGGGCGCCGAACGCGACGGCCGAACGAATCAACGCCCCGAGATTGCGTGGGTCGGTCACGCCGTCGACCGCGACGAGAAGTGCCGGCGCCGAAGCCTCATCCGCGACGGCCAGCACGTCGGGGAGGTCGACGTAACGAAACGGCGGTACCTGCGCGGCAAGGCCCTGGTTCGGCAAGCCGCCGGCCATGCGGTCCAACTCAGCCCGACTGACCTCCACCAGGGAAATACCCCGGTTTCCGGCGAGCCGAACTGATTCGGTGACCCGCTCGTCAGCCTCGATGCCAATGGCCACGTACAGCGCGGTCACGGGCACTTTGGCTCGCAACGCCTCGGCCACCGCATTGCGGCCCACCACCAACTCCGGCGCGTCCGCTCGTCGAGCCCGAGCGCCACTGCCCCGGCGTCCCTTGTCTCGAGCAGCGGACTCGGCCGCCGCCCGCCGGGCAGCCGGGTGTCCGGTGCGGTCCTCTGCGCGTGGGGTCGCCCCTCTTCCCCGCAACCCTCGCCGAGACTGGCCACCCGACCCCACCGTGGCGCCCTTCTTCGACTTGCGGACAGCGCCCTGCCGGCGCGAGTTGCCGGCCACGTCAGCGCCCCTTCAAAGTCCAGCGCGGGCCGGCGGGGGTGTCCTCGACGACCACACCAGCGGCGGCTAGTTGATCCCGGATGCCATCCGCGGCCGCATAGTCGCGCCGGGACCGCGCGTCCTCACGGGCCTGCAGTGCGAGCCGCACCAAGCCGTCGACCGTCGCAAGCAGGTCGGTCGATCCGGTGCGCTGCCAGTCGAGCGGGTTGATGCCGAGCACGGAGGTCATTGCGATCACCGCGCCGAGACGATCAGCGACCGTGGTCAGATCCCCGGATCCCAGCGCGATATTTCCATCCCGCACAGCCGTGTGGATCAGCGCGAGTGCCTGCGGCACGCTCAGGTCGTCGTCCATGGCGGCAACGAACTCCGGCGGCAACGGGCGAGGTTGCGGATCCGCACCCACTTGCTCCACCGCGCGCTCGACGAAGTTCTCGATCCGGGAGTAGGCGGCGGCAGCCTCGTCCATCGCCTCGGCCGAGTACTCCATCCGCGATCGGTAGTGAGCCGAGCCTAGGTAGTACCGCACCTCAGCCGGCCGCCATTTCGTGACGATCTCACTGACCAGCAAGGTGTTGCCGATCGACTTCGACATCTTCTCGCCGCCCAAGGTCAGCATCGCGTTGTGCATCCAGTAGCGGGCGAACCCGTCTCCGGCCGCGTGCGACTGGGCTAGCTCGTTCTCGTGGTGCGGGAAGATCAGATCTAGGCCTCCGCCGTGAATGTCGAAAGTCGAGCCGAGATACTTGGTGGCCATCGCCGAGCACTCCAGGTGCCAGCCCGGCCGGCCCTCGCCCCATGGCGTGGGCCAGAACGGCTCGCCGGGTTTTGCCGCCTTCCACAGCGCAAAGTCGCGGTGGTCACGTTTACGGTCGTCTCCGACACTGTCGCCCGACGCCTGCATCTCGTCGATCTTCTGGTGCGACAGCTCACCGTAGGCCGGCCACGACAGGACGTCGAAGTAGACGTCCCCGTCCGCGGCGTACGCGTGGCCGGTGTCGATCAGCCGCTGCATCAGCGTGATCATCTCTGGCACGTGGCCGGTGGCCCGCGGCTCATACGTGGCCGGTAGGCAGCCCAGCAACGCGTACGCCTCGATCACCGCCCGCTCGAACTCGTAGGCCCAGGCCCAGGACGGACGGCCGGCGTCCGTGGATCGAGCCAAGATCTTGTCGTCGATGTCCGTGACGTTGCGGACGTACGTGACCTCGTAGCCGGACGCGAGCAACCAGCGCCGCAGGATGTCGAAGTTCACGGCCGACCGCACGTGGCCGATGTGTGGCGGGGCTTGCACGGTCAGGCCGCACACGTAGATGGACACCTGACCGGGGACGAGCGGTTCGAACCGGCGCAGCGTCCGGGTATCGGAGTCGTAAACGTGCAGCGTCACCGCGCCATCCTAATGACGAGCATCTGGTGGCCATGTTGTGTGCGCCCGGGAGGGCCCAGAACCCGCATCTGCCGGGGGATAACGTCAGGTACATGGACGGACTGCAGCCAGAATCGGTCGTGGTCGCGGGCGGCCGGCCGGCCCGGACCGCCGACGCTCCCCTGAACCCGCCCATCGTGCTGTCAGCACCGTTCCATCACGGCGTGGACAACCGGTATCTGCGCGTCGAGTCGAGCGAGACGATCCGCTCGTTCGAGGCGGCGGTTGGGGCCCTCGAGGGCGGCGAGGCGATCGCGTTCGCGTCCGGCATGGCCGCTGCGGCCGCTGTCGTCGAAGGACAACCAGCGGGCAGTGTCGCCGTCGCGCCCGCGGCGGCATACGGCGGAATCTCGCTGTTGTTCGCGGAGCAGGTGCGGCTCGGCCGGATGACCGTCCGCGAGGTTGACATCACCGACACGACGGCGACGGTCGCCGCTTCGACCGACGCGGACCTGATCTGGGTCGAATCGCCGACGAACCCATTGCTGGGTGTTGCGGACCTGCCTCCGATCGTTGAAGCCGCTCACACCGTCGGAGCCACGGTGTACGTCGACTCGACCTTCAATACCCCGCTCGTCGTACGACCGCTCGACCTCGGTGCGGACGTCGTCATGCATGCCGCGACCAAGGCGCTGGCCGGCCACTCCGATCTCCTCATGGGCGTGCTGGTCACCCGCTCGCCGGAGCGTGCGGAAGCATTGCGAACCCGTCGCATCCGTACCGGGGCGATGCCCGGCGCCCTGGAGTGCTATCTCGCGTTGCGGGGGCTGCGCACGCTGGCTGTTCGGATGGAGCGCGCGCAGGAGAATGCCATGCGGCTCGCCGCCAGGCTCAGCGAGCACCCGCGGGTCTCGCGGGTCCGCTACCCGGGTCTGCCGTCCGACCGGTTTCACGAGCGCGCGACCCGCCTGCATCGCGGCTACGGAACCGTGATCTCGTTCGACGTCGACGGGTCGGCCGAAGACGCCGAGGCGGTGTGCGAACGGGTGGAGCTGATCACGCACGCCACCAGCCTGGGCGGAGTCGAATCGCTGATCGAACGCCGCGCCCGCTATGAGACGGACGCGGCCCAGGGCACGCCGCCGTCGTTGCTGCGGTTGTCTGTCGGCATCGAGCACATCGACGACCTCTGGGCCGACCTCAGCCGCGCGCTGGCTCGCCGCTAGCCGCGGCTGATCAGCGCGGTCGCGATGGCCGCCCGTCCTTCGCCCCGGCCGGTCAGTCCGAGTCCGTCAGTAGTGGTGGCGGCAAGCGCGACCGGGGGGCCGCCGATCGCAGCGGACAACACTTCTTCCGCCTCAGCGCGGCGGCGGGCCAGGCGGGGGGTGTTGCCGATCAGCTGCACGGCGACGTTGCCCACGATCCAGCCATCGGTACTCACCCGACTGACGACGCGGGCCAGTAGGTCCACGCCGCGCACTCCGGACCACTGCGGGTCCGACACACCGACCAGGGCGCCGAGGTCGCCAAGTCCCGCGGCCGAGAGCAGGGCGTCACAGGCCGCGTGAGCAACGACGTCACCATCAGAGTGGCCGGCGCACCCGTCCTCGCCGGGCCACGTCAGTCCGGCGAGATGGCACGGGCGGCCCGGTTCGATCGGGTGCACGTCGACGCCGATCCCGGTCCGGATCACCGGCGGGCCACCGCCTCGGCGAGCGCCAAATCCCACGGGCGAGTGATCTTGAAGGCCTCGTCGGCACCGTCGACGACGGCGACCCGGCCGCCGTGCGCCTCGACAAGGGCAGCATCGTCCGTGAAGTTGCGCCCAACCCCGGCGGCGTGGGCGGCTTCGAGCACCGCGCGACGGAACCCTTGCGGCGTCTGTACGGCTCGCAGCTCCGACCGATCGAGCGTCGCGACGACCGTGCCGTCCTCATCGACCTGCTTGATCGTGTCGGTCACCGGGCGAGTCGGGATGACCGCATCGGCTCCGTCAGCGAGGGCGTCCAGCACCCGGTCCAGCACCTCAACCGGGACGAAGGGGCGGGCCACGTCGTGGACCAGCACCGTGTCGACGTCAGCGGCCAGCGCCGCGAGACCGAACGACACCGACGCCTGCCGGGTCGGGCCACCGGCAACGGTCGTGACCTCGTCGCTGAGGACGGCTGCGGCATGGGCCACGTACAGTCCCGGCGCTACGACCACGATGTCGCGAACGCTGTCACTGGCCCGGAACGGGACCAGCGCATGTTCGAGCAGCGTGCGGCCACGCACCTCCGTAAACGCTTTTGGCACCGTGCCGCCGAGCCGCACGCCGTCGCCCGCGGCGACAAGAATGGCGGCGACGGTCGGGAGACCGTACGCCGCCATGGGAATCGACGAGCCGAACGCTATGCGACCGCTTCGGCCAGCACCTCGTCCAGCACGATTTCGGCCTTGTCCTCGTTGGTGCCTTCGGCAAGAGCCAGTTCGCTGACGAGAATCTGCCGTGCCTTCGCAAGCATGCGTTTCTCGCCGGCCGACAAGCCGCGGTCCTTGTCCCGGCGCCAGAGGTCACGCACGACCTCCGCGACCTTGTTGACGTCGCCCGATGCCAGCTTCTCGCCGTTCGCCTTGTAGCGCCGCGACCAGTTCGTCGGCTCCTCGGTGTGCGGCGCGCGAAGAACCTCGAAGACGCGGTCGAGCCCTTCCTGGCCGACGACGTCACGAACACCGACAATCTCGGCGTTGTCAGCGGGTACCAAGACGGTGAGGTCGCCTTGCGCGACCTTCAAAACTAGGTATGTCTTCTGCTCGCCCTTGATAGTGCGCTTCTCGATTGCTTCGATCTTGGCTGCCCCGTGATGGGGGTAAACCACGGTCTCGCCGACCTGAAACGTCATGTGTGCGGGCCCCTTTCCACTTCTTCTAGGGTAACACGACCTAGATCACCCAGGATCGAGGAATGTGGCTTATGCGAGGTGGAACAGGTTTCTCGAGGAGAGGGGTCGAACGGCTGGCGAGCCGGCTTCGAGGACGGCGTTGCACCCGGCGTGGCCCGCTTCTGCGGACGGATTCTCGATCGCTACGCTGGGCTCGGTCGCCGTTCGCCGGTGCACTTCTGGCGCGCGAACAGCAGCCGCTCCGAGAGTCACCGCGAACCGACCGCGAGGAGTCGAGACGTGAGTGCACGGCCTAGTGTCCCGCGCGGCCTGAAGGTCATGCTCGTCGCGGGTGGGATCGCGGTGCTGCTCGCCGGATGTGCGGCGGGTCAAGTCACGAGTACTGCGGAGATCGTGCCGGTTGTCGACGGGGCGCTGGCAACAGTCACCACCATGGATTTGCGTGCCATTGCCGTAGCACCGCCCGCGGATCGGAGCTGGGCTGAAGGTGGCTCAGCCCCGATGCAGATGTTTCTGATCAACAACAGTGCGAGCCCGGACCAGCTCGTCAAGGTATCGAGCGATCGGTCCGCCTCCGTTCAAGTCGTCGCGCATGGCGGCGTCCAGGCGTCCCCGGCCCCCGGCGCGCAGCAATCACAATCGATCGAGGTACCGGGCGACGAGTCCGTGAGCATCGGGTTCGACCCGGGCAACCCGCAGGTGGTCCTCACCGGGTTGACCGAGAACCTGTTCCCGGCTCAAACGATCACGGTCACGTTCCAGTTCGCGAAGGCCGGATCGGTGACGACCAGGGTCCCGGTACGCCTCACCAGCCCACCCTCAAGTCCGCCGATCGTCAGCCCGACGCCGACCGAAGGCTGAGCCCGGATACGCTCCTCCGCCCGCCTGGGGACACGGCGCCGAATCTGTCGGACCCGCCACTTACGTTGCCTGTGTGACTCGAGCCGCGACTCGCCCTCCCGCGTCAACGTTCCGCTGTGTCGAGTGCGGAGCGACAGCCATCCGCTGGGTCGGGCGCTGTTCGGAGTGTCAGGCGTGGGGCACGCTGATCGAAGGTGGCGTCGGAGCGGCCATGCGGTCGGTCCGTCCAGGGCCGGTCAGCGGTCCAGCCCAACCGATCGGCGATCATGACCCGGAGCGAGCCCGGGCGCAGCCCACCGGCATCGGCGAGCTTGACCGGGTGCTCGGCGGCGGCCTGGTACCAGGATCGGTGGTACTCCTGGCGGGCGAACCAGGTGTCGGCAAGTCGACCCTGCTCCTCGAGGTCGCTCGCCGCTACGCCGCCCGCGGCGGTCCGCCGGCCCTGATTGTGACCGGTGAAGAATCTCCCGCCCAGATTCGTCTGCGGGGGGAACGCACCGGGGCCGTGCATCCTGCCCTGTTCGTGGCCGCCGAGAACGATCTAAGCGCGCTGCTGACCCACGTCGACCGGGTCGCACCCGGCCTACTCGTCGTCGACTCCGTTCAAACGATCACCAGTCAGGGTATTGACAGCTCGGCCGGCGCGGTAACCCAGATCCGCGCGGTCACGTCGGCCGTGATCGCGCTCGCCAAGGAGCGCGAGATCGCCACGGTCCTCGTCGGGCACGTCACGAAGGACGGCTCCATCGCCGGGCCTCGGGTGCTCGAGCACCTGGTCGATGTCGTTCTGCAGTTCGAGGGTGAGCGGCATTCGGCGCTGCGCCTCATCCGGGCCGCCAAGAATCGCTACGGCACCGCGGACGAGGTCGGCTGCTTCGAGATGCGCGAGGGTGGCATCGCCGGGCTGGAGGATCCGTCGGGACTGTTCCTGTCCGACCGTGTTGCCGCGGTTCCCGGCACATGCGTCACCGTGACGCAGCAGGGGCGCCGGCCGATGGTTACCGAGATCCAGGCCCTGGCTGTCCGCGGCGTCGGCGGCGGTTCGCTGCGACGGGCGGTATCGGGGCTGGATGCTGGCCGGGTCGCCATGCTGCTCGCCGTGCTCACGCGCCACGCGCGGCTTCCGGTGGCTGATCAGGAGATTTACGCGGCGACGGTGGGCGGCATCGCCGCCACGGAACCATCGGCTGATCTCGCGATCGCGCTGGCCCTTGCGTCGGCAGTGCGGGGCATCGCGCTGCCGCCGACGGTGTGCGCAATTGGCGAGGTGTCGCTGTCCGGAGACGTCCGCAGCGTGCCCGGCCTCGACCGGCGCCTCGCAGAGGCCGCCCGGCTCGGCATGACGACTGCGCTCGTTCCGGCGGGATACCGCACGCGCCTGACAAACGATATGGTCACGCGTCCGGTCGCGACAATTGGAGCCGCGCTCTCGGCCGCCGGCGCCCTGGCGGCCGGTGTGAGCACCTGGCCTGACCCGATCGGGGCACCCGCCGGACCGCCGGATCCGCCGGTGGGTGCGGATGTGCTGGGCCGCCGGAGAGGCGCGTTCAAGCGCCGGTGACTGTGCTGGCGTATCTGGCTACGTATGGTAGTCAAGATGTTGGCCCTAGACTGGCTGAGTAGCGACGTCGGGGAGGTGACCGTGCCGACCACTGAACGCGAGGTGGCGCTGCGGGCTGTCCTGGCCACTGTCGCCCCGGGGACTTGGTTGCGGGACGGACTGGAGCGCATCCTCCGTGGCAATACCGGGGCGCTGATCGTCCTGGGTTGGGATCCCACGGTCGAGGCCCTGTGCACCGGCGGATTCCCGCTGTCCGTCGAATCCTCGGCCACCCGCCTCCGGGAACTGGCCAAGATGGACGGCGCGGTGGTGCTTTCCTCCGACGGCACCCGGATTCTCCGGTCAGCCACGCACCTCATGCCCGACCCCGCCGTGCCGACCGAGGAATCCGGCACCAGACACCGGACGGCCCAGCGGGTCGCAGTACAGACCGGTTACCCGGTGATTTCGGTATCCCAGTCGATGCGGATCATCAGCCTGTATCTGGGCACCCGGCGATATGTGCTGGAGAGCTCGAGCGAGCTGCTGTCGCGCGCCAACCAAGCCATCGCCACCCTCGAGCGATACAAGGCCCGCTTGGACGAGGTCTCCAATACGCTCTCCGCCCTCGAGATCGAGGACCTGGTCACGGTCCGGGACGCCACGATCGTGCTGCAACGGCTGGAGATGGTGCGCCGCATCGCCGACGAAATCGTCGGCTACGTCGTGGAGCTCGGTACCGACGGGCGGCTGCTGGCATTGCAGCTCGACGAGCTGCTCGCCGGCGTGGACACGGACCGGCAGCTGATCGCGCGGGACTACCCGCCGGTCGGACGCCGGGAGCGCAGTTCCGAACTGGTCATGGTCGAATTGGCGGAGCTGTCTGCGACCGACCTGCTCGACCTCACGGCGGTGGCTCGAACTCTGGGCTTCGGTGGGACGCCGGAATCGCTCGACGCAGCGACCAGTCCCCGGGGCTACCGGCTGCTGTCCCGTGTGCCCCGGCTGCCCGAACCCCTGCTGGATCGCGTGGTCGAACAGTTCGGCGGTCTCCAGAAGCTCTTGGCGGCGAGCGTCGAGGAACTCGAGGCCGTCGACGGTCTGGGTGAGGCACGGGCGAGGTCAGTGCGGGAAGCCATCTCCCGGCTCGCGGACGCATCGATCATCGATCGGTACCCGTGACGGGCAAGCCCGTCAGGTCAGGCTGAACGTCGCAGTCGTGCCTTCGACACCGGACAACTTGGCGTGCAAGGTGTAGGTACCCGCTCCGACCAGCTGGCGGGTACCGGCACATTGTGGTTGTGAGGACAACCCGGTCCAGGTGATCGATCGCCGGACCGCCTGGTGTGGATTCAACGTCATCAGCTGCGTGCCGGGCTCGACCTGGCAATCGTGGCTACCCCAGACCCGGGATTCGCCGTTGTACACCAGCAGTTCGATTTGAGTGTCCGACAGGTCGGCGACGCATGCCTTCGTGCCGGTGTTCGTCACTTGCAGCGCAAGCACCGGCTGGCTGCCCAGTTTGAAACTGGGTGCCGCCGTGGTCGCCGCCAACTTCAGCGTGCCGCCCGGACAGCTGTTCGACCCGGTTGGGCTCGGCGCGGCGGTTCGAGCGGCCGTCGTCGACGTGGGATGGTTGGCCGCGCTCGTCGATGGTGTGCTTGTGGGGGCGAGGGCCGACGCTCCCGGTCGGCCGGCACCGCGCCCGAACAGGACGTAGAGCGAGACGACGAGGAGAACCACGGTGATCAGCAGGACGGCCCGGCGCCGCCAGTAGACGGCGGGTGGCTTGCTGCCGACCGGATGCATCATGGTGCATCGGACGGTAACTCGGCGCGGTCGCGCAGTGGTGGCACCGCGCGGATGGCTGATCCAAAATTCCAGGAGCCTCCTGGCGTCTGGCACGCTGGACGCGTGGATCTGGCGACCTCGGTACTCGCCTGGTACCGACAGTCGGCCCGTGATCTTCCGTGGCGAGCGGCGAACGCCACCCCGTGGGCCGTCCTGGTCAGCGAGATCATGCTGCAGCAGACACCCGTGGCCCGGGTCGAGCCGGTGTATCACGCCTGGCTGGCCCGGTGGCCGACACCGGCGGATCTGGCCGGCGCCAGGCCCGGGGACGCGGTGCGGATGTGGGGCAAGTTGGGCTATCCGCGACGGGCCCTGCGGCTTCAGGAATGCGCTGTTGTGCTGACCGAGCGATTTGGCGGTGAGGTTCCGGCCGATGTCGATGCCCTGGTCACGTTGCCGGGTGTGGGCAGCTATACCGCTCGGGCCGTGGCGGCGTTCGCGTATCGGCAGCGCCACCCGGTGGTCGACACCAACGTGCGCCGCCTGATCGCCCGAGCAATCCGCGGCCAGGCCCAGGCCGGCCCGGCCGCGCCGGTCCGCGACCACGCCGAGGTCGCAGCGTTGCTGCCACTCGAAGCCGAGGCGGCGGCCCGGCTCAGCGTGGCGCTCATGGAGTTGGGCGCGCTCGTGTGCACGGCCCGTTCCCCCCGCTGCCCGTCATGCCCGCTCGCGGACCGCTGCGCCTGGCGCGCAGCCGGCGCACCGGAGCCCACCGGGCCTGCGGCGAGGCGGCAGCGCTTCGCCGGCACCGACCGCCAGGTCCGCGGCCTGCTGCTCGACGTGCTTCGCGAAGCGGACGATCCGGTCGAGCGTGCCGCACTGGACGTGGTCTGGCCCGATCCGGTGCAGCGCGAGCGCGCACTCGACACGCTCGTCGTCGACGGTCTGGTGGATCCGCGGCCCGACGGGCGGTTCGCCTTACCGGGCTAGCGTCCGCCTGGGACACGGGGCTCCCCGCCGCTTGAGAACATGGCCTGGTGAAGCTGGCGCCCGAATACCCGGTGCGGTCCCCTCGACTGAGCCTTCGCCCGCTCTCGGCGGCGGACACGACCGCATTGCTGGCCTACCGCAGCCGAGCCGACGTATGCCGCTACGTGCCCTTCACGCCGATGGACACCGCGATCATCGCCGAGAGGTTGGGGACGGTCTGGGCCCGGACCTCGCTGAACGATGAGGGACAGAACCTGACGCTCGGCGTGGAGGTCACGGACTCCGGCGAGCTCGTAGGAGATGTTGTGTTGATGTGGCACAGCCGCGAGCATCGGGGCGGCGAGATCGGATACGTCCTCAATCCGGAGTTTAGCGGGCACGGCTATGCCACCGAAGCGGTGCGCCGGTTGCTAGGTCTGGCGTTCGACGATTTGGGGCTGCACCGAGTCATCGCCCGGGTCGACGCCCGCAACGACGCGTCAGCCCGGTTGGCCCGGCGCCTGGGCATGCGGCAGGAGGCCTACCTGGTGCGGAATGAGTGGTTCAAGGGTGAGTGGACGGACGAGCTGGACTTCGCGCTGCTCGAGGAGGAGTGGGCTACCTGGCAGCAAAATGGATCGGCCCCGGACCCGTCGTAACGGATCCGAGGCCGGATAGCGCCTGCGTGACTGCTACTTGGTCGCGCCGCCTTCGCCGACCGGGGCGAGGTCAGGCACTGGCGCCGCCTTGCTCTCGCCGCGGAAGGTGAATGTCGGCTTCCCGTCTTCACCGGGCGCGACGTCCACGACGACTATCTGCCCGGCGACGAGCTCGCCGAAGAGGATCTTCTCGGACAGGGCGTCCTCGATCTCACGCTGAATCGTCCGGCGCAACGGCCGCGCGCCCAGCGCCTTGTCGTAGCCCTTGTCCGCGAGCAGTGTCTTCGCGGCTGGTGTCAGCTCGAGGCCCATGTCCTTGCTGCGCAGTTGCACGTCGAGCCGGCCCGTCATCAGGTCGACGATCTGGACGATCTCCTCCGGGCTCAACGGGTGGAAGACGATGGTGTCGTCGATTCGGTTGAGGAACTCCGGCCGGAAGTGCTGCTTGAGCTCGTCGGTCACCTTCTGCTTCATCCGCTCGTAGTCACCGGCGGTGTCATTCGCCGCGGCGAATCCGAGCTTCGCGATCGCCTTCGAGGCGTCGCGCGTGCCGAGGTTCGTGGTCAAGATCAACACGGTGTTCTTGAAGTCCACGATGCGACCCTGCCCATCGGTGAGCCGGCCGTCTTCCAGCACTTGCAGCAGCGTGTTGAACACGTCCGGGTGCGCCTTCTCGACCTCGTCGAACAGCACCACGCTGAACGGCTTGCGTCGAACCTTCTCGGTCAACTGGCCGCCCTCGTCGTAGCCGACGTAGCCCGGAGGGGCACCGACCAGCCGGGACACGGTGTACCGGTCGTGGAACTCGGACATGTCCAGCTGGATCAGCGCATCCGCGTCGCCGAACAGGAACTCGGCGAGCGCCTTCGACAGCTCCGTCTTCCCGACCCCGGACGGGCCGGCGAAGATGAACGAGCCGCCGGGGCGCTTCGGGTCCTTCAGCCCAGCCCGGGTCCGCCGGATCGCCTGTGAGACCGCCTGCACGGCCTGCTGTTGCCCGATGACGCGCTTGTGCAGCTCGTCCTCCATGCGGAGCAGGCGGGCCGTCTCCTCCTCGGTGAGCTTGAACACCGGGATACCCGTCCAGGTCGCAAGGACTTCGGCGATCTGCTCGTCGTCGACCTCGGCCACGACGTCCAGGTCGCCTGCCTTCCACTCGTGCTCGCGCTGAGCCTTTTCCGCGAGCAGCGTCTTCTCGCGGTCCCGAAGAGAGGCGGCCTTCTCGAAGTCCTGCGCGTCGATCGAAGATTCCTTCTCCCGGCGCACTTCGGCGATGCGTTCGTCGAACTCACGAAGGTCCGGTGGCGCCGTCATGCGGCGAATGCGCATGCGCGATCCGGCCTCGTCGATGAGGTCGATCGCCTTGTCCGGCAGGAACCGGTCGGAGATGTAGCGGTCGGCCAAGCCGGCTGCTGCCACCAGGGCCGCATCGGTGATCGACACTCGGTGGTGCGCCTCGTACCGGTCGCGCAGTCCCTTGAGGATCTCGATGGTGTGCGCAACGGTCGGCTCGCCTACTTGTACCGGCTGGAATCGCCGTTCCAGCGCGGCGTCCTTCTCCAGGTACTTGCGGTACTCATCGAGCGTCGTCGCGCCGATCGTCTGCAGCTCACCGCGCGCGAGCATCGGCTTGAGGATCGACGCCGCGTCGATTGCACCTTCGGCCGCACCGGCGCCGACCAGCGTGTGGATCTCGTCGATGAACATGATGATGTCGCCGCGCGTGCGAATCTCTTTCAGCACCTTCTTCAAGCGCTCCTCGAAGTCGCCGCGGTAACGACTGCCGGCCACCAACGATCCGAGGTCGAGCGTGTAGAGGTGCTTGTCCTTGAGCGTCTCGGGCACCTCGCCCTTGACGATGGCCTGCGCCAGTCCCTCGACGACGGCCGTCTTGCCGACGCCAGGCTCGCCGATCAGGACCGGGTTGTTCTTGGTTCGGCGAGACAGCACCTGCATCAGGCGCTCGATCTCCTTCTCGCGGCCGATGACGGGGTCCAGCTTGCCCTCGCGGGCGGCCTGGGTCAGATTGCGCCCGAACTGGTCGAGCACCAGCGAGGTGGACGGCGTGGACTCAGCGGCCGTGCCGGCCGGCTCCTTGCTCTGGTAGCCGTTGAGCAACTGGATGACCTGCTGGCGCACCTTGTTCAGGTCGGCGCCCAGCTTGACCAAGACCTGCGCGGCAACGCCCTCGCCCTCGCGGATGAGGCCGAGCAGGATGTGCTCGGTCCCGATGTAGTTGTGCCCGAGCTGCAGCGCCTCGCGCAGCGACAGCTCGAGGACCTTCTTTGCCCGCGGAGTGAACGGAATGTGCCCGCTCGGCGCCTGCTGGCCTTGGCCGATGATCTCCTCGACCTGCTGGCGCACCGCGTCCAGCGAGATGCCGAGGGACTCCAAGGCCTTCGCGGCGACGCCCTCACCCTCATGGATCAAGCCCAACAGGATGTGCTCGGTCCCGATGTAGTTGTGGTTGAGCATCCGAGCCTCTTCCTGGGCCAGGACGACAACCCGACGTGCGCGGTCGGTGAACCTCTCGAACATGTTCCAGCTCCTTCCCGCGCCGTAGTGACGGTGCCACCATCGACTGTAGCGCCGGCGTGTAACGCGCCCGGTCACATATATGGCAGGACCGGGCGTCAATCATGTCAACGTTCCAGCACGATTTTCGATGCCGCCAGCCCGTCCGCTCGAAGCGAACGCGAGCTGCCGCCTGGACCGACGGCAGCCTGTATTGTCCAATACATTCGGATTATGGGGGCCTGTGCCCAGACCGGTGGCAGCATCACACCTTTCCAGGCTCAGCACCACGTGCCACCCTGGACCACCTCTACGGAAGCCCCAGGGGTGGTCCAGGCGTTGGGCCCGATCAGACTCGACCGGGACCTCGTTCCGCGCGAACGCGCGGCGGGACGTCGAGCGCCACCGAACTCGCCTTCGTGGTGTCGCGCGTCACGAATGTCCCGCGAGGCTCCCCTCGCGGGACACCAACTCGCTCCCCTCGCGGGAAACTAACTCGCGCTGTTGTAGGCCTCGAGAACGACAGCTGGTACGCGACCGCGGTCACTCACGGTGTACCCATTCGATCGCGCCCATTCGCGGATTGCCTGGGTCTGTTCCCGACCGGCGCGCGCCGTCGATCGGGCCGCGCGAGGTCCGGACCTTCCGGTTCGGCTAACCCGTCGCGCGCTGCCGACATACACCGATAGGGCATCTCGCAGTTTCCGTGCATTCGACTTTGAGAGGTCTATCTCATAGACGGCGCCATCCAAGCCGAAGCTCACGGTCTCCGCGGCTGTGCTCTGATCGATGTCGTCTACGAGCGTGACCTGCACCTTCTTGGCCATGCGCAGACCGCTCCTTCGTTGGAGTAATTTTGGATTCTTATTATATTAGCGCACTGCCGCGTCTTAGGTGAAATTCGGTGAGCCGCTCACCATGCGCAACGCCGGGATTCACAGGGGCTTCAAGAGGGGAAACAGAATCGTCTCCCTAATACCACGTCCGGTGAGCAACACCACCAGACGATCGACGCCCATTCCCATTCCACCGGCGGGTGGCATTCCGTATTCAAGTGCTCGCAGAAAGTCTTCGTCCACCTGCATTGCCTCGGGATCCCCGCGACTCGCCGCCGCTGCTTGGGCCATCAGCCGGCGACGCTGCTCTACTGGGTCCACGAGCTCGGAGTAGGCCGGTGCGATTTCGATTCCTCCGATGACGAGATCCCACGCCTCAGCCAATCGCGGATCGCGTCGGTGTGGCCGCGCTAAAGGCCGCACTTCGACCGGATAATCCCGGACGAATGTCGGCTCCATCAGCGTCTGTTCGACGAGCTTTTCGTAGAGCTCAAGCACGATCTCGCCGGCGTTAGCAGTCTCCGGAACTGGCACACCGGACGCTTTCGCGTACTGCCGCAATTGTGCGGTATCCGTGGCCACCGTGATCTGCTCGCCGATCGCGGCCGAGACTGCATCATGTAACGTGACCGAGCGCCAATCCCCCATCAGGTCGATCTCGGTGCCGTCCAGTGCGATGGCGACCGGTTGGCCCGCCGCAATCGCGGCGTCGACGATAAGTGCGCGCGTCAATTCCGCCATCGTGTCGTAGTCGCCGTACGCTTCGTACGCCTCTAAATGCGTGTATTCCGGGGAATGGGTCGAGTCGATACCTTCGTTGCGAAACGATCGGCCGAGCTCGTAGACGCGCTCGATGCCGCCGACGAGAACCCGCTTGAGGTACAACTCGGTGGCGATGCGCAGCGACATGTCCAAGTCGAAGGTGTTCAGGTGGGTCCGGAATGGGCGCGCCGCAGCGCCGCCGTGTACCACCTGAAGCACTGGAGTTTCAACTTCGAGGTACCCCCGAGAATCCAGCGTAGAACGCAGGGAGCGCAGCACCGTCGCTCGTAGCTCCACCATCCGCCGTGCTTCAGAGCGGACGATCAAATCGACGTACCGCAGCCGGACCTGGGATTCCTCGGACAACGGACGGTGCGCCACTGGCAACGGGCGTAACGCTTTCGCCGTGATTTGCCAGGAGTCGGCCAGCACGGACAACTCACCTCGACGAGAGGCGATGACCTCGCCGTGGACGAATACCAGGTCTCCGAGATCGACATCCGATTTCCAGGCCGCGAGTGACTCGGCTCCAACTCGGTCCAGCGAGACCATGACCTGCAGTTCGACGCCGCCCTCGCGCAGCGTGGCAAAGCAGAGCTTCCCGGTGTTGCGGGCGAAGATCACTCGCCCGGTGACGCCGACCTCCTCGCCGGTGTGCTCGTCCGGAGCGAGGTCTGGGTGGGCCGCGCGGATCTCGGCGAGTGAGTGAGTACGCGCAACTTTTACCGGATAGAGCGTGTCGTGGAGTCGATCGTATTTCTGGCGCCGGATCCGCATCTGTTCCGGCAGGTCAGTGGACTCACCGTCCTCGTCCGCCACAGGCGGAGGGGTGATCACGCAAGCAACCCTAGCGGGATCCTGGGCACAGTCGGCGTCCTCCACTGGACACTGACTAATGTCATCGTAGAGTCCTGCCGCCGTGGCACTGCCAGCCTGCCGTCGGTGGCGGCAGGCTGGTGACATGAGCTTGAGCACGCCATCCGTCCGCGCTGCGGCCGGAGTTGTCCTATCCGACCTAACCAAGTCGTTTCGCTCCGCCGACGGCGTGGTGCATGCGGTACGTGGCATCGACATCGCGATCGCGCCCGGTGAGACGGTCGCGCTCCTAGGACCGAACGGGGCTGGCAAGTCAACGACGATCGACATGCTGCTCGGGCTGCTGCAGCCCGACGCCGGCTCGGTCTCCCTATTCGGTCGGCCGCCGGCCGACTCAATCAAGCTCGGCGCAATTGGCGCGATGCTGCAGACGGGCTCGCTGATTCGCGATCTGAGTGTGCGCGAGCTCGTGACCATGATGGCGTCGCTATATCCGCACCCGATGTCCGTCGACGAGGTTATCGACCTCACCGGAATCGGCGACATTCAGCGCCGCCGGACCCAGAAGCTGTCCGGCGGGCAGACGCAGCGCGTCCGTTTCGCCGTCGCTCTCGTGTCCAACCCGGACTTGCTCGTCCTCGACGAACCCACTGTGGCAATGGACGTAGAGGCACGACATGGCTTCTGGACGACGATGCGGACGTTCGCCAGCCGCGGTAAGACCGTCGTCTTTGCGACGCATTACCTCGAAGAGGCCGATGCTTACGCCGACCGCATTATTTTGATGGCTCGCGGACAGATCGTCGCGGACGGTCCGGCCACAGAGATCAAGGCCACGGTAGGCGCCCGATCAATTCGAGCGACGCTACCCAACGCCGACCTGGACGCGCTCGCCGCGCTGCCCGGAGTCACGAACGCTGATCTCCGGGGCGAATCAATCGTCCTGACATGCGCTGACTCCGACCTCGCCATTCGGGCGCTGCTGGAGAAATTCCCGGCGGTCCGCGATATCGAGATCAGTGGCGCTGGTCTGGAGCAGGCGTTTCTTGCCCTCACTGCTGATGAGGACGCGTCGATCACGTCCGATAACCACGCGGAGATCACCCGATGAGCACCTCAGTCACGTACCTGCGCTATGAACTGCTCCGTACAGTGCGCAACACTCGGTTCTTCATTTTCTCGCTGGTGTTTCCGCTCATCCTGTTCTACGTCGTCGCCGGAGCGAACAAGACCCTGACGCTCGGCAACATCCCGTTCCCGACCTACTACATGGCCGGGATGATCAGCTGGGGCACAATGGCCGCAGTCCTCGCCGGAGGCGCTCGTATTGCCGCGGAACGAAGTGTCGGCTGGAACCGGCAGCTTCGGCTGACCCCATTGACGCCGCGCACCTACTTCCGCGCCAAGGTCATTACTGGATACGCCCTCGCCGCGGTCAGCATCGCGTTGTTGTGCGTTGCGGGCCTGACGCTCGGCGTTCACTTGGCGCCCGGCCGGTGGGCCACCATGATCTTGTTGATCCTCATCGGGCTTATTCCGTTCGCGGCGCTCGGCGTGCTGCTCGGCCACCTACTCACCGTCGAGTCGGTCGGGCCGGCACTCGGTGGGATCACGGCCCTATTCGCCTTGCTCGGCGGCGCCTGGGGACCAATCCTGCAAAGTGGCGCGCTGCTCAATATCGTCGAGCTGTTGCCGTCCTATTGGCTGGTCCAGGCCGGGCATGTCGCGTACACCGGGGAGAGCTGGCCGCCGAAGGCCTGGATTGTCATCGCCGCCTGGACCATCGTCCTCACCGCGTTGGCCGCCCGGGCATATCGGCGCGACACCCAACGGGTCTGATCAGCATTAGGCTCGGATCACGATGAGCACCAGCCGCGACAACCCCCAGACGCCGCACGCCGCGTCCTTTGGCGAGCAGCAGAACAGGTGGCGGCTGGGATGGTGGCGCTACGTCTTTCCGGGCTTCTGGTTGATCTATCTTGGCCAGACCGCCTCCGGAGTCAACCAGCACGCGAGCGGTTGGGTGGCCGTTGCTGGCTACCTGATCATCGTCGCGTTCGCGGCCTGCTATCTGGCCGCACTTCCGGCCGGCTGGGGCTCGCACCGTACGCGGTTCTGGTGGCTCTACGCGGCCACCTTTGGGTTACTTGCCTTGGAATTGCCGATCGCTCATCAGGACGCTCTCGTCTTCTGTGTCTACATCGCCGTCCTGACGGTGGCGAGTCAGGCGAGCTGGGCCGCTGCGATGATCGCCGCCTTGGTGTTGCTCAACCTGTTCGCGCCTCTCGTTGTCCAGTCGTGGGGCGGCCAGGTCGATTGGCAACAAGGCATCACCGTGCTGCTCGTAGCCTTCGCGATGTACGCGTTCTTCGTGATCATCCGATCAAACGCACAGCTCGCCGCGGCGCGGGCCGAGGTGGCTCGGCTCGCCGCGGAAAACGAGCGCACCCGGATCGCGCGAGACCTGCACGACCTACTCGGCCATTCGCTCACGACGATCACGGTCAAAGCTGGTCTCGCCAAACGCCTGGCGGAGCTCGATCCAGAGCGCGCGGCCGCGGAGATGGCCGAGGTGGAGCAGCTCAGCCGAAGCTCGCTCGCGGATGTCCGCGCTGCGATATCCGGATATCGAGACGTCACGCTGCTCGGCGAGCTGGCGAGCGCTCGTGAGGTGCTGCGCGCGGCCGGAGTGCAGGCGGAACTGCCAGGTGCTGTCGATATCGTCGACCCGAGCCTGCACGAGCTGTTCGGTTGGGTGATCCGGGAAGGCGTGACCAACGTCGTGCGGCACGCCCGGGCCAGCCGCTGCACGATCTCGGTCGGCCCGAACTGGATCACGATCGACGACAACGGCCGGGGTGGAATCGCCGGTGTCGGCAACGGTCTCACCGGATTGCGCGAGCGGGTTGAGGCAGCCGGGGGCGCGCTGGCCACGTCCGGCCGTATTGACGGCTGGCGATTGCGGGTCGATATTGCGCAACCAGTCGCCCCGGAGCGGCCGCAACCGGTGAACGAGCCGACGATTCCGGCGTGACGATTCGGATTCTGCTTGCGGACGACCAAGCGCTGGTCCGCTCCGCGCTCGCCGCGCTGCTAGAGCTCGAAGAAGACTTCGACGTGGTGGCCCAGGTCGGACGAGGTGATGAGGTGGTGGCGGCCGCTCGGGACCTACACCCTGACGTCGCGCTGCTGGACATTGAGATGCCCGGTCTCGATGGCCTCGCCGCGGCAGCCGCGCTCACCCAGGAGGTCCCGGCCTGTCGGGTGATCATCGTGACCACGTTCGGCCGGCCCGGCTACCTGCGGCGGGCTATGGAGTCGGGCGCGCTCGGGTTCGTGGTGAAGGATGCGCCCGCCGAGCAGTTGGCCGATGCGATCCGCCGGGTGTCGCGGGGCCTACGGGTGGTGGATCCGGGGCTGGCCGCGGCGACGCTGGCTGGAGGTGTGTCGCCGCTGACCGGGCGGGAGCGCGACGTACTGGTCGCGGCCCGGGACGGCGCGACGGTGGCGGACATTGCCGGCCGGTTGTTCCTGTCTGAGGGCACTGTGCGCAATTACTTGTCCGCCGCGATCGCGAAGACCGGCGTGCGTAATCGGGTCGAGGCCGTTCGAGTGGCCGACGAACGCGGCTGGCTGTGACGCCGTCGCCCAGGCCACCACGATTTGTATGCAGGTTCCGTCGCCTGGGCAGCGGAATCTGCATACAAAGCCAGGTGGTGTCAGACGTTGCGTTCGAAGACCAAACGGAGCCCGAGGAGAGTCAGGTCGGGCTCGTGGCGGGTGACGGTCTCGCTGTTACGAATGACGAGCGGCGCCAACCCGCCGGTCGCGATCACGGCCACGGACTCCGGATCGTCCGGAACCAGCGCGTCCCGTAGCCGCCGCACCAGCCCGTCGACTTGACCCGCGAAGCCGTACAAGATCCCGGACTGCAATGCCTCGACCGTGTTCTTGCCGATCGGTCCGCGCGGCTCGACCAGCTCGACCATGCGCAGCTGCGCCGCGCGCGCCGCGAGAGCGTCCAGCGAGATCTCAATTCCGGGGGCGAGGGCACCGCCCATGAAATCGCCGCGCTCATTGACGACGTCGAAGTTTGTCGAGGTGCCGAAATCGACCACGATCGCCGGACCGTGCACCAGGTGATACGCGGCGAGAGCGTTCACAATCCGGTCAGCGCCGACTTCCTTGGGGTTCTCGTACTGCAGGCTCACGCCGGTACGTACGCCCGGCTCGACCAAGACGGTCGGCAGGTCGCCGTAGTAGCCGGCGATCATCTGCCGCAGCTCGCGCATCGCGGCGGGAACCGTGGAGCAGGCAACAATCCCGTCCACGGGATGGTCGGCGAGCAAACCACGGTAGGTGAGTACCAGCTCGTCGGCGGTGCTTCGGGAATCGGTTTTGATGCGCCAGGAGCGGTCCAGCTTCTCGCCATCGAACACGCCGAGAACGGTGTTCGTATTGCCGATGTCGATGGCGAGCAGCATCAGGGCACGTCCATTCCGATGTCGAGCGCGGGAGCGGAATGGGTCAGCGCGCCAATTGCCAGGTAGTCCACGCCGGTCGCGGCGATCTCAGCGGCCCGGTCGAGCGTCAGCCCTCCGGATGCTTCGAGCTTGACTCTCGACCCGGACTCGCGGATATACGCGACGACCTCGCGCATCTCGTCCGGTGACATGTTGTCCAGCAGCACCAGATCCGCGCCGGCGTCGATGACTTCACGGGCCTGAGCGGCGGTGTCGACCTCGACCTCCACCGGCAAGTCGGGGTATTTCGCGCGGACCCGATCGAACGCGGTGACGACGCCGCCCGCCGCGGCGACATGGTTGTCTTTGATCAGGGCAGCGTCCGACAACGACATGCGATGGTTCACCCCACCGCCACAACGCACCGCGTACTTCTCCAACGTGCGCAGGCCCGGGAGGGTCTTGCGTGTGTCTCGTATTTGGACACCGGTCCCCGCGACCGCGTCTACCCACCGGCGGGTCAGGGTCGCGATGCCGGACAGGTGCCCTAGCAGGTTCAGCGCGGTGCGTTCGGCCGTCAGCAGATCCCGAACGGGACCGCGCACCGTGGCCAGTATCTCGCCCGGTTCGACTGTCGCGCCGTCGATCGAACCGAACTCCATCCGCACCCGAC
>Ga0207665_10000585_pt1 | contig 24552 bp, 23 predicted proteins | sample LARL112metaG_FD_184351 | JGI IMG/M metagenome (GOLD analysis project Ga0207665, IMG submission 184351) | Corn, switchgrass and miscanthus rhizosphere microbial communities from Kellogg Biological Station, Michigan, USA - LAR L11-2 metaG... | ecosystem: Host-associated > Plants > Roots >... | reverse complement strand
GTCGTTGATGCCTGTGCCGGTCACCGTGACGTTGGGACGCAAGTCTGCCTGCACCCAACGCATCAGCGCGCGGGCGTCGCCGTAACTTGGATTTGCGCGCAGTGCCTGCTCCAGCGCCGATTCAGCGTCGGTCTGGCGCCCCTGCCAGCTGAGCACCTGGGCGAGGCCGGTGAGCGCCTCAGCATCGTTAGGATCAGTCTCCAGCACGCGACGCCAGGTTGCCTCGCTTCGCTCGAGGTCACCGCGCCAGCCAATCACGCGAGCGAGGCCTTTGGTTGCGGCCGCATTGCCCGTCCGTGACAACTCTTCGTAGCGGGCCTGAGCCTCGTCGAGCTGCCCATTCCACGCGAGCGTTCTGGCATAAGCGATCGCAGCGTCGCGATCTGTCGGATTGTCGCGGAGCCACGCGCGATAAGCGTCGAGGGATTCCTTCATTCGACCAGCCCACGCCAGCGTCTGCGCACGATCGACAGTCGCGTCGCGAACGCGCTTCCGGGCGGCAAGCAGTCCGTCATAGATCGCGATCGCGGAATCGTAGTGAGCACCCCACCCAAGCGTGCGCGCAAGTGCGAGACTGCCCTCCGCGTCGGCCGGCTCCTGTCGGATGTACTGGCGATAGAGGGCGACTGCTTCATCGAGCCTGTTGTCCCACGAGCGTAGCGTTGCCAGTCTAAAAACAGCAATCGAGGCGGGCGGATTGTCGTGCGTGACGACCCACTGATAAAGGTCAGCCGCCATCGGATATGACCCCGCTCTATACGCACTCTCGGCGCGCGCCAGCGCGATCCTTCCCTGCCCGGGCTGCAACCCTCCGGTGTAAGGTAAGACCGTCGAGTTGACCGGGGCTTGCGCCATGGCACACGCCGCCAGAACAAAGATTGATAGCGGCGTGAGGCGATAGAGGGAGTTTTTGCGCATGACTGCGGGGCTATTTGTCGGTGGGACTCGACCGCCTGGAATTACCAGGGATTGTCCCTATGGAAAGACGAAATAGCCGCCGTTCTATAACGGGTCGCCCGAACCTCGAGTCAGCCCGCTAGAGAACGCTCCAGAAGTCTTTTCCGATGTCGACCGAGAACGTCCACCGACCCTGGCGGAGACCGCGAGCAACGTCGAACCGGAGCACGTCAAAGACGGTAAGCGCGCCAAGGCCGACCGCCGGATACCAACCCTGGCGGGGCGCCTTGAAGGAAGGGGATCGATCGACCCAGACAGCGGTCGCAAACGGGGCCAGTGTCATCGAAGCAGGCGTGCGGCCGAACCGGCCCAGTGGAATCGGGACGAACGGCGCCAGGAACCGGTATTCGAGTCGCTGGCTGACTCCGCCGCGACCAACGAATTCGTGAAAATCGTATCCGGGCCCGGTTGTCGGGCCGCCGAAGTAGACGAGATGCTGGGGTGGAACGGTGTCGTGCCCAAAGAGCCCGGCAGCCGCGGTATGCCAGACTACTCTGCTTTCTCCAAACGGCTTTTGCAGATCGAGTGTCAGCGACGGCCGCAGAAAGTCTCCGCTGAAGGAGCCGGAGGCGCTTGCGCGACTTATTCCTGCGACATCCAGATGCGCCGCCATCTCAAAACCTGCCCACGTCAACCCAGTCGGATGGTCCATCCCGATCGTTAATCGTGACTCGTGCAACCCGAGGGCGGGAATGGTCGGCGCGAAGCTCCCACTCGCCGAGCTTGCGTGGACCTGTAGCGGTGCGTGCTGCTCGAACGAGGCATTGAAAGAAGGCCGCCAGCTAAACCCTGCCAGCTCACCGGATAGCGATACGGATCGAGCGTCATAAAGATCCGTGTAGTCGCTCCCGAACTCCTGCGCCGCAATGCTGTTCCTGACGAGCGATGTCTCCTGCTCATCGCTCACATCGCGATATTGGCGTTCCCCGGCGAGCGAGAGATATGAGCCAGCGCCCGTCCGGTACTCGAGCGCACCCCTTCCCTTCCACTCCTTGTCGCTGAATCCGTAGCGGCCCGACGCGGCGACAGCGAAACCGGCACCGAGGCGTTGAATGAGTCCACTGCCCAGCGCCAGCCCCTCGACACGGTTGAACCTCACCATATCGGACAGGTGGCGAGCGGAGAGCGCGAAACTCTTGCTGCGCTGGAGCGCCTGGGTTCGCACGAGAGCGCGAGCCTCCTCCTGCACCTTCTTAACATCGGCGTCGGTGACGGCGCGCACATCCGGCGGAAGTGAGTCGAGCACTTTGCCAACAAACGGAAATGGCTTCTGCGCGAGTTCGGCCGGCGGGGCCATCACAATCTCGGGACCGGTGAAATAGGAAGCCGGAATTCCCTGGTTGATGTCGTAGCAGCAGATCTCCCAGCGGCCGCGGATAATTCCGCGCGCCGGATAGTCGAGCCAGGATCCGGTGCGTCTGATCTCGATTTCCTGGCGACGCGGCAACCAATAGCGCCCTTCAATCAGAGCATTCTCGAGGACGACTGACACGTCCTCGAGCTCCTTGTCGATCAGCGCTGCACGAGTGAAGCTGAAGGTCATGCGCACGACGTCGCCAGATCCGCGATCGATGTAAACCGAGCCGACTGTGCGGGGCTGACGATCGTCCTTTGGTCTGACGCGCACTTCGTAAACATCGAGCACTCGATCACCAAGTCGGATCTGCAGCGAGTCCCTGATCGCGAAGTCGTAAACCTGGAGTCCGGTCGGAGACAGCGGATGCGGAACGTCCTTTACTTCATCCCCTTCACCGATACGGATGATATTGCGGAAGTTGTTCTGGACGATGCCGAGGTGATCGCGGTGGTAATTGATATCCGTAGGTAACAGCAGCGTATCACGGCGACCCATTATGCGCTGCTTGCTCAGATCAGGCGCGCGCCAGTAGACTTCCAAGCCGAGTTCGTCCGCCTTTACGATTTTCGGTGGCTCCGGAAACCCCTCTCCAAATTGCGCCAGGAAAGTGACGTAACCGTGCGCCGTCGCCTTGTAGTCGACGAGCGTGGTATCGGCGATCTGACTCGCTCTGCGTTCGGTGGCCCGCGTGACGAGCTCCAGCGTGCGCGGATCGTTCCAGACCTGCTGTGCAGCGAGCGCGCGAGTCAACACCATGGCAGCGTAAAGGCCGAGCAATTTCATGCTGGAAAGTTAGTCGCCGCTGCGGCAGCCGGCGGACGGAGCGCGCTTTCATGAGCTTCGAGGAGTTCAGGCAGCGAGCTCGCGCTGCGACGCTCGTCCCGGTGTGGAAGGATTGCTTGCTCGACACCGATACGCCGGTGACGGCATTTGCGAAGATCAAGCGAGATCCGTTCGCCTTTTTGCTGGAATCCGCTCCCGCCGGCGGCGAAACGTGGTCGCGTTACACCTTTCTCGGCACTGAGCCGCGCAGCGCGTGGAGACTCAAAGATGGCGTGGTCGAGGATTGGACGAGCGAACGAGGCTGGCACAATTCGCGGCGGCCAGCGGATCCAATCGAGGATTTGTCGACGCTTGTCAGCGGGATCTGTCCAGCGGAAGTGCCCGCGCTCGGTCAATTCTGGGGCGGGGCGATTGGATATTTCAGTTACGACATCGTACGGCTGATCGAGCGACTGCCGAATCGTCCGCCGAATGGCATCGCCGCGCCCGACGCGCTGTTCATCTTCACGCGATCACTCGTCATTCTCGACAATCTGCACGGTAGCGCGCGGCTGGTGATTTCAGTTCCGGTCAAGCAGGACGCGACCGACACTGAACTGAGGTCAGCATATGACCAGGCCGTCGACGAGCTGGACGAACTGTTGAAGAGATTGATGCAGACGGCGCCGATCAAACCAATCGCGCCTGATTTCTTCGCTAAAGCGACTGATGGTGAGTCGAGCATGAGCCGGGACGACTTCATGGCAGGGGTCGAGCGGATCAAGGAGTACATTCGCGCCGGCGACTGTTTCCAGGCTCTGCTCGCTCGGCGTATCGAAATCCCGGCAGATTTTGCAGCGATCGATCTATATCGCGCGCTACGGGCGATCAATCCGTCGCCGTACATGTACCATCTCGTTCTCGACGGTCTGGAGATTGTAGGGAGCTCGCCCGAGCTGCTGGTGCGCGTTTCAGACGGAAAGATTACACTCCGACCGATCGCGGGCACGCGACCGCGCGGTGCAACGATGGACGACGATGAACGCTTGTCCGAAGAGCTGCTCGCCGACGAGAAAGAGCGCGCCGAGCACGTGATGCTGGTCGATCTCGGCAGAAATGATGTCGGACGAGTGGCGAAGTACGGGACGGTCAAGGTTACCGAGCTGATGAAAGTGGAGAAGTACTCACACGTGTTGCACATCGTCAGTCAGGTCGAAGGTGAGCTCAACGATGGAATGTCGGCTCTCGATGTTTTTTCGGCGACGTTTCCAGCGGGCACGATGACTGGCGCGCCAAAGATCCGGGCGATGGAAATCATCGACGAGCTGGAGCCGGTAGCTCGCGGCCCTTACGCCGGAGCGCTCGGCTACATCGCGGCCGGCGGACAGCGAATGGATCTCGCCATCACCATCAGGACGTGCGTGATTACCGGCGACAAAGCGACTGTGCAGGTCGGGGCGGGCATAGTTGCCGATTCAGTGCCGGAACGCGAGTGGGACGAGACAACGAGCAAGGCTAAAGCTCTGCTCAGCGCAATCGCGGCGGTGCGCGGCAAATCGTGAAATGATCGTCGCACTCACGATTCCGTCTTACGAACGCTTCGAGCTGAATGGCGCTCGCGCAGTAGTCGCCAAGAGCTGCTCGGCCAGCATTCGTCAGGTGCTCGAGCGTGAACCTCTCTACGATTTCGCCGCGCGCCAGCCTGATGCGGTGCCACTGGTCGGCAGAGCGCCGGTGTTTGCGGTGACACTGCCCGGTACCGGTGGCCGCGCAGTAGTCCGCCACAACATGCGCGGTGGCTGGATGGCGAAGATCTCCAAGGACCTGTTCTTCCTGCCCACTCGCGGGTTCCGCGAGCTCATCGCGTCACTGCGACTGCGAGCGAGCGGAGTCAGCACACCGGAAGTCCTGGCGTACATCTCCTATCCGAAAAACGTGGTGCTGCGTCGCGCCGATGTCGCAACGCGCGAGATCCCGAACGGCCACGATTTGTCGGTTGCTCTCGCAAAGATTACAGATCACACGCACCGAACGATGGTCCTCGACGCTGTCGTCGGACTATTGAGGGCGCTGACCCAGGCGGGAGCGTTCCATCAGGACCTCAACCTCAAGAACATTCTGTTGACTGCGGGAGAAGGTCCCGGACTTGACGCGCACGTCCTCGACGTCGATCGGGTGAGGTTCAGCGCACCGGCGTCGCCTCTGGTAGCGCAGGCAAATCTCGATCGACTGATTCGATCACTCCGCAAATGGCGGGATTTCCACGAGCTGCCCTTTTCCGCCGAAGACGAGGAGTATCTCCGCCTGCGGAGCGTGGAGTGAGCGCGCAGGTCGCGGCAGTGGTGCCCGACAACATCTGCATCGTGATGATGAGCGCTGTCGGAGATGCCGTGCACGTGCTGCCGGTGATCAACGCGCTCAAAAGAGTGAATCCGGGAGTGCGGATCACCTGGATCCTGCAGCCTGGACCGGCGACGCTGGTGCGAGGCCACCGATCCGTCGACGAGATCATACTATTCGACAGATCGCGCGGTCTGCGCGCGTTCTCCGGCATTGCTCGAGAGCTGTCGCGGCGACGGTTCGACCTGGTGATCAATCTTCAGGTTTATCTCAAGGCTGGCATCGTCACCGGCTTTGCGAACGCGCCGGACAAGCTCGGCTTCGATCGTGCCCGCGCTCGCGACATGAACTGGCTTTTCACCAATCGCAGGATCGCCAAGAGTCCGGTGCAACACGTTCAGGATCAGTACTTCGAGTTTCTTGCTGCGCTTGGAGTTTCACCGGAGCCCGTGGAGTGGAATTTGGGCCCCTGGCCGGAAGAGCGGCCCTGGCAGGAGAGCTTTATCGAATCGATTGATCGCCCGATCGCATCGATCGTGACGGCGACCAGCAAACCGGAGAAAGACTGGCCCGCCGAACGCTGGGCTGAAGTTGCCGACGCCCTGCATCAGGACTTCGGTATGCAAGTCGTCCTCGTCGGTGGACAATCCGATCGCGAGGTGCAGGCTGAGCGCGTGATCATGACGCGCGCCCAGCACAAGCCTCGCTCAGAACTTGGCAGTGGATTGCGCAAGCTCGTCTCGATCCTCGACGCGTCTTCGCTGGTACTGTCGCCCGATACAGGCCCGTTGCACATGAGCGTGGCGCTGAATCGGCCGGTAATCAGCTTGATGGGGTACACGAATCCAAGGCGAACCGGCCCGTACCGACGCTTTCAGGATTTGATCATCGATGCCTATGGCGATCCCGGCGAGCAGTACGCGATCACGATGGAGAACAGGCCCGGCAGAATGAAGCGCATTCAGACCCGCGACGTGCTCGAGAAAGTTCAGCTCTGGCGCGATCGTTACGCGACTGCCGGCAGATGACGCCTCGTAAGTCCGACGGCTCGAAGCCCAAAGGCCCCGCGATCAAGATTCCGATTCGCGATCAGACTTCGGCGGGGGGCGTGGTTTTTCGACGCGACGGCGATCACGTCGAAGTTGTGATCGTCGCAGTCGGCCCGAACAACCGGTGGCAATTGCCGAAGGGCCTGGTTGACAAGAACGAGAAGCCGGAAGTCACTGCGGTCCGCGAAGCGCGTGAGGAAGGTGGAGTCACCAGCGAGATAGTCGCGCACATCGATACCATCGAGTACTGGTACGCGGGCCTCGAGAATGGAATCAGAGTGCGCTTCCACAAGCGCGTGCATTTCTACCTGATGCGATATGTGTCAGGCGAGACGAAAGATCACGACTGGGAAGTCAACGAGGCCCGCTGGGTGCCAATTGAGGATGCGGCGGCGCAGCTCGAGTTCGATAACGAGAAACGTGTCATGGAGCGCGCGGTCGAGCTGATCGGCGACGGCGCGTAACGACTAGTGCTCTCCAGCAACGACATCGAGTTGGCCGAACCGATAGCGCACGCCGAGGTCGCGGAGTAGCGTCACCAGTCGCGCGAGCGGAAGCCCCATCACCGCGAAATAATCGCCGTCGACGCATTCGACGATCGTCGCGCCAAATCCCTGGATGCCATACGCGCCGGCTTTGTCCATCGGTTCGTCAGTGGCGATATACGCGTCGATCTCATCCTCGCGCAAACGCCGGAATTTCACCTTCACTTCTTCGATCGCCGAGCGAAGCTTGCGGCCGCGCGCGACTGCGACGGCAGTGATCACGGTGTGCTCGCGGCCGCTCAGCATCGCCAGCATCCGCCGGGCGTCGTCGGTATCGCGCGGCTTACCCAGCACCTTTCTATTGACCACGACGATGGTGTCGGCGGCGATGGTGATGACGTCAGGCTCGCGCGTGGCGATCGCCGACGCCTTCTCGCGCGCCAGACGTTCGGCGTGCCGGCGTGGCGTCTCCCGCGGACGCATCGTTTCGTCGATGTTGGAGGGCCTGACCTCGTGCGGAATTCCAATGAGTTCGAGCAGCTGCCTCCGGCGCGGCGAGCCGGAAGCGAGTATGACTCTGACGCTCATCGTTCCAGCCAGAGCGTAACTGGCCCGTCGTTCACCAGCTCGACCTCCATCATCGCACCGAATTCGCCGCTCTCGACCTGGAGGTTCTTCGCGGCAAGGGCAGCCTTGAAGCGTTCGTAAAGTGGAATCGCCTCTTCAGGCCGGGCGGCGTGGATGAAGCTCGGCCGTTTCCCCTTCTCGGAATCCCCGTACAGCGTGAACTGCGAGACGACGAGCACTGCGCCGTTAACCTCGGCGAGGCCGAGATTCATTTTGCCTTCGCTGTCGCCGAAGAGGCGGAGTCCGGAGCACTTCTCCGCCATCCAGTCGACCTTGTCGACAGTATCGCCGTGCGTGAAACCAACGAGGAGGAGAAAGCCGCGTCCGATCTTGCCCGCCGTACGATCACCAATACGGACTTCTGCCCGCGAGACCCGCTGCAGCAGGACTCTCAGTACCTACTCCACCGTCACTGACTTGGCGAGGTTCCGCGGCTGATCGACGTTAGTGCCGCGCTTGACCGCGATGTAATACGCGAGCAGCTGCAGCGGAACACAGGCGAGCACCGGCGACAGCATGTCCTTTGTCTCGGGAATGCGGAACTCGTAATCGACCTTCCCTTCGAGAGCGTCCTCGTCGCGCGTGGTGATCGCGATCACACGACCGCCCCGCGCTTTCACTTCCTGGACATTGGACACGACTTTATCGAACACTGAGTCGTGCGGCGTGATGAACACCACCGGCATCTTCTCGTCGATCAACGCAATTGGCCCGTGCTTCATCTCCGCGGCCGGATATCCCTCGGCGTGGATGTAGCTGATCTCCTTGAGCTTCAGCGCGCCCTCGAGCGCCGTCGGGAAACTGTACCCGCGACCGAGGTAAAGGAAATTCTGAGCGCCCTTGAACTCCTCGGCGATCTTCTCGATCTCATGGGCGCGATCGAGAATTTGTTTGATCTTTCCCGGCAGGGCCTGCATCTCCTCGATGATCGCCTTGCCGTCGACCATCGATAGCGCACGCAGCCGAGCCATCTTCAGCGTGAACAGCATCAGCGCGATGATCTGGCTGGTGAACGCCTTGGTTGATGCGACCCCGATCTCAGGACCGGCGTGCACATAGATGCCGCCGTCGCTCTCGCGTGCGATCGTCGAGCCCACAACGTTGACAATGCCGTACGTTCTCGCCCCGCGCGCCTTCGCTTCGCGCATCGCAGCGAGAGTATCCGCCGTCTCGCCTGATTGTGAAATTACGATGCACAGTGTTCGGTCGGTGACGATCGGATTCCGGTACCGCAGCTCCGAGGCGTACTCGACTTCGACGGGAATGCGCGCCAGAGTCTCGAGCATATGCTCGCCGATGAGAGCGGAATGCCAGCTCGTGCCGCAGGCGGTGATGAGAATGTTGTCGAAGCGCAGCATCTCTTCATCGGTCATGTTGAGACCACCCAGCTTCGAGGTGCCCTGCTCCGGCAGCAGACGACCACGCATGCAGTTCTCGACGGTGGCCGGCTGCTCGAAGATCTCCTTGAGCATGAAATGGTCGAACCCACCACGCTCGATCTGATCGAGATCCCAATCGATCTTGCTGACGCGGCGCTCCAGCTCCTGTGCGCGCTGGTTGAGAACGGTGTAGCCCTCGCGCGTGAGTACGGCGACGTCTCCGTCATCGAGGTAGACCACTTCGCGGGTCTGCGCGAGGATCGCCGAGACATCGCTGGCGACGTAGTATTCGCCGTTGCCGAGACCGATAAGAAGCGGACTTCCCTTCCTCGCCGCGACAATCTTGTCGGGATCGAGACTCGATACGACCGCGATGCCATAGGTGCCTTCGATCTGCCACAGCGCCTCGATCACAGCGTCCTCGAGGTTTCCGTCGAAAGCCTCTTCAACGAGGTGCGCAATGACTTCGGTATCGGTCTCTGATACGAATTTGTGGCCGCGCGCCTGGAGACCCTGCTTCAGCGTTCCTGAATTCTCGATGATGCCGTTATGAACGACGGCGATCTGGCCCTTGCAGTCTATATGTGGATGGGCGTTGCACTCATTGGGAACGCCGTGAGTCGCCCAGCGAGTATGACCTATGCCTGTCTCGCCATGAACCGGGCTGGCCGACAGCGCCCGCTCCAGCTGTGAGATTTTCCCCGCTGCCTTTCGCGTCTCGACGCCGTTCCCGTTCATCACCGCGACGCCCGCCGAGTCGTAGCCGCGATACTCCATCCGCTTCAGACCTTCGATCAAAAGCGTGGGTGCTGAGCGACTGCCGATATATCCGATAATGCCACACATAGAGATGCTTTGGTTGACTGTCTATTTACCGAGCGCTTCGACCGGCTTTCTGGATTCACGGACCAGTTGTTCCGCGGCTTCGGCCGTCGGGGCTTCTGCTATTACTCGCACGATTGGTTCCGTTCCGGAGGGCCGGATATGCACCCAGCGATCCGGCCAGGTCAGCCGCAGACCGTCCTGTGTATCGGCCTCGGCGTCGGGGAAATGCTTCGTTAAGGCTTTGTATACCGCATCGAGCGGTGCGCCAGGGCGCTCCAGCTTGTCCTTAACAATAATGTAGCGCGGGTACTGAGCGACAATCTTCGACAGTGGTTTTGACTCTTCCAGCAGGAGTTGTAGCATCAGCGCCGCACCGACCGGGGCGTCACGACCGAGGTGAAGCTCGGACAGGATCACACCACCGTTGCCTTCTCCGCCAATCGGCGCGTTTTCGGCGCGCATGCGTGTCGCCACGTTTACTTCGCCGACCGGCGCGCGGATTACGCGTGTTCCCGCTTCCGCCGCGATATCGTCGATGATTCGACTGGTGGAGAGGTTGGTAACGATGACTCCCTTCCGATGACGGAGGACTTCCTTTGCCGCGAGTGCGAGAGTGTAATCTTCGCCAATCGCCAGACCTTCGTCCGAAACGAGGGCGAGTCGATCGACATCCGGGTCGACTGCCATCCCGATCTCGCAGTGAGAATCCTGAACGAGCTTCTGCAGCTCGCCGAGGTTTTCAGCGACGGGCTCCGGCGAACGTGGAAACCTGCCGTCCGGCTCCATGTTGATCGTCGCCAGCTTGCAGCCGAGTAGCTCGAGCAGGACGGGCATGAAGGTACCGCCGGCCCCGCGAACGCAGTCGAGCGCGACGCGAAACTCTCTTTTACGAATCCCTTCGACGTCGAGAAATGGAAGCGCGAGAATCAGCTCGATGTGACGCCGGGCGGCATCCTTGTCCTGGGTGACGGTGCCAAGCTTGTCCCACGTCGCCCGCGGAAAGTTCGACTCGACGACGGCGCGCATCTCCTTGCCTTCATGGTTATCGAGAAACAAACCGGATGGACCGATGAACTTGAGCGCGTTCCACTCGATCGGGTTATGGCTGGCGGTGATCGCGAGTCCGCCATCGGCGTGGTGATGCTCGACCGCGAGTTGGACCGTTGGAGTGGGCACCATACCGACGTCGATGACGTCGCACCCAACCGATTGAAGTGCGGCATGGACGACCGGCTGAAACATCGGTCCCGATACCCGGCTGTCACGACCAACGACGATGCGCGCTTTCGCACCTTGCGCGCGCGACGTCGCCCACGCGCCGAATCCTGCCGCAAATTTTGCAATGATCTCCGGTGTCAGCGCTTCCCCGACACGGCCGCGCACACCGGAGACGCTGACCATCAATCCTTCATAAGCCATTCGCGATTCGTCCTCTCATGTTTCCTATTGGGCACCGCGCGAAGCCGATAATTTACTCGTGTTAAACTTCGGGTATGACATTTCCATCAGCTGAACGCACATGACACGCATCTTCGACGAAGATCTCAATTCGAAGTTTGGAACACGCGCGATTCACGCCGGACAGCGACCCGACATCCTGTCTGGTGCAATCATGACGCCGATCTACACAACCTCGACTTACGTCCAGGAAGCGCTCGGCAAGAACAAGGGCTACGAATACGCCCGTGGTCGCAACCCGACACGAGAAGCGTTGGAGCGAAACGTCGCCACGCTCGAAGGCGGCACACACGGCTTCGCGTTCAGCAGTGGAATGGGAGCGACGACTTCGATCATGATGATGCTCAAGTCTGGCGATCATATCGTTGCCAGCGAGAGTAGCTACGGCGGCACCTTCCGTTTGTTCGACAAGGTGCTGCGCAACTATGGATTGTGTTTCACCTACGTCGACATGCGCGACCCCGAGAATGTCGAGAATGCGTGTAACGAGCACACCGTCGCGATCATGACCGAGACGCCGACAAATCCGTTGATGCGAATCACGGACCTGGCCGCGGTTGGCGAGATCGCCAAGCGCAGAGGCGTACTGTTCGTCGTCGACAATACGTTCGCGACTCCGTTCTTCCAGCGGCCGTTCGATTTCGGCGCGGACATCGTTTACCACTCGTCGACGAAATATCTGAACGGGCATAGCGACATGGTGGGCGGAATTGCCATCGTGCGGGACGACAAGCTCGCCGAGCGGCTGCAATTCGTACTGAACACGGCCGGTGCCGTTCCGGGACCGTTCGATGCCTGGCTGGTTCTTCGCGGAACGAAGACTCTGCATCTGCGCATGCCGCGTCACGATGAGAATGGTCGACAGATCGCGAACTGGCTCGCCGAGAAAATCGGTCACGAGAACGTGATTTATCCGGGCCTGGCTTCGCATCCACAGCACGATCTGGCGAAGCGGCAGATGAAGGGATTCGGCGGGATGATCTCGATTCTCACCGGTAGCAAGCAGAAAGCCGCAGAGGTCCTCGGCAAGGTGCGAGTGTTCTCGCTGGCCGAATCGCTTGGCGGCGTCGAGAGTCTGATCAGTCACCCGGCGACGATGACACATGCGTCGGTACCGGCCGAAACACGCGCGCGACTTGGCATTCGTGATGATTTGTTGCGCCTTTCTTGCGGAGTTGAAGACGTTGGAGACCTGATCGCGGATCTCGAACAAGCCTTCGCATGAAAGTGTTGATCGTCGGCGGTGGAGGACGGGAGCATGCTCTCGCCTGGAAACTCTGCAAGGATGACCCATCTCTGGAGATCATCGCTGCACCGGGCAATCCAGGCATCGCTTCGCTTGGGCTGTGCGTCCCGATCGGGACGGACAAGCTGAAAGAACTGGCGGCGTTGGCCGAAGACGAGTACGTCGATCTAACGATTGTTGGACCCGAGGCGCCGCTCGAGGCAGGCATCGTCAATCTGTTTCACACTCGCGGCCTGCCGATTTTTGGTCCGACGCGTGAAGCCGCCCGCCTCGAGACGTCGAAGCGTTTCGCCAAAGAGCTGATGGTGCGGGCCGGGATTCCGACCGCTCGGGCGAGCCAACACAGCGATGCGAAGGAAGCCAAGGCGGCGCTTGCTGAGTTCGACAATCCAGTTGTGATCAAGGCATCAGGGCTGGCCGCAGGGAAAGGCGTGATCGTTGCGCAGAGCTCTTCGGAGGCCGAGCGCGCAATCGATGCAATGTTGGGCGACCGGATCTTCGGAGCGGCCGGGCGGGAGATTCTCATCGAGGAGTTCATGGAAGGCGAAGAGTTGTCTCTCTTCGCCATAACCGATGGGCATCAGGCACTCCCGCTGCTGGCCGCGCAGGATCACAAGCGGTTGCACGAAGGCGATCTCGGGCCCAACACCGGCGGCATGGGCGCTTACGCGCCAACGTCCATAGCAACACCCGAGCTCGTCACCCAGGTCATGACGGATATCATTCGACCGACGCTGGCAGCGATGCGTGACGCGGCGTCGCCGTTCAAGGGATTGCTGTACGCGGGGCTCATGATCACAGACGAGGGTCCCAAAGTCGTCGAGTTCAATTGCCGTTTTGGGGATCCGGAAACGGAGACGATTCTTCCGTTGATGGATTCGTCGCTGCTGGAATTGCTTGCGACAGTCGCCGGTGGCGGATCGCTGAGCCGCGCGCGCTATCCGGACTGGAAGCCATTGGCCGCGGTGACGACTGTCGTGGCGTCTGGTGGCTACCCCGACCAGGTGCACCCGGGCGAACCGATTCAGCTTCCTCCTTCCGAACCCGGGGTCGAAGTCTTCCACGCGGGGACGGGCAAGGATCCGTTGGGTCAGCTCGTGACTGCCGGCGGGCGCGTGCTGGCGATCACCGGCGTTGCGGAAACCTTGCTGGAAGCGGCTGAGCTGTCGAGAAGTCACGCTGAGCAGGTTTCCTTCAGAGGCAAGCAGATGCGTCGCGACATTGGGTGGCGCGAGCTGTCGCGAAGTGCCCGAGCTACCTGAGACCGAGACGATTGCCCGCGATCTCGACGCGGCGATTCGCGGTCGACAAATAAAAACAATCTCTGTGAAAAAGGCGGACGTGTTGCGCGAGGTCAGCGCCCGCACGTTCGTCAAGCGGCTGCGCGATGTGCGCATTCTGCGAAGCTGGCGTCGGGCAAAAATGGTTGTGCTCGATCTCGACAGCGGAGATCGCATCGTAGTGCAGCCGCGTTTCACGGGAGCGTTGCTGATCGATGATGGTCAACTCGCCGCTTCGCACCTCAGCTATTCGACGATGAAACTCGAGCTCGACGACGGTCGAGCTTTGCACTACGCCGATGTGCGTCGACTCGGCACTGTCGCGCTTATGAGCTCGACTCGATTCGATGAATACTCGTCAGCGCTGGGCATCGAGCCTCTTGACCGTTTGTTCACTGCCGCGCATCTATCGGGAGTTCTTCGGGCTACGAGTCAGCCCGTCAAAAAAGTTTTGATGGAGCAGCGGAAAATCGCAGGCATCGGAAATATTTACGCGAACGAAGCTCTCTGGCGCGCACGCATCGACCCGTCGCGTCCGGCTGCGTCAGTGACGCTGGATGAGGCATCACTGCTTCGCGATTCGATCGTCGGTGTTTTGACGGAGGCGATCGAATCCCGGGGCACGAGCTTTCGTGATTATCGAGACGCGCGCGGTGAGCGCGGCGGGTTCGTCGAGAAGCTCGACGCCTACGGGCGCGGCGGCCTCCCCTGTCATCGGTGTGGCTCGAAGCTGGTTGCGACGCACGCAATCGACGGCCGCGCAACAGTTATGTGCGTGAAGTGCCAGCACTGACATGATTCGCGGCACAGCGCGGCTCGAGATCCAGCCGACGAGCGACGCGCAGCTCGCTCTGATGAAGTCGAACGTGCGCGAGACCGCCAAGGACCGGCCCGGCGTCTACCGAATGCTGTCGAGCGATGGCGAGATCGTATACGTCGGCAAATCAAAAAGCGTTCGCTCGCGACTACTGAGCTATTTCCGCTGTGCGTACCCCGAGGAAAAGGGTGCGCGTATTCTCCGTTCGGCGGAGAAGATCGAATGGGACTATACGCCCAGTGAGTTCGCGGCGCTGTTGCAGGAGTTGCGGATGATCAAGCGCTTTCGTCCGCGCTACAACGTCGCGATGAAGCGCGACGGCAGAAACTATTCGTTCATCAAACTGACGAAGGGCCAGGCGCCAAAGCTGATGGTGGTGCGCGGACCGACCGGCGACGACGCCGAGATCTATTACGGTCCGTTCGTCGGCGCCCAGCGAGTGGAGGAAGCGCTGCGCGAGCTGAGCGACGCTTTGCTGCTCCGTGATTGTCGCAGCGACCTGAAGATGTTCTTCAACGATCAGACGGAGCTGTTTCAGCTGGCGCGCACGCCTGGCTGCATTCGTCATGAGATCGGGAAGTGTCTCGGTCCGTGCATCGGCGGCTGCACCGAGACCCAGTACAATCACCAGGTTGCACTGGCGCGGGCGTTTCTCGATGGATCAGACGACGGTCCGATGGACATGCTGCGCAGGCAGATGGAGAAGCTGAGCGAGGAGCTGCACTTCGAGCGCGCGGCGATTTATCGAGATAAGCTCGAAAGACTCGAGGCGCTGCGCGCGCAGTTCGGCCGGCTGCGTTTCGCGGTGGAGAATCTCTCCTTCGTGTACACCGTTCCGGGCCACGAAGGAGAGGACAAGGTCTATCTCATTCGCCGAGGTGTCGTGCGCGCGGAGTTGTCGAAACCAAAGTCGTCCAAGGATCGACGGTCGATGAAGCAGCTGGTTGACGATATCTTCTCGCAGCCAGTGCCGTCGAATGCACAGGTCCCGACGCACGAGATCGACGAGCTGCTGCTGCTATCCTCGTGGTTCCGGAGATTTCCGGGCGAGATGAAACGAACGAGGCAGGTCAGCTAGTTCCCTTCCAGCGCGCAACCAAATTCTGCTCGACGCCGAGGTGATCGAGCATGCGCGCGACCATGAAGTCGACGAGATCAGAGATCTCTTTCGGTCGATGATAGAATCCCGGCGCAGCGGGCATCACGACGGCTCCTGCGCGGGTGAGCCGGAGCATGTTGCCGAGATGAATTGCGCTGAGAGGAGTCTCGCGCGGGACGAGAACCAGCTTTCGTTGCTCCTTCAAAGTCACGTCGGCCGCGCGCTCAATCAGCGACCGCGATGCACCGACCGCAATAGCGGACAAAGTCCCCATCGAGCACGGGCAAATGATCATTCCCGACGTCTTTGCTGAACCAGACGCTGGAGCCGCGCCACGATCGTCGTTGGAGAACACATCCACGTAGGACGCCCAGGCATCGATGCCAACTGCATCGCGCAACGCATCCATCGACTCGATTCCCGACTCGGTGGCGAGCAGGCGGAGACCGTACTTCGAGACGATGAGCGAGACCGGGCGATGCGCTGCGGTCAGCGCCTGCAGTAGTCTCACTGCGTACGGCGCACCAGACGCGCCGGTGATGGCGACCACGATTGGGGGACTGTTCGTCACCTAAGCAACCGCTCGGTGAAAACGAAACCGAGGAAGACAATGCTGATCACACCATTCATGGTAAAGAACGCTGCATCCAGGCGGGAGAAGTCGTTGACCTTCACCAATGAATGCTCGTACAGCAGGAGTATCGCTGCTACGATCACACCTGCGAAGTACACTATGCCAGCACCTGCTCCGATTCCGGCCAGTGCCAGCGCGACAACGGTCGTGAAATGCAGCATGCGCGCGATCCCCAGCGCGTTCGCCTCGCCAAACGTCGACGGCACCGAGTACAACCCGTTCTCACGATCGAACGAGACATCCTGCAGTGCATAGAGAATATCGAATCCGGCGACCCAGGTCGCCACCGCGATCGCCAACGCAATCAACATCCACCACGGACTGCTCCAGCGACCGGTGATCGCCAGATACCCGCCGACCGGCGCGATCGATAGACCGACGCCAAGAACCAGATGCGACCAGCGCGTAAATCGTTTGGTGTAACTGTAGAACAGCACCCATATCAACGCGGCAGGGGCCAACAGCAAACACAGCGGGTTCAGCTGCCAGGCAGCGAGGAAGAACACTACCGACGCGACGGCCACCGCAATCGACGCTTCGCGCACCGTCATCTGCCCGGACGGAATCTCGCGCATCCGGGTTCGTGGATTTCGCGCATCGATTTCGCGGTCAACGATGCGATTGAATCCCATCGCCGCAAACCGCGCGGCGGTGAACGCAACAACGACCCACGCCACGGCACTGATAGTTATTGGCGCGATGTAGCTGGCCAGGACCACGCCGACGAGCGCGAATGGAAGTGCGAACAAGGTGTGCGGGAGACGCACCAGATTCGCGTGGCGCAGCAACAAGCCGCGACCGACGAAGGTCTGCCCCTCGCGTCCAGGCGAAACCGGCTCGTTATCGCGGTGCATTCCTGTTGAACCGCTGCGCGCGATCGTCCGGACCTAGTCCCAATTTCGACCACATGTCGTCGACGCGCTGTTTCGTTTCCGTATTCATCTCGATCACTTTCGGCCAATTGCGCGTGAAGCCCTCCTCAGGCCATTTGCGCGTCGCATCAATCCCCATCTTCGAACCATAGGTGAATGCCCGACTCGAATGGTCCAGCACATCGATTGGACCCATCGAAAAGCGGGTGTCACGCTCGGGGTCGATGTGGTTGAGCGCGACCCACCACGCCTCCTGAACGTTGCGCACGTTCACGTCTTTGTCGAGGATCACTAGAACTTTCGCCAGTGACATCAGGCCCTGTCCCCACAACGCGTTCATCACCTTGTATGCCTGACCGGGATACTGCTTGTCGATCGACACAAATACGAGGTTGTGAAAGATCCCTTCGGCAGGCATGTGGTAATCAACGATCTCGGGAATCGTCAGCTTTAACAGCGGCAGGAAGATTCGCTCCGTCGCGTGCCCCAGGTAGTAATCCTCCATCGGCGGCCGGCCAACGATGGTCGTCGCGTAGACGGGATTACGTCGCATCGTAACCGCGGTGACGTGCACCTGGGGATAGAGATCTGCCTCTGAATAGAACCCGGTGTGATCGCCAAACGGACCTTCGACCACCAACGCCTCCCCCGGATCGATATAGCCCTCGATCACGAATTCCGCCTCAGTCGGAACCTCCAGATCGGACGTCACTGCCTTCGCCAGCGAGACCGGTGACTTGCGCAGGAAACCCGCGAACAGAAACTCGTCGATCGTCGGTGGCAACGGCGCCGACGCTGAGTACACCGATGCGGGATCGGCACCAATCGCGATCACCACCGACATCTTCTCGCCTTTCTCCGCCATTTCGCGCCAGTGCGCGGCGCCCACCTTGTGCCGTTGCCAGTGCATCGCCAGCGTCCGCGGGCCCAGCACCTGAACGCGATACATCCCGACATTTCGAATTCCACGCCTGGGATCCTTCGAGATGACCATCGGCAGCGTGATGTACGGGCCCCCGTCCCCGGGCCAACAAGTGATGATCGGCAGCTTCGTCAGATCGACGTCGTCACCCTGCAACACGACCTCCTGACACGCTGGCTTCCCACTTTTTATTCGCGGCGGGAACTTCCCGATCTCCAGCAACCGCGGCAGCATCGCCAGCTTGCCCAGCAATCCCTCGGGCACTTTGAGATCGAGCATCTCGGTGATGCGCTCGCCAATCTCGTCGAGGTCATCGACGCCAAGAGCGAGCGACATGCGACGCATCGATCCGAACAGGTTGATCACGACCGGATAGTTCGATCGCTCGCCGTCGTCGAGAATTACGTTCTCGAAATAGAGCGCTTTGCCGCCATCTGGCTGCTTCATTACGCGATCGGCGATCTCCGCCAGCTCGAGCTTTGCCTTTACCGGTTCGCTAATACGAACCAGCTCGCCAACGCGATCGATCGCCGACAGAAACTGCGAGATATTGTCCAGACTCACTTTGATTCCAGCGAATTGATCGGTCGCTCGCCGACATGGATCGCCGCGATTCCCAGCGAAAGACTGGACCAGCGCACTTTGGTGAAGCCCGCCCGAATCATCCGCGCAGCCAGATCTTCCTCGACCGGGAAATTCGCCACCGAGCGGGGCAGATAGCTGTACGCCGTCGAATGCCCGCTGATCAAACCTCCAACCAGCGGCAAAACGCGCTGGAAATAAAAATTGTACGCCGCACGCAACAGCGGCATCCTCGGTGTCGAGAATTCGAGGATGACGAAACGCCCCCCGGGAACGAGTACCCTGAATGCTTCGCGCAACGCAGCATCGAGCCCGGCGACATTTCGAATCCCAAAAGCGACGATTGCTCCGGCCAGCTTTCCCGATGGCAATGGCAACTGCAGCGCGTCGGCCGTCACCGGGACCACCTTCCTCCCGTTCACCTTCCCCTTCCCCGCCCTCAACATCGGCTCGGCGAAGTCAGCTCCTATAACGGAACCGACGAATCCGGGCAGCATCGCTATCTGCTGCGCGACATCCAAAGTGCCCGCGCAAAGGTCGAGATAATTGCCGGACTTGTCGCGGTCGACGCCGAGCGACGCGATGGCTTTGCGTCGCCATCGCTTGTCGATATTGAGGCTGAGAAGGTGATTGAGGAGGTCGTAGCGCGGAGCGATCTCGGAAAAGATCTGCTTTACGTATTCGCGCTTCTCCGCTCCACCGGCAGCAGCGGCACTGGCGGTCGCGCTGTCGATGTCAGTTGCCAGCATTGTTCGAAAGTTGACCGGCAATGACGCGTGGGGCAAGCTATCTTTCCGGCGCTTGCCTAGCATGTCAGCACGGTCCTACACCGACGTCTCCGACCAACAGGTCGTCGTTTATGCCCAGGAAGGGCGCGAGGACGCCTACCGTGAGCTAATCAAACGGTACGAGCGGCCCGTATTCTCGCTTATCTATCGGATGGTGCGCGATCGCGAGACGTCCGAAGACCTGGCGCAGGAAACCTTTATCAAGGTCCTCAACAACATCGATCGCTACCGGCCGGAGTTCAAATTCTCCAGCTGGCTGTTCAAAATCGCCAATAACATCACCATCGATTACCTCCGTCGCCGACACGTAGACACGGTCAGTATCGAGGGCGCCCCCGACGCGGTCACCGCCGAACGGGCGCGCGCGACCGCGGTAACGGTGACCAGCGGGGGTGAATCCCCGCTGGAGGAGCTCGAGTCCCGCGAGCTCGGGACCCAGATCGAGAAAGCGATCGCGAAGCTCAGACCTGAGTACCGGGCCTGCATAATCCTCCGCCACGTCGAGGATTATTCCTACGACGAAATCGCCGAAATCGTGAAGCTCCCGCTGGGTACGGTGAAGACCTATATCCACCGGGCGCGGCAGGAATTGAGGCAGTACCTGGGGGATTTGCGGTGAGGGGCGACGGGGATGAGGGATGGGGGATGGGGACTGCGCCGAGAGGTCATTTTCAGGCGTGTCGATACCCCATCCCCCATCCCTCATCCCGCCCGTTATTCCGAGCAAAAAAATTGACAAAAACCGACCAAAACCCTGAAACCAACCCCGTACCGAGCCCGTAAGCTCTGACGTGAGGCACACATGATCGAGCACGACTTCGACGAGGAATTTGTACCAATTGCGGCCGAGCTGCAGCGACTGCCGTATATGTCGCCATCCCGGGATTTCGCCGATCGCGTGATTGCCGGGATCGATCGTTTACAGCCCGCCCGGGACCTGACTCCGGCGGTCGCCTCCAGGCACCTGGAGCTGCACCGTGGCGGGCAAGCGATCGCTCAGCGTCGCCCGATGGGAATAGCTCGGGCGACCGGAACCGCCGTGGTTGGCGTCGCCCTCATCGCCGCTGCCGCCTTCATGTTCTTCGAAGTGGATGTGCTCACCGCGATGATGAGCGCCGCGGTCAGTCAGTATGCCTTCACAATCGCCGCGGTCGGAACGCAGCTGGGCGCGCTGGTGCTCGGTGCTGACACGATCGCCTACCTGCAGGCCGGTGCCGTTCAGGCGATGCTCCTCTACATGGCGCTCTTCGTCGGATTGGTGAGTGGGTACGCGGGTATCCGCACGGCCGCACAAATCGCCAAACGAAAGGCTGCCTGACGTGAACAAGATTCTGATTCCCGCATACTGCATCATGGCGCTCGCCGCTGCACACGAGGCGAGCGCGCAGGATGGGCGCAGCGTTCGACTGGCGGGACTCAGAAAGTACGCGCAGGTGGTAACCGGCGATTACACAGTTCCGGTCGGCGCCAGCACTTCCGGCTCGGTGATGGTGGTGCGTGGCGACCTCGACATCTACGGCAATGTCGACGGCGCCGCGACCGCGGTGCTCGGTGACGTGATCGTCCACGACGGCGGCAGAGTGCGCGGTGGCGCGGTCGCGCTGGGCGGACGAGTGATAAACGATGGCGGCTCCATCCTCGGCGTCGTCAAGGAAGTCGGCCCGACGCATAATCGCGCGACGGTCAGCTTCGGCGGTCGACCGCGCACCACACTCGGCTCGTTGGTCTCCGCTTTCATCTGGCTATTGGTGCTGCTGCTCGTTGGCACAGTCGTCGCGCTTTACATGCGCGATTACTTCAAGCGCACCGTGGAAGTCGTCACAAACGAAAGCGGCAAGTCGCTCCTCGCCGGAGTTCTTGGCGGATTGATTTCGATTCCCGCGCTCGTCGCGATCGTCATCGCGTTCGCGATCACCATCATCGGCGTGTTCTTGATTCCGATTGGCGTCGGTGCTTTCCTGATCGCGCTCTCCGGTATTGGCATGCTCGGGTTCCTCGCTGTCGCCCAGGTCATCGGCATCGCCATCGCCGGCAAACGCGCGGCGGAAACACCAGCGGGTCAGGAGCTGCAGTACCTCTACACCGGTATCATCGCCTTCAGCGCGCTGTGGATCATCGCCGCCGCGTTCACCTGGTTCCCGGTACTAGGCACAGTCCTGCGCATGTTCGCATTCTCAGTGACGCTCGTGGCTGTCGCGACGGGATTTGGTGCGGTCATCCTGACCCTGTGGCGCACTCGCGCGAGGAAGAACTCAGTAGCAACGGCCTGAATGGCCTGACGCTTGCCGCCGCAGTGAGCCCATGGTCATCCTGGGCTATCGAGCCGGCGCATTACTAAAGAAGACATGGAAGGAGACGCTGGAGGACAACGTCCTCAGCATCGCGTCTCAGGTCGCTTACAACTTCTTCTTCTCGCTTTTCCCGCTTCTGCTCTTCCTCGCGCCGATGCTGAGTCTGCTCGGCGACAAGCGGACAATCGTGTCGGACCTGTTGAGCCGCTTCTCCGAGTTCATGCCCGCCGAGGCGTTCGCGCTGTTCTCGAAGGTCGTGACTGACATCGTGTTCGCGCAGAACGCGCCGGGTTTGATCTCCCTCGGATTCGTGCTCGCGCTATGGTCCGGATCGAACATCTTCACGACTTTCATGGACGCGCTCGACACGGCGTACGACGTAACCGATCCGCGACCGTGGTGGAAAAAGCGACTGATCGCCATCGGGGTGATGTTCGGCTGGGCGATCATAATTACTCTTGTAACCGGCATCCTGCTGGCCGGTGATTCGATCGTCGGCTTCATGCGCGACCGACTGGGGATGGGCAGTGCTTCACTGACGGTCTGGGCCTGGCTGCAATTCCCCTTGGCGATCGCGCTGTTGGTCTCGTTTCTGTTTCTGATGTACTGGGCGCTGCCCTACGTCAAACAGGACAAGAAGCAGATACTGGTGGGATCGGCCGCCGCTGCGATTCTTTTCATTGTCGCGACGCTGCTGTTCCGATTGTACGTGCAGCACTTCCCGCCGAACAAGACTTACGGGACCATCGGCGCGGTGATGGTGTTGCTGACGTGGATGTACGTGATCTCGGCGGTGATTCTGATTGGAGGTGAGCTCAACTCAGAGCTGCACCTCGGAACGGGATCGGTCGCCTCAAAGAAGGGCAGCGTTTACGCGGGCCGCATCGCCAGCGGGGAGCAGCCCGCTCAATCTTCGAGCAAGATCGACTAACGCTTTCGCGGCATCGGCCTCGGGATCCGAAACCACGATCGGCTCTCCGCGATCCCCGCCCTGAAGCACACCCGGGAAAAAAGGGATCTGCGCAAGGACCGGGATACCGATCTCCTCAGAGAGCCGCTTGCCGCCGCCCTGGCCAAAGATGAAATGGCGCTCCTCGCAATGCGGGCAAACGAAGTAGCTCATGTTCTCGACGACCCCGAGGACGGGCACCGCGACTCGCTCGAACATTTTGGCACCGCGCAGCGCATCCCCTGACGCGACTTCCTGCGGCGTCGTCACGATGATCGCGCCGTGTACCATCGTCGCCTGGACCAGTGAGAGCTGCGCATCACCGGTTCCCGGCGGCATGTCGACCAGGAAGTAGTCGAGCTCGCCCCACTGCACGTCGCGCAGGAACTGGCTGATGATCTTCATGATGATCGGCCCGCGCCAGATCGCCGGCTGATCGCGTTCGATCATGAAGCCGAGGCTCATGATTTTGACGCCGTGCGCCTGGAGCGGGATGATTTTTTCGTTGACAACCGGCGGTGCGGCGTTGATGCCCATCATGCGCGGGATATTCGGGCCATAGATATCTGCGTCCATCAATCCGACGCGCGCACCCTGCTGAGCGAGTGCGACAGCGAGGTTGGCGGCAACAGTCGATTTACCAACGCCGCCTTTACCGCTCGAGACAGCGATGATGTTGCCCAGATGCGGGTAAGCGACCGGCGTCGGCGCGGGAACAGCGGCGCGCTGCGACTGCGGTTCCTGTCCCATCACCGGCAGCGCACGCGGCGCAGATTTCGGAGCCGCTTGCTTGACGCGGGTGTTGTCCGGCTGCGCAGCAAGTGGCGGACGTTGAGCGGATCCCTGAGACGCATCCTTCACGTCGACGCGGACGTCGGTCACACCCGGCACCTGCTGTAGCGTTTGTCGAACCTCGCGGACGACCGTCGCGTCGTCATCGGCAGAAAGAAAGAGGCTCAGTCTGACTTTACCGTCCGTCGTGGTGGCAATGTCGCGGACCATTTCCGCTTCGAGGACGTTGGCGCCGACGCGGTTATTCCGGATGCGCGAGAGCGCGTCCGTGATGCGTTCCTGAAGGTTGGGGCTCATGCTGTCGAGTCGACGTTTGCGACGACGAACCTGAGCTCGGTGATGCGGCGTTTGAGCTGCACTTCGATGCCCTGCATGAACGTCACCGCCGACGCGTTGCAGTCCTGACATCCGCCGGTGACGTGAAGAATCGCAGTTCCGGTCGCCGGATCGAACCCCTCGAGCTCGATGGCGCAGTCCTCGATCCGTAGGATGGGCAGGATCTCGGCGAGGCCGTGACGGATGTCGTGCTCGATTTCCGCCTGTGGGCGATTGCGTTTACGTCGAAGAACGCTCATGACGGCAAGTTAGACGGCAATCCTGTCGCTTGCCACTGAGGGATTGGAACCCGCTCGCCTCTATCTGGAGACCGGTTTGTCGATGGGCGGTGGCTTGGTACAGCCAATTGACACGCTATAACTGCCGCCCATTCCATTTGCATCGGGCAGGTCGGCAGCTGGCTCTATTTTCCAAACGCCTTGAACCCTCCGTAGCGTGACAGCACGCGGTAATGGACCCTCCCATAAGTCAGCTGAATCGCGACGGGTGACACGAGGATAATCCACATCGATAACGACGTAGCTCACGGATCCAGTGTCGGGGGTAGCCCCTCGAATGACCGCGCGTGGCTCCTTCGCGTTTGCCATGTAGATCGCCCTCGCTGCGGAATCCGCAAGCCCCGGGCAATTAACCTCCAGAAGTCCTTGACCATGCCGCCAGACTAACTCGGTGCGCCACTCGGGACCCTTCGCCTCCAGCCACCTC
>Ga0207665_10000584_pt1 | contig 24557 bp, 26 predicted proteins | sample LARL112metaG_FD_184351 | JGI IMG/M metagenome (GOLD analysis project Ga0207665, IMG submission 184351) | Corn, switchgrass and miscanthus rhizosphere microbial communities from Kellogg Biological Station, Michigan, USA - LAR L11-2 metaG... | ecosystem: Host-associated > Plants > Roots >... | reverse complement strand
CCACTTTCTGCGAAACCTGTCAAGCACTTTTGTTGCAAATGAAAATTGTTTTTCAGAAAAGTGGGCCACTTAAACGGCGCAGTTTCCGCAGAAACGGCGCACGAATGTCGCTGTTGGGGACCCGTTTAGTTCTATGGGTGTGGGTCGCACCCGCAGGGAGATACCCGGGATGGGCTAGATCGAGTAGAACTCTTGCGTTGGAGGCCATTTCCTGTAAGATTTACCGCCACTGTCGAAACATCAATAGCGCGGGGGCGAGAACTGGAGCTTGTTGCTTTGACCAAGACGAATCTCTCAGCGTGACCAATAATGCCCACGAAGCCTGCTAAAATTGCGCCCCGTTATCCTACCCCTGCCCTGGAGAAGGGCTTGGACATCCTAGAACTCCTTGCCAACCACCCCGCGGGACTCACGAAAAGCGAGGTCGCCCGTAGCCTGGATCGTACTGTATCCGAAATCTTTCGGATGCTGGTGTGCCTCGAAGAGCGCGGTTACATCTCCCAGTCGAGGGAGGGGGAACGCTACTGTTTGACATTGCGGCTGTTTAAGCTGGCGCACGAATATCCGCCTACCAAGCGGATGATTACCGAAGCTCTCCCGGTCATGCAGCAAGCTACGCACGAACTTAATCAGTCTTGCCACCTTGGGGTACTCGATGGCGGCCACGTCGTGATTATTGCGCAGGTCGATTCTCCCATCAGTCCCGGCTTTTATGTTAAGGCTGGCGCTATCGTCGATCTTATGCATGCGGCTACTGGGCACGTAATTCTTGCGCATCAGACTCCTGAAGTCACTACTAGGGCGGTGCAGATTTGGTGCCGACAAAACAACGCGCACGTGCCTCGCGACCTGGCCGCACATTTGACCAAGATCAAGCGCCAGGGATATGAGGAAAGGGAAAGCTACGAAGTCAATGGCATAGTTAACGTCTCCTGTCCAGTATTCGATGATCGTGGAAACGCCATCGCTGCTATGACCGTTCCATTCATCCAAAGAATTGGCGACCAGACGACTCCGGCGACCGCGAGAAGAGTTCTGAAACAGGCCACTTCTCTGCTTTCGGAAGCAATTGGCGGGGTGGCCAAACCTCACGCAAGTGATTAGGCCGCGTTTGCTGGCTCGGGCGATCTTCTGACTTTTCCTTCCCCAAACACCTCGACTCAACAAATTCTGATACTATAAATTGATTTTCATTGACAAATATAGTCTTTCAGGAATAGAAATGCACGCTGGGTATGCGCGGACGGCTGCCATACCTCGCGGTAGGAAGTTCTCTAAATTGAGGAGAGTTGATCCAGTTTGCGAGACCCAAAAATCACTAACATTCGCGTAATTGACCTCCGCTTCCCCACATCCAGCCAGCAGATCGGATCGGACGCCGTGAATCGAGATCCCGACTATTCGGCGGCGTACTGCATCCTTGAAACGGACGCGGGTGTGGAGGGACACGGACTAACGTTCACTCTCGGTCGTGGAAATGAGCTGTGTGTCTCTGCACTCAAGTATTTGTCCCGATTCGTTCAGGGCCGCTATTTGTCATCACTGACGGTTGACTTCGCGGCCTTCTCAAGGCAACTCACCGGCGATACTCAATTCCGGTGGCTGGGGCCCGAAAAAGGTGTCATTCATCTTGCTGCTGCTGCTCTCATCAACGCGGTCTGGGACTTATATGCACGCGTCGAAGGTAAGCCGCTCTGGAAACTGCTCGCGGACATGGAGCCGGAGCAGATCGTCCGCGCCATTGACTTCACCTATATTACGGATGCGATCACCAAAGAGGAGGCCCTTGATCTTCTGAAAGAGCGGGCCTCTTGCAAGGACACACGCCTGCAGCACTTGCGGCAGAATGGCTACCCAGCTTATACCACTTCGGCAGGTTGGATCGGCTATAGCGATGACAAGATTCGCCACCTATGCGGCGAGGCCCTTGCCCAAGGCTGGACCCACTTCAAGTTGAAGGTCGGCGGGGACCCGGCCGACGACCTGCGCCGGGCTCATTTGGTACGGGCAGAAATTGGCTCCAGTAACAAACTGATGATGGATGCCAATCAGAAGTGGGGCGTCCTCGAGGCAATCCAACGTACGAAAGAACTAGCCGAACTAGACCCGTGGTGGATGGAGGAGCCGACTAGCCCTGACGACATCCTCGGGCACGCCCGCATCCGCCAGGAAGTTTCCCCGATCCGGATAGCTACAGGAGAACATTGCCATAACCGGGTAATGTTTAAACAGTTCCTGCAGGCCGGGGCCATCGATGTTGTTCAGATCGACAGTTGCCGGCTCGCGGGCGTCAACGAAAACCTGGCCGTGCTTCTCTTGGCGGCAAAATTTAATGTTCCAGTCTGCGCCCATGCCGGGGGGGTCGGGCTATGCGAATGCGTGCAGCACTTGGCGGCCTTTGATTACCTTCGCGTATCCACGACGCTGGAGAATCGTGTAACGGAATTTGTAGATCACCTGCACGAACACTTCGTTGACCCGGTCCGAGTGGTCAGAGGGCACTATCTTCTTTCCGAAAAACCGGGATATAGCACGGAAATACGCTCCGAAACGTTATCAACCTACTCTTACCCCGACGGTCCGGTTTGGAGGAACAGGTGAACCTCATTATATTTGCGCACCCAAAACGGCACTGGTGCAATTCCAGTTATTGCCTGAGTTCCGCGATTTAAAACCCGGCTTCTGCTTGTGTGAGGATTGAGGAATACAAGGACTCAGCTTGGAAAGAAGAGAGTTTCTATGGGAAGCGACTGGCGCGGCCGTGGGAGTTACGACGTCCGGGAAGATCGCTGCGTCACTTTTGCGCGAACCACTTGGCGCTCCGTCGCCGGGCGAATCAACCCAAAGCATTCTTGTAAGTACCGCCGGAGATGATCAGAACCCGGGAACGATATCTAGGCCGCTAAAAACTTTTCAGGCTGCTCAAAGCGCCGTGCGCGAGCTCAAGAAGCACAATCCCGGAACTATATCTGTTTACTTCCGGGCTGGCACCTACTACCTACCAAACACAATCGTCTTCACACCGGAGGATTCCGGAGAGGCCGGAGCACCGATCATCTATGCGCCATACCCAGGCGAGCATGTCCTGCTGAGTGGCGGAGCGCGGTTGTCCCCAAAGTGGACAGCCTATCGAGACGGAATCCTGAAGACCTCCGTTCCGGCCGGCACCACTACCGACCAACTCTTCGTAAATGGTCAGCGACAAATATTGGCCCGCTACCCGAACTACGATCCGAATGCCAAATATTTGGGCGGCTGGGCACCAGACGCGATCAGCCCAGAGCGAGCCAAGCGTTGGACTGATCCACGAGGAGCCTACATTCACGCAATTCACCAATACCTGTGGGGCGACATGCACTACGTCATCACCGGCAAGAGCGCAGACGGCAACGTGCTCTACGAAGGTGGCTGGCAAAACAACCGACCTAAGCCTATGCACGCTCAATATCGTTTTGTTGAAAATGTTTTTGAAGAATTGGATGCTCCCAGTGAATGGTATTTGGACCGAGCTAATTCAGTCTTGTATTTTTATCCTCCCACAGGGCTGGATCTCGAAAACGCGGTTGTCGAGACCGTGCGCTTGAAGCATCTGCTGGAGTTTCGCGGAAGCCAGGACTCTCCCGTGAAATGGATCGAGCTGCGTGGATTTACGTTCCAGCATGCTTCCCAAACGTTTATGGCAACTCGGGAACCGCTTCTCCGCAGTGACTGGAGGATCTATCGTGGCGGCGCCCTATTCTTCACCGGCGCCGAAGACTGTTACGTGGACGATTGTTTTCTCGATCAGCTCGGCGGGAATTGCATTTTTGTGAGTGGATACAACCGCCGGATTCGCATTTCGCGCACCCACATCGCTCGCGCCGGAGCCAACGGAATCTCTTTTGTCGGCGAGCGGAAGGCGGTGCGAAATCCACTGGACAGCTACGACGATAGACTGGGCATCGGGGATCTCGATCTTACTCCCGGACCGCGTACGGCGGACTACCCGGCAGAGTGCCTCGTTGAAGATACGTTGATTTACCAGACGGGGCAGGTCGAAAAACAGACTGCTCCTGTTGAAATCGACATCGCACGAGCGATCACCGTTCGGAACTGTTCCATCTACGACGTACCTCGCGCGGGAATCAACATAGGAGACGGTTGCTGGGGAGGGCACCATATCGACCACTGCGATGTCTTCGATACCGTGAAGGAGACCGGTGACCATGGCTCGTTCAACTCGTGGGGTCGCGATCGCTGGTGGGGCGTCAAGGGTCTCGACCTGGACACCGCGCTACAAGGCCCTCATGCAAAACTTCCCGTGTTGGATGCCGAAGAGACCAATATTCTGTCGAACTCGCGCTGGCGCTGCGATCACGGCTGGGATATCGATCTGGACGACGGCTCCACCAACTATCACATCTACAATAATCTCTGCCTTAACGGTGGGCTGAAGCTGCGAGAAGGCTTCTACCGCACCTGCGAGAACAACGTTCTGGTAAACAACTCACTTCATCCGCATGTTTGGTACAACGACAGCTATGATATTTTCCGCAGCAATATCGTCTTTGCGCCCTACAAACCGATTCAAATGAGGCAGTGGGGGCAGGATATTGATTTCAACCTGCTCCATCAGCCGGCAATGGTACAAACCAACCCCGCCACTGCGCTGCAAAAATTAAGCTCACAGGATGCCCACTCCCTACAAGGAGACGCTCTCTTTGTGGATGGGGCTACAGGCGACTACAAAGTCAAATCAAATTCTCCCGCGTTGTCTCTCGGATTCGTGAACTTCAACATGGCCGATTTTGGCGTCCAAAGCCCGAAGCTCAAAGCCATTGCCCGGCAACCGGTGATGCCCTTAAGGTCAAGCGATACCACCCCGACTCTCAGTGAAACTCGAAGTCGAGAGGTTGCGGTTTGGGCAGGCGCGAAGGTGCGCAACATTGTTGGCCTCGGTGAGGTCTCAGCCGCAGGGAGTCCAGGTGAAACGGGAGTGATCCTGCTCGAAGTGCCCGACACAAGTGATGCAGCCAAAGCCGGCTTTTCTGCCGGAGATGTCCTGCTGGCATTCAATGGAAAGCCCATCAAGGAATTGAAGGACCTCTTGCAGGATACGCAACAAAATGTTGCCGGGAAGGCCGCGAGCGTCACGATACTCCGCTTTCAGCAGGAGTCTACCATCCTGATCATGCTGAAACCCTGATCTCGCTGCGGGAAGACCGTCGGATATGCCATCCACTGGAAGTACAAAAGTTGCCACGGCGTTAGGCACTTTCGCTCTGCTGCTTTTTTTGCTTGCCCAGCCGATGGCGGCAACCCCAAGCCAGCCGAGGATCAGAGTTCTCATCCTGGATGGCTTCAGCAATCACGATTGGCATCAGACAACGGCACTGTTGCGCGGCATACTGGAAGCTTCGGGGCTGTTCACAGTTTCGGTTTCGACTGCTCCATCCACCACCGCGTCTCCAGGATGGGAACAGTGGCGTCCGAACTTTAGCGACTACGACGTGGTCATTCAAACCTGCAACGACATTGGCGGCGGCCCTTCCTGGCCGCGTGAAGTCCAGATTGCTTTTGAAAACTATGTCAGGAACGGCGCCGGCGTTCTGGTTTTCCACTCCGGCAATAATGCATTTCCGGACTGGCCGGTTTACAACCAGATGATCGGACTCGGTTGGCGGAATAAGCAGCAAGGCGACGCAATCACTATTAATAGCCGCGAAAGGCTGCTGCGCATTCCCCTCGGCCAGGGCGAAAACACCGGGCACGATGGCCGCTCCGACGTGGTTGTCCGCCGCCTGGGCGACCATCCCATTCATGACGGCATGCCCCGCGCCTGGAAAACCCCTACCCTGGAAATCTACTATTACGCGCGCGGCCCGGCGAAACACATGCGTGTGCTCTCCTACGGATATGACCAACACACCCGAATGAATTGGCCTCTGGAGTGGACAGTCCGTTTTGGCCGGGGACGTATCTATAGCTCCACCTTTGGACACGTTTGGAAAGGTGATGTCCAGCCTCCCAGCCTGCGCTGCGCCGGAGAGCAGACGTTGCTTCTGCGAACCTTGCAGTGGCTGGCTAGGCGCCCGGTAACCGTTGCGATCCCAGCCGATTTTCCGACCGAGGCGGCGACTTCAATTCGTCCGGAGATACAGATTCCTGCTTCTGCGCAGTAAGACACAAATAGATTGGGTGTCATTTGACTACGGAGATCAACTACATGCGAATTCGTCTTCTCGGCGTTTTCTTAAACCCAATTCTTCTCCCCCTTTCTTTCGGACTTGCCCAGACTACTTCCAGCCTCGATTCCATTCCTGCGCGCATGCACGACGTGATCGTCGCCAACGAAGTTCCAGGCGCGGTCACGGTGGTCGCGACGCGTGACTCTGTGCTTCGGATGGACGCTCAGGGTTGGGCCGACCCGGAACACAAATCTTTCATGCGCGTGGATTCGATCTTCTGGATCGCATCCATGTCAAAGCCAATTACTGCTACAGCAGTGCTGATGCTGATGGAGGAAGGCAAACTCTCCCTCGACGATCCCATCGCCAAATACGTTCCAGAACTTGCTGGACTCAAAACTGCGAATGGCAAGACGGCGCGAATCACGCTGCGGCACTTGCTCACTCACACCTCCGGAATGGGAGAAGCAACCGACGAAGAGGCCAAGGCCGCGCGCACGCTGTCCGACTTGGTGCCGGCCTTTGCCTCAAAGCCGCTTGCGTTCGAGCCGGGGAGCAAATGGAAATACTGTCAGTCCGGCATTCTCACTCTTGGCCGGATCGTAGAAATCGTTTCCGGCGTGCCGTTTGAAGTCTTCCTGCGGAAGCGTATCTTCGACCCGCTAGAAATGAAGGACACGACGTTCTACCTGAGTGAAGCCCAGATGCCGCGCTGGGTAATACCCGCCAAGCGCGAGGGCGAACAACTGGTGCCCGCAGAAATCGGGCTTCTGTACGGCCATCCTCCCACCTGGGGCGACCACTACCCGGCAAGCAACGGTGGATTGTTCTCGACCGCTCCAGATTACACGCGCTTTGCCCAAATGCTGCTGAATGGCGGCGTGTTCGATGGCCGGCGCTACCTCACGGCTGAGTCGGTGCGCATGATGTCAACGGTTCAGACGGGCGACCTGGTTACCGGCTTTACTCCCGGCAACGGCTGGGGGTTGGGAGTATGCATCGTCCGCCAACCTCAGGGTGTAACTGAAATGCTCTCGCCTGGAACCTTCGGCCACGGCGGAGCCTATGGTACTCAGGTCTGGATCGACATGAAGAGGGGCGTCGCATTAATCATGATGATCCAGCGGTCCAATTTCAAGAATGGCGACGACTCGCCAGTGAGGTTGGCCTTCCAGAAGGCCGCGCTGGAGTAAACCGAATTTTGCTATTTTATCTTGATATAGGCGCTTACGATTATAGTTTAAGAAGCAGGGGTCTTAAGCCCAATGTATTTGTGGGGTCAGATAGAAATCGGTGTTCGTAAAAACATTATAAAGCCGCTCGTTTCTGGTGTGGTTACTGTTGCCTTGTTGGCTTTACCTCCGCAGGCCGCGGAGCGTTCGCAGATCCGATTTGAGAACCACCAGAAGCAATCACGCGTTGACTTCATTCTCAACAACAGCACGACCGACGACAAGCCCGTAATTGACGCGGTTCTCGGGGGCGTAGCGCTCCTGGACTACGATAACGACGGGTTTCTCGATATTTTCTTTACCAACGGTGCACGCATCCCCGGCCTAGCGAAGGATAGTCCTGACTTTTCAAACCGCCTATACCACAATAACCACGATGGCACCTTTACAGACGTAACTGATCGTGCGGGAGTTAAAGGTTATGGCTACAGTGTGGGCGTCGCGGTGGCTGACTTTGATAACGACGGGTTTCCAGATATTTACGTCACGGGAGTCAACCGCAATACGCTCTATCACAACAACGGCGATGGTACATTCACTGATGTCACTGAGCGCGCAGGAGTGGCCGGCATCGGCCCCAATGGTAAAAAACTTTGGTCTGTATCAGCCGCATGGATCGATTACGACAACGACGGCCGCTTAGATCTTTTTGTGAGTAACTACCTGGACTGGACGTTCGAGACTTCCAAAGTTTGCGGCCCCCCCGGTCGGCGCCTCTCATGCTCACCGACGATGTACAAGGGAGAGCAGAATTTTCTGTATCACAACAATGGTGACGGCACGTTCACGGACGTCTCTGCCGCAACAGGCATAGCGGAACATATCGGGAAGGGCATGGGTGTAGCCATCGCTGACTACAATGACGATGGTTGGATGGATATTTTCGTCGCAAACGACAAGGAAAGAAATTTTCTATTCAAGAATCGTGAGGGTAAGAGCTTCGAGGAAGTAGGAGTGGAGTCCTTCGTGGCTTTCACGGAAGACGGGATCCCTGTTTCCAGCATGGGTGTTGATTTTCGTGACTGGAATAACGATGGCAAGCCCAGCCTATTTGTCACCGCCCTTGGACGCGAAACATTCCCGCTGTTCCGTAATGAGGGCACCGGATCTTTTAGTGTGGATACCTACAAGGCAGGGATTGGATTTGCCAGTCTAAAGATGAGCGGTTGGGGCAATGGCATCTATGACTTCGATAACGATGGCTTTAAGGATCTATTCACCGCAAACTCGCACATCAGTGACAACGCCGACGACGACCCTCAGCAGCACTACCGCCAGGCAAACGCAGTGTTCCAGAATCTCCAGGATGAGACATTCCGCGATGTAAGCACGCAAGCCGGGCCGGATATGCAAGTCCGTGCCGCGCATCGTGGGTGTGCGTTCGGCGATCTCAATAACGACGGCAAGATTGATGTGGTTGTATCCGCCATTGGTGATCATGCCGAATTGCTTTACAACGCCACAAGCAACAACAACCATTGGATTCTGCTTCAGACGATCGGCGTCAAAAGCAACCGGGACGGAATTGGCACGCGCATCAAAGTCACGGGAGAATCCGGCTTGGCGCAATACAACCACGTAACCACTGCGGGCAGTTTCGCTAGTTCCTCGGATAAGCGCGTCCATTTTGGGTTGGGCCGTGATACACGAATCAAAGAAATTGAGTTGCGCTGGCCCAGCGGGAGGATTCAGGTTCTGCAAAACGTTAAGGCCGATCAAATCCTGAAGATCACCGAGAGCGAGAAATGAAAGCGATTCTGCTTTTTGTAGCACTCTGGGCGCCGTGCTTGGCCTCTGCCGGACAGTGCACGGGAGCAGAGCAGCAGCTTCAATCGATTTCCAGCGCGCTAGCGCGTGAGGCGCTGGACAAGGCTGAGCAGATCCTTGATTCCCTGGAGCAATCCTATCCAAACTGTCCCGAGACTCTGCTTGACCGCGCGCGACTCTTGGCCTTGAAAGGAAACGCGACGGCTGCTGAGGACGCATTCGTTCGTTACCAGGAACTGGTGCCCGATGCGTCCCGAGGCTACGCCTATCTTGGTCGCTTTTTGTTGGAGCAGAGACAGTATGCGCGCGCCGACTCTACCTCACTCGTCGCATTGGAAAAGAATCCCAGCGAACCTGTCGCCCTGGCTTTGCGAGGCGAAATTCTAGTCATGAAAGGGCAAGTGAAAGAAGGTACAAGCTTACTTCAGCAAGCCTGGCAAATCGATCCCGATAACGTCGACGCGAATTTTCAATTAGGGACCCTGTCTGACATGGAAAACCGCCACGCAGACGCAGTAAAACACTTCGAAAGAGTTGTAGCGATAGATGCAAGCGATCCACGGGCTTGGGATTATTTGGCTCTGAATATAGAAATAGTAGGAGAAGTGGACCGTGCGGGCGAGGCCTACCGAAAGGCTGAGGCCGTCAATCAACGTGGGCGCCACTTCGATGCCTTCCTGGATTACAACTACGGGAGGTTTCTAATGAAAGGTAACCAGCTCAAAGAAGCCAAAGAGCACCTGGATCGCGCCGTGGAGTTGACCCCAAACGTCCGGGCGGTTTGGTACGAACGCGCCAAAGTGAATTTGAGCATGAAGAACTATGAGGATGCTAGAGCCGACGGCGAGAGAGCGGCGACCCTGCGCGACACGAGAGGCGTAATTCTTGACCTGCAGATTTACGCCTTGCTTGAGCAAATTTACGGCAGACTCGGCAACAAGGAATTGGCGCGCAAATATGCCGCTCTGAGTCGGGTAACGCCCGTGCCCATCAAAGAAACTCGCTAAGTGAGAACCTCGGTTCTCCAATCGAATCGGTTCAATCTCAATTGAAAAGGCTCGGGAATCAAGTTTGTTCCGCGATACCGCATGATCGATCAGTTTCTCGATGGTATGGCGTCCGTGGTCTGCCACGGTGATGCCAGAAACTATCGCAACAACTTTGTTGTTGTCGCTTGCGCGGCAATCGCGCCGCGTATCAAGGAACGAGAGCAGTCACCTGATAAGGCCTTGATCACGTCGAAATCCCTGATTTGCTGGCCTATCCCAAAGAAACGGTCGTGGCGAAAAACTCGAAGCACGTGTGAAACTCGGAATCGCCAATACGCGGATGAAGGATTTCTACGATCTGGAGGTTCTGTCCCGCAGGTTCGCGTTTGAAGGAAAAACCCTCGCCCAGGCGATTCAAAACATCTTTCAAAAACGTGGGACTGCCCTTCCGGTGGCAGGTCTGCCCGCGGCCTTCACCTCCGACTTTTATGACGACGTAAACAAGAAACGGCAATGGACCGCGTTTTGCGCGAAGAACAAGTCCTACGTCGAGAAAGCTGAATTCAAGGCGGTGACGGAAGCCATCCGAAACTTTCTCGCTCTCCCGGTCCGCACCGTCCAAGAAGGACATTCGTTCACGAAGACGTGGAAGCCCGGCGGACCCTGGCATTGAAACGGTTGTCAATGCACTTCGTTCAAGGCGTTCTCAAGACTCGGAACGATGCGAACTACCGGACTTACGTCTCCTGTTCTCTCCTCCCCTCTGTGGACGCGCTCCTTCCGGGCAACTTTCAGAAAAATGTACTAGTACCAAGATTTTTTCTCCTTTTTTCCCTTCTCGATGTTCCTTAAATTAAGTAGAGGGCTGTTATGGGGAATTCTCTGCCAGCTTGGACTTTTCCGGGGGATTAAGATTTTTTCTTACTTTTTCCCTTCCTCGATGTTCCCTTAGATAAGTAGGGGGCTGTGGGCGGGATTTCCCTGGCAATCCGGGACCCGTCGAGGGATTAAAGTTTCTTCTTACTTTTTTCCGACTGGATGTTCCCTAGTAAGTAGAGGACGCCGGTGAACTCTTACGATGAAGCAGCTCGCTACGATTTCTTGTAGGTTAGGCGGCAAAGATTATTATTGCGCTTTTTCATTTTCGAGGCCTCTTACTGGTGTGGGGCATGACTATTTCAAAGAGCCTCGGATCGCTACTTCATCAGCATGTTGGCGGCATGAAGACAGAGGCTTCCCAGAAGCCCGTGCCTATGGATGGCGCACTGCTTGAAGCTCTGCAGGATTGGAGCGAACAGGCACCGTACCGGCAGATGGGTGACTGGGTGTTTGCTAGCCCGGATACGGACGGCAAACAACCGTACTGGCCAGAGACGCCGCTAAAGTGCCACGTGCATCCCGCTGCGAAGCGCGTAGGCATCACCAAGGCTCTGGGATGGCATTCCCTTCCGCAGGACGTTCGCAACGCTGTTGAAAGGCGGCGGTGAGGACGTAAAGACGGTCCAGGAACTGATGCGGCACGCAAGCAGCAGATTGACGCTGGACGTGTACGCACCGGCTTTAACCCCGGCTAAACGTGCAGCACATCTGAAGTTGGTTGGATTGATTCAGCCAGCGGCAGAAACAGCAATTGGTCCTTTATAGTCCCACGCTGAAGATACAGTCGCTGTAAGTAGTTGAAATTATGGAGCGGCCTATCGGAATCGAACCGACACCTGAACCTTGGCAAGGTTCCGTACTACCACTATACTAAGGCCGCTCAACCACCTTCTTTTTATAACATGGGCGCGCGCGCGCAACAAGCCTTCCATGACCATACTGTCTTAGCCAACACTCCAAAGCCAGATCGATCAGGAAACCTGCGTTATCCGCGCGGACTTCACAACTGGCGAGCGGCGCTGGCGCTCTGCGAAGCGGGTAGCCTTATCCTTGTCGGTGTAAACGCGGCCGAATTTTTCCCCATCCGCGTAGAATACGCTGACGAGGAAATGGTGGTGTTTGCGGCGGCGATCCTTGTCAAAAGAAGTCTTGCCTCGTATCCCTGTTTTTTTCGTGTCCGCTTTTGTCACGTTGGCCACCCTACTTCGAAGAAGTTCAGCAGTGGACTATCTCACAGGGAGCGAGCTCCGCACAAGTACCAGAGAAGATAGTAACCTGCGCTTTATTACAGCAGAAAAACAAGCGGCATAGCAAGAAGTTGTCGACAAAAGCGGCACGCAAAGCGGTTGCTTTCTGACTTTCCAAAGTAACCCCGCTACCGCCTTTGTTAACAGAGTGTTTCAAGCCTCAGAATGATGGAACCGGAAGGCCAATTTGTCAGGAAAATTGTTTGCGAGCTACGAAACATTTTTCGATTTTCAACGTCTTTACCAGTGAGGAGAAGATAAGCTGAATGTGGCGGAGAAACATAGTCATGATAAATGCCCCCAAACAACCGCCCCTAGTGGAAGATCTGCGAAACCATTCGCAGGAACAGATCGCTGAACTGCGTCAACTTCTCGCGGTGGGCGCGCCATCGCGGCCAGATCCGCGTAGGCCCGGTTTTTACGAAGTAGAAGGCCTCTCAAGCACGTACTACGTGTTTAAGTATCCAACCGGCACGAAAGTGCTACTGCTGGGTGTGTGGGACCGCGAAAGCGATCCCATAGCCGCCATGGTGTCGTGTTCCTGCCCGGCGGCATAACCTCTCTTTCTGTTGCTGCGCCCCTGAAAACAAGAGCTAAAAAGAGCATCCCGGTCAAAACCGGGACGCTCTTTTAGTCTTCCTCCAACTCCAGCGCGACGGAGTTGATGCAATAGCGCATCCCGGTGGGCTGTGGCCCATCGTCAAACACGTGTCCGAGGTGGGCATCGCATCGGCTGCACTTCACTTCCGTCCGCCGCATGCCGTGGCTGGTATCGGTTTCGGCGTCCACCGCCTCTTCGCGGGCCGGAGCGTAAAAACTAGGCCACCCAGAGCCTGAATGGAACTTCGTTTCGGAACGAAAGAGGGGTTGGCCGCAACAGACGCACTTATAAGTGCCGGCCGTTTCGGTGTCCTCGTATTCGCCGGTAAAGGGCGGCTCAGTGCCCTTCTGCCTAGTCACATAGTATTGATTCTGCGTGAGTTGCTTCTTCCAGGCTAGGTCATCCTTGCGAATTTTTTCTTCCATTGTCGGTTCCTGTATTCGTGTGTTGGGGCTCTACTTCTTCGCTCGCATGTGGCATTAGATTCCGTGCGTTGGCCAGAGGGTTCAGCCATCGTTGCCCTAGCATTCCCTACTGCGCAAGAGCTCGCCCGCAAAGGAATCTTATCGGGGAAATACTCTCATTGACATACAGACGAGTTTCTCTTATTTTTATACTCTAGAATGAACGGCACGCAAACACTTCGGGCGCACCATCATCGTCACGGCTACACGCCGCGCCCGCTGAGGTGTGCATAGCGATTCGCTAAACAAAGCACTCTTTGGCCCGCTGGCGCAGCAAGCTCCAGCGGGATTTTTATTTTCAGGAGACAACATCGTGGAGATCGACTTTCAGAAAAGCAGTGGTCTGGTACCAGCCATCATTCAGGATGCGCGCAATGGTGACGTCCTGATGCTTGGCTTCATGAATGCGGAGTCACTTACGGAAACGCGACGCACGGGCGAAGTCGTGTTTTTCAGCCGCTCGCGGAACAAGCTCTGGAAAAAGGGCGAATTCAGCGGCCATGTTTTGCGAGTTCGCGAGATGCGCGTCGATTGCGACGCCGACGCGCTGCTGGTGCGAGTCGAGGCTGTTGGGCCGGGCGTCTGTCATGAGGGATACCGGAGCTGCTTCTTCCGGTCGATCGAAGCGGATGGAAACACAAAAATTATCTCTGAGCGTACTTTCGCGCCAGAGAAAGTTTACGGTAAGGAAAAATCCCAATGAGCCGGCTGAAGCTGGGAATTCCTAAAGGCAGTTTGCAGGACGCCACACTAGACCTTTTTTCGCGCGCCGGCTGGAAAATTACGTTGAGTTCGCGCAGCTACGTTCCGGCCATTGACGACCCGGAAATCGAATGCCTCATGGTGAGAGCGCAGGAAATGGCGCGCTACGTCGAATCCGGCGCGCTGGACGCAGGAATCACGGGGCACGACTGGGTGTTGGAAACGAGCGCGGCCGTAGAAGAACTCTCGGAGCTGGTTTATGCCAAGCAGCGTCTTGCGCGGGTGCGCTGGGTCCTTGCCGTGCCGGAGGACTCAGCGGTCCGTCAAGCACGCGACCTCGAAGGCAAAGTCATCGCCACGGAAGTCGTGCAAATCACACAAAAATATCTCGCTAAGCACGGCGTAAAGGCCCACGTGGAGTTTTCCTGGGGAGCCACGGAAGTGAAAGTTCCTCAGCTCGCGGACGCTATCGTCGAAGTTACCGAGACCGGTTCCTCTCTGCGAGCGAATCGATTGCGCATCGTGGACACGGTGCTCGAATCCGCAACCGTCTTCATCATGAATCGCGCCAGCGCAGCTGATTCCTGGAAGCGCGAAAAGGCGGAAAACTTGATACTGATGCTTCAGGGCGCTATCGCGGCGGCCAGCAAAGTCGGTCTGCTTCTCAACGTGCATCGCAACGACTTAGCTGGTGTCCTTAGCGTTCTTCCGGCGCTCAAGAACCCAACCATTTCGACCCTCAGCGACCCGGAGTGGGTTGCCATCAACACCATCGTCGAAGAAGCCGTGGTGAGGCAGATTCTGCCCAAGCTTAAAGCGGCCAAGGCCCAGGGCATTGTCGAATATCCCTTGAACAAAATCGTGCTTTGATGCGCATCCTCAGACTTGCTCCGAGAACCGAAAAGTGGCTGCTCGTGCGCCGCGCTCAGCGCGACGACGAAGCCCAGTCCGTTGCCGCTGAAATCGTCGCGGATGTACGCAAGCGTGGCGATGGTGCGCTCTTTGCCTGGACCAAGAAACTGGATGGTTTAGACCTCTCGCGAGTTGGAGTGTGGATTTCGAAAGAAGAAATCCGCACTGCCAAAGCACAGGTGAGTCCTGATTTCTTGAAGGCCATCCGGCGGATTGCCAAGAATGTCCGCCGCGTCGCCGAACAACAGCTTCCCCGCCCCTGGACCATTGAGACTGAACCCGGGGTCAAAATCAGCCAGCGCGTTTCCCCCATCGAATCCATCGGCTGCTATATCCCCGGTGGTCGTTTTTCACTCGTATCCACGCTGGTCATGACGGTGGTCCCCGCCCAAGTGGCCGGAGTTCCACATATCACTGCTGTCTGCCCGCGGCCAAATCCCGAGCTGCTGGCAACCGCGAGCCTCCTTGGCATCGAAAAGATCGCTCGTATTGGCGGGGCGCAAGCGATTGCCGCTCTAGCGTGTGGCACAAATTCGATTCCGCGGGTGGAAAAAATCTTTGGACCCGGCAACAAATATGTCACAGCCGCCAAACAACTGGTCAGCGGCGAATGCGCAATTGATTTGCCGGCTGGCCCCACTGAGGCAGTTGTGCTGGCTGCCGAAGGCAATGCGCGATGGATTGCAGCCGATCTTCTTGCCCAAGCAGAACACGCCAAAGACGCCGCAAGTTATTTCATCACCACTTCGCGCTCACTTGCCCAGGAAGTGCAACGCGAAGTCAAATGGCAGATCGCCGAACTACCTCCCGGAATGGCCAGCTTCTCTACGGAAACGGCCGGCGCAATTCTCGTGGCGGATTCGCTGGAGCAGGCTTGCGAGTTTATCAACCGCTTCGCCCCAGAACACCTCAGCCTACCGGAGAGTGCCGAACGCCTCCTGCAAAAAATCCACTCGGCGGGCACCGTCTTCCTTGGCCCGTGGGGCGCGCAGCCGCTCGGTGACTACGCTACCGGCAGCAATCACGTCCTCCCGACAGGAGGTTGGGCTCGTAAGCGCGGCGGCCTTTCGGCGGCGGACTTTGTGAAATGTATCAGCGTGCAAACCATTCGCCGCAACGGATTCCTTCGCCTCGCCGACACGGTGGAAACTCTGGCAGAATCCGAGGGCTTGATGGCCCACCGCAACGCCGTGAGGGTTCGCCGATGAAGATTCGCTTGCCGGTGCGAAAAGCGATTCTAAACCGCCGTACGTATGAAGCTCCGGCCGAGGGCCGCGCGGACAAGGTCCGCTTGGACTTCAATGAGAACACGACCGGCTGCTCTCCGGCCGTTCGGCGGGCGCTGGCAAAGCTTTCCGCCAAACAACTGGCGATGTACCCGGAATATCAGGCGCCGACCGCGCGCCTGGCTCGCCACTTCGGCGTTCGTCCCGAAGAACTTATGCTAGCCAACGGCGGAGACGATGCGCTGCGGGTTTTCTTCGACACATTCGTCGAAGCTGCGAGCACGGTTTTGATTTGCGAGCCCACGTTTCCCATGTACCGCTACTACGCTGAAATTTATGGCGCTCGGATTTCCGCCCTGCGCTACGGCAGCGAAATGGAGTTGCCTCTGGAGAGTGTCATCAGGGAGCTGCAAAAGAAACCGCGCGTTCTCTTTCTCGCGAACCCCAACAATCCCACAGGCACGCTCTTTGGTTTCGAGGAATTGGAGAAAATCCTGCGTGCGGCCATGCACACCGCTGTTGTGATGGACGAGGCTTACGCGGAGTTTTCGGGCTTTACCGCAGTGGCCTGGATTCGCAAGTTCCCCAACCTGTTCGTTGCCAGAACGTTTTCCAAAGTGGCGGGACTGGCATCGCTACGGCTTGGCGCAGTTATCGCTTGCAAGGAATCGCTTGCCCTGGTGCGCCGCGCTATGCCGCCATTTCCCGTGAATCTTGCCGCGCTGGTAGCGGCCGAAGCTGCCGTTAAAGACTGTGCAACAATGCGAGCGTACGTTAGCGAAGTGAAGCGCCTGCGCCTTTGGTTAGCCGCCGAATTGCAGAATCTCGGCGCGAAGACGTACGCCAGCTCAGGAAATTTCTTGCTGGCTAATTTTGGGCCAGACGGGACCGCGCTCTTTCGAAGACTTGAGAAGCAAGGAATCCTTCTGCGCGAGCGCACCAAGGACATGGGCACGGGATTCGTCCGCATTTCCATAGGAACGCCAGCTGAAATGAAGAAGCTGTTGAAGGCCATTCGAAGGGAATGGAAAGCGCCGGCCTGAATTTGGCGTCAAGACAAAATGCCGCGAACTGCCAACATTCATCGCAAGACAAACGAGACCGACATCCGGCTGAAGCTGAACCTGGATGGCCGAGGGAACGCCCGCATCGCCACGGGAATCCGCTTCTTCGACCACATGCTCGAATTAGTCGCGCGACATGGCGCGTTTGACTTGGCCGTGGACGCCCATGGCGATCTCGACGTGGATCAGCATCACACGGTCGAAGACGTCGGCATCACGCTCGGTGAAGCCGTTCGAAAAGCGCTCGACTCCAAGCGCGGAATTCTGCGCGCGGGCTATTTCTTAATGCCCATGGACGAAACACTCGCCGCGGCTGCGGTTGATCTGGGCGGGCGGCCCTACTGCGTTGTAAATGCAAAAATCGGCGCCAGTCGCGTCGGAGATTTTCAAGTCGAGCTGATGGAAGATTTTTTTCAGGGCTTCGCGCAGTCGGCAAGAGCCAACGTTCACCTCCGCGCCCTTTACGGCCGTTCCTCGCATCATCAAGTCGAAGCGATCTTCAAGGCGTTTGCGCGCGCGCTGCGCTTCGCCGTTTCTCGCGACAAGCGCCTCCGCCGGGTTTTGCCCAGCACTAAAGGGCTGCTATGAAAATAACCATCCTCGACTACGGCGCCGGCAATGTGCCCTCGGTCGAACGCGCTCTCCAGCGACTCGGCGTGGAATCGCACCGCACATCTATGCCTGAATGCATTTCCAAGGCGGAGGCCTTGTTGCTTCCAGGAGTCGGTCATTACGCCGCGCTGGTTCGCGCCATTGACGAAAATCATCTCCGCGCGCCCCTGATTGACGCCATCCGGCGTGGCGTGCCATTTCTGGGCATCTGTCTTGGGCTGCAAGTTCTCTTTAGATCGAGCGAAGAGGCTTCCGAACTCCGAGGCCTGAATCTTCTGCCAGGAGTTGTTTCCGCCCTTCCGCATAACGTGAAGCTTCCGCATATGGGTTGGAATCAGGTGGAGAAGAAGCGCGAATCTTCCCTGCTGTCAGGAATCGATCCTGGAGCGTATTTCTATTTTGCGCATTCCTATGCCGCGCTCGATTCGCGCGACAGTACAGCCACTTGCTCCCACGGCGCGGAGTTCGCGGCCGTGATCGAGCAAAGAAATATCTTCGCCGTGCAATTTCATCCGGAAAAGAGCGGCGACTCTGGCGCTCGCGTTCTGCACAACTTCCTGAGGCTTGCGGCATGAGCCTTGCGCGGCGCATCATTCCCTGCCTCGATACCGACGGCGACCGTGTCGTGAAAGGCGTGAACTTTGTTGGCCTGCGCGATGCGGGCGACCCCGTTGCGCTGGCCGCTCGCTACAATGCCGAAGGCGCCGATGAACTGGTCGTGCTTGACATTGCCGCCTCCCGCGACCGCCGCCCCACTTTTCTCGAAACCATTCGCCGCGTCGCCGCGGAGTTGGCGATTCCTCTCACGGCCGGCGGCGGCATTCGGACGCTTGAAGACGGCCGCGCCGTGGTGCGCGCCGGCGCGGACAAAGTCGCCGTGAACACGGCCGCTGTTGAGCGGCCGGAGTTAATCTCCGAATTGTCGCGCGAGTTCGGCGCCCAAGCGGTCGTCCTGGCGATCGATGCGAAGCGCGCCGGGGATCACTGGAACGTCATGGTGCGCGGCGGACGCGAATCCGCATCGCGTGATGCCATCGAGTGGGCACAGATGGGAGTCGCGGCAGGCGCCGGCGAAATTTTGCTGACCTCCGTGGACCGCGACGGAACACAAAGCGGCTTTGACGTAACGCTGACCGCAGCGGTCTCCGGTGCCGTAACGGTTCCGGTGATTGCGTCCGGCGGAGCCAAATCGCCCGCTCATTTTGTCGAGATTTTTCGGGAAGGCGCGGCAGACGCGGCCTTGGCGGCCTCGATCTTTCACGACGAAGTGCAATCCATTCGAGCGCTGAAGGAATTTCTAGCCTCGAGCAGAGTTGAGGTTCGCCTGCCATGCTGATTCCCTGCATCGACTTGCAAGGTGGGCAAGCTGTTCAATTGGTGCACGGGCGGAAGCGCGAGCTGGCTGTTGCAGATGTCTTTGGACAACTGGAGAAATTCAAGAAGTATCCGTGGCTGCATGTGATAGATCTGGACGCCGCAACGGGCAAAGGGACAAATGACGATCTGGTTCGGAACCTGTGCACGAAAGCACGGAACAATTTTGGGATGAAGGTGCGCGTCGGCGGCGGCGTCCGAAACATGTCTCGCGCCAAAGCAGTTGCCGGCTGGGGGGCAGACCAAATCATTGTTGGAAGCGCGGTGTTTCGTGGCGGGGCAGTGAACACGCAGTTTTTGAGCCGACTCGCGAAAAATATCTCGTGCGAGAAAATTATCATCGCACTCGACACAATCGGGAGGAGAATCACTATTCACGGCTGGCGGAAAAAGTTGGTGTTACAAGCCGAAGAAGTGATGTCACAACTCGAGCCTTACTGCGCGGGTTTTCTGTGTACCGACGTGGATCGCGAAGGCACCATGAGGGGCGCGAACCTCGACTGGTTTCGCAGACTGCGGGATGCGACGGCACATCCGATTATTGCCGCAGGGGGTATCAAAACACGGCGCGAAATTGCCGCGCTGGAAAGGATAGGGATGGATGCCGCCGTCGGCATGGCTATGTATAAGGACCCGGAATTTGCTCGGCTGGCATGATCGCTTCCGTGCTGTTGGTTTTGAATTTCTGGCCGCGGGCATGCTGGCGCTTTGTTCGGTGTGCTTTCTCTCGTTCGTGAGCGCGGCCGAGGATTGTTCCGGTTATCAATCCGACGGAATGCTGCTGGAGGCAGGATTCATTTCCTTGTTCTTCGTGCCGGCGGGATTCCGGCCGGGGTGGGGCGAAGAAAGCAGGCCGTCGCGCGCGCGTTTGTTTTACTGGTGTGGGAATGCTTCCGGATTTATTTCGAATCGGGCGTGGCAAAGATCATGGGCGGCGACCCGCAGTGGCGCAATCTCACGGCGCTCGGCGAATATTACCAGAACGGGCCGCTGCCCACTTGGATCGGCTGGTACATGCAACACCTGCCGCCCTGGTTCCACGCGGCGACGAACGTGGGGACCCTGGCCCTGGAGCTGGGGCTGGCATGGATGATGTTTCTACAGCGACGACTCCGCATCTTGTGCTTTCTCATCATCACGCGTGGCAGATCGGGATCATCCTCTCTGCGAACTACACGTTCTTGAATTATCTGGTGCTGGCACTGGGCATTTTGGTGCTCGATGACCAGTTCATGCTGCCCTGGTTGCCACGATTCATGAAGGAGTTACCTGGCCACGAAAGAGGCCAAGCCACTTAACGTAACGGCTCCTGAAGACAGATGGCGAACGAGACTCCGAGCACAAGGTTCCGCACTGAAAATCGCCGTGACGGCGGTGATGCTGACTTGGATCTTCTACGCGACGCTTGCGCAGTTAGTCTGGATGGTCAAGCCTTGGCCGAAGTGGACGTCACCAGTTTCGGCGCTGGAGCCTTTTCGCATCGCAAACCGCTATGGACTGTTCGCTGTGATGACGCACGGGCGCTATGAAATCGAGTTTCAGGGTTCCGAGGACGGGCAAACCTGGCTCGTCTATCCCTTTCGCTTGAAGCCGCAAGATCCGAGCAAGGCGCCGAGAATTTACGCGCCATATCAGCCGCGGTTCGATTGGAATTTGTGGTTTGCATCGCTGAGTACGTGGAGGCAGGAGCCGATTGTACTGCGGACGGAGGAGAGTTTGCTGCGCGGTGACATAGATGTGCTGTTGCTTTTCTCGGGGAATCCGTTTCCGCATGCTCCGCCGCGGCTAGTGACGAAAAACGTTCCCGAGCCGTGTGGTGGAGAAGACAGCAACTTGGACTCTACACTCCCACGCTGGAACGCGAGTCCGATGGAAGAATTGCGGTCTTGGAGTTGCCCCCAGCCATGGAACCGCGGGAATGAACAGTGAAGGCGGTGTCCTACTGCGGGAATTGCTTAATCGAAGTGACGCGGTCGCCCTGGAAGCGCACGAAGACAGTTTTCGAGGGCGGCTGGCCGTAAATCCAGTCCTCGATATCGTTGCCGTCGGAATCGCGTTCGCGCACTTTGTGGTCGGGCTTGCCGATAGCGGCAATCAGCTCTTCGCGGTCCATGCCCACGACAGGCTTGCGATCCTGAATGGCCTTCTTCATTTCCGGCGGCAGAGTGTCGAACCACTGCACGGCGGCGGAGCGCTCCTTGGAAAAATTGAGAAACGGAGTCAGGAGTTGCTTCAACTCATCCGGTGTCAGGTCTGGAACGGGCTTATTGAACTCCAGGAAAATCGTGCTGCCCATGCCGGGCTGCATACCCGGAGGGCCCTGGTCCTGCGTTGAGGCCGGCTGCATCGTGGGATAACCGCCGCCCATACCGATTTGGATATGATCGCGCCAGTGCCTCTTGCCGCGACCGCCGCCGTTCACGTCCACGACAATCTGACGGTCGTGGAACTCCAGCCTGGTGATCTGCACGTCATCGCCACTATTTATTGCCGGGCCGTGGGAGGCCACAGCCCGATCGAGCATCTCCGTCTCAAGCGGCTTGCCCACAGCGACGTGGAAACCTTCTTTGCCCGCCGGCAGCGGCTTGACGGCTTTGGCAAATTCACCGGAGACATAGCGGATAAGAGCGAGCTTTGAACTTTCCTGAAGCGTGGCGTTGGGGTTCTTCGCAGGAGGTGCGGCTTTCGACGAGGATTGGCTCTGTGATTGCGGGCCATCGGAAGTTGCGCCGCCGTTTGGAAAGAGAGGAATCTCATCGTCCGAGGGAAAGCTGGGGGAGGTGTTCGCGGGCGGACGAAGACTATTCACTCGCGGAACATCCGCGTCCGCGAAAAGGAGAAGCGTCAGGGATAAAGCAAACCAATTCATATATGTGACGACCCTGACCGGGGGCCGGTTACCCTATTCTACGATGCCGGGAGGCCGGTGAACAGGTGCCTAGGCGAGGAGGGGATGCTTCTCCCTTACCTGTCCTCGATTAGGGTCAAACTTTACGGCCGGGCGGGGATCAAGGGCAATTCTCTAGCGGGACACGACCTGGACGCCCTGGCGGTCGATGGTCATGGGTAGCACTTCTGCGCCAGCCTCACGAATGGCGTTTTCCACGCGGTCGCGAGCGTCTGGTTCAATCAAAAGGACAACACATCCGCCACCGCCGGCTCCGCAGACTTTGCCAGCCAACGCGCCATTGCGTCGGGCATTGTCAATGACGCGGTCGATGGTTTTTGTCGAGATGGTAGGCAAGTTTCGTTTGCGGAAGGACCATTCCTCACGCATGAGCCGGCCGGCCTCCTGCCAATCGGGTTTTTCCATGGCTACGCGCATTTCCTGGGCCACTTCAGAAATGCGCTCAAGGCTGTTTTGCACCGAGCGCTTGCCGCCGATATGCGCCTTGAAGACTTCCCAGTTGTTGATGCCATGCTGGCGCGGCTTGCCGGTGTAAGCGACCATCACACGGCGCTCAAGTTCGTCTAGATTGACGCGCAATTCGACGCGATGTTCGCCGCCGGGCGGCAGCTCGATGGCGGCGGCGCCGCCAAAGGCCGGAGGATAATGATCCTGAGTGCCAGTTGGAACGTTGATGACGATGGCTTCAGCATCGCGGCTGATGTGAATCCAGTCGACCTTGCTCTTCCCTGCTCCGGTAAAGCGGTCCAGCGCGGCGCAAATGGCCACGGCCATGGCGCTGGAACCGCCAATGCCGGCGCCCGCGGGAGCTTCTGAATCGGTGGTAAGTGTAAAGCCGCCTTGCGGGTGGAAGAACTTGGTGATTTCTGCGAGGAGCGGGAGGCGATAGCGCCTGGCCTTTACGAGAGCCGCAAAGGAAGAAAAACTTTCCTCGCGCTTGATGTCGCGAGAGACCAGCTTGATGCGGGTGTCACCGGGATCATTGGTTTCGATGACACAGGAAGCGTAAAGCGAAATCGCGGCGTTCACAGTAACTGCGCTCGGGTGAAATAAATAGAGAGGCCAGATATCTAGCGTTCCACCGGCGAAGTCCACGCGGGTCGGTGCTTTGGATTCAATGATCATGGGCGCGAGCTAGCTCGATTCAGGAGGATTATTCTGCCGAGCCAGTTTGACGGAATGCGACGGCTATCTCAAGAAATGACGGTGAGGAATGTCCACGGAAAGGCAATGACCCGTGTGCCCGTGAAAGAATCAACTGACGCCGGCAGACGCGGTGCGATTGCGGGCGATGAGCTGCGGGCCGTCTTTCTTTTCCTGGGCGAGAGCGGGATTGGGCTCGAAGCAGCGGCGGCAGCGGGCTTCGTAAGCGCCCATCGCACCGACGACAATCAGCTCTTCGCTTTCGACAAGGCGCTGGGTGTGAACCGCAGGATTGCCGCAGCGGACGCAGATGGCAAGCAGCTTGGTGATTTCTTCAGCGATGGCGAGTAGCCGCGGCATCGGTTCAAACGGGCGGCCGCGATAATCCGTGTCGAGGCCTGCGACGATGACGCGCTTGCCGAGATTGGCAAGCTTGGTACAAACGTCGACAACTTCGTCGCCAAGGAATTGGGCCTCGTCGATGCCTATGACTTCGGTGCGCGGCGACAATTTTTCCATGATGTCGGCGGCTTTCAAAACGTTGTCAGATGGAATGCCGAGGCCGGAATGGGAGACAATTTCGTTGGCGGTGTAGCGCGCGTCGATGGCCGGCTTGAAGATCTGCACGCGCTGGCGAGCGATCTCCGCGCGGCGCAGGCGGCGGATGAGTTCTTCACTTTTGCCGGAAAACATCGGGCCGACGACGACTTCGATCCAGCCCATATTGCCTTTGACGATGTCCACGATCGCTCCCTTAAGACCAGTTATCCGTTTTCAATAATCAGTGTTCAGTAAGGAGTTCGTTCTTTGACACTATTATCCGATATCGGCCGCAAATTTACCCTAAAGAATTTGATGCGCCGGCGGCTTGGGCGCGATACATCCTGGAATTATAGAACGGCGCAAACGCGGCAATCACGGCAACGCGAAATGCTTCCTGCCGGCTGATGAAATTGTTGGAGAGCACGCCCCAGGCGCCCTGCGCGTCGCGAATCCCAACGGCGCCGGCAAACCGGTCGATCGCTACGGCAAGCTCCACGCCATTTTCGAGAACTTCGTGAGCCAGGACTTCCGGGATCTCGATACTGCCGGAGCGGCCGTAGTGGCCTTGCTTGCCATCGGAGACATACGCCCAACCCTCCAGAAAGACACGGCGCTGCCCGTTTTGGCGCATTTGGGAATGACGCAGCGTCTCGCCCGTTAACACACCTTCCTGCACAACATCCAGCCCGCCTTCCAAGCCGACGAAGTATTGCCAGGCCGCTCCTTG
>Ga0207665_10000583_pt1 | contig 24575 bp, 21 predicted proteins | sample LARL112metaG_FD_184351 | JGI IMG/M metagenome (GOLD analysis project Ga0207665, IMG submission 184351) | Corn, switchgrass and miscanthus rhizosphere microbial communities from Kellogg Biological Station, Michigan, USA - LAR L11-2 metaG... | ecosystem: Host-associated > Plants > Roots >... | reverse complement strand
GGCGAGGGCGGCTTGGTGTGCTTCTCCCCCCAGATACGCAGCGACCGCAGCACCGGCCTGAGCTCGCGGCCCTTGTCGGTGACGACATATTCGGCGCGGGGCGGATGATCCACATACGTCCTGCGCTCAACGATCCCATGCTCCTCGAGTGTCTTGAGCCGGGTCGATAGCGTATTCGGGCTCATTTTGGGAAACGCGCGTTGCAAGTCCTGAAATTTGCGCGGGCCCTCAAGAATGAGGTCGCGCAGGATCAGGATGGTCCAGCGGTCGCCGATGAGATCGAGCGTCCGCGCCACAGGACAGAATTGCGTGTAGTCGACAGTCATCATGGTTCCACGTTCAAAAATCGTCCGCAGTTGGCGCCGGCCGCCGCAAGGTCGTTCACAATCTTATCATAAGCGCCACGTTGACATCTAGCTTCTATTTATATAGTGACTATAAAACTTATAGTTATATTTCGATTTCATAGTCACAAAGGAATCTGCCATGAGCACCCTCTCTACAGGGTTCAAACCCGAGATCTCTCAAACGACGACAATCGGCCTGCTGTTGCTCGGCGGCGCGCTGGCGGCGTCCTGGGTCGGGATCAATCTGGCCTTTCCGGGGCTTGCCCCCACCGGCATCCCATCGGCCGTGCTGCGCCTGGGAATACATATCGCGATCCTGACGGGTCTTTGGCTCGGCCTGGCGCGAACAGAATTCCCGGTGAGCCAACGCATCAACATCTGGCTCGGTGTCGCCGTCCCCTTCACCTTGTGGCTCGCGGTGGCCTGGAATCTGGCGATCAACGATTTCTTCAAGCCGTCATTGACCGGCTTTCCGATGTTGCCGATTGCGATTTTTGCGCCCGTCATCATCGGGCTCTTTGTGCTGCTGCGGTCGAAATCGATCGCATCGGTGTTGGATGCAACCCCGGCTGCCTGGTTGATCGCCCTGCAGGTCTATCGAATCTTCGGCGGCATCTTCATCGTCAATTGGGTGAACGGTACGGCCGCGGCAGCTTTCGCCTGGCCAGCCGGCGTCGGCGACATGCTGACGGGCATCATGGCCTTGCCGGTCGCATGGCAGCTCGCCTCCGGAGCCGAGAATGGACCAAGGGCAGCGATCGCGTGGAATATATTCGGTCTGCTGGATTTCACGATAGCCATCACCATGGGCACGCTCACCACACCTGGACCGTTTCAGATTCTCGGTCTGGACCTCCCGGCCTCGCTCGGAACCTACCCGACCGTGCTGGTGCCTGTGTTCGCCGTCCCCAGTTCGATCCTGCTGCATGCGCTTTCAATCTGGCAACTCAGGAGGATTGCGCGGTGGCAGGAAAAGTGAGACCCACGCGGCCACGATCCTGAGTGGCAGCGACAAGACCACACGCGGTGCGACGCAAGCCTCACCGCGTGGAATGTCATCCAGCCGTTGTGCGAGATGGCCATGGAGCCTCTTCTTACCCTCCCCTGGAGGGGGAGGGTCGTCCGCGTAGCGGACGGGGAGGGGTGAGACGCCGCCTTTAACGTGTCGTATTGGCCCTTGGTTCTTCGTGGCTGAGCGTCGAATCGACGTTGTTATCTTCCTGCTCACCCCACCCCGGCTTGTGTTTCGCGTTGCTCAACTCAAGCCGACCCTCCCCCTCCAGGGGAGGGTCGATCGGGAACTGGACGATCAAAAAGGGCGCAGTCATGCCTGCGCAAATCCGAGATAGCTCGCGGCCACGCGTTCGTCGCTGGCGACCTCCTTCGCCAACCCATGCAAGACGAATTCGCCGAGCTCCATCACATAGGCGCGGTCGGCGATCTGCAGCGCAGCTTGCGCATTCTGTTCGACCAGAAGCACCGAGACGCCGCTAGCGCGCAACTCGCCGATGGTGCGGAAGATATTTTCGACGATGAGGGGCGCGAGCCCCAGGCTCGGCTCGTCCAGCATCAGGAGTTTTGGCGCGCCCATTAGCGCACGGCCCATCGCCAGCATCTGCTGCTCGCCGCCGGACAGCGTTCCCGAAAGTTGCTTTCGCCGCTCCTTCAGCCGCGGAAACAGCGCATAGACGCGCTCGATCGATTGCGCTGCCAGAGCCGCGGGCCTCCTGAACGCGCCCAGCCTCAGGTTGTCCTCGACGCTCATCGCGGCAAACAATTCGCGATGCTCCGGCACGAGGCTCAAGCCCAAGGCGACGCGGTCCTCGATCTCGAGCCGCGCCAGATCCACCCCGCCGAAGCAAACCCGGCCCTTCAGCGGCAGGATACCCATCACCGCGTTCAGGAGCGTGGTCTTGCCGGCGCCGTTGGCGCCGATGATGGTGACGATCTCGTTCTCCGCGACCTCGAGCGACACCCCGCGGACCGCCTCGACCTTGCCATAGGCGACATGCGCGTCGCTGATTTGCAAGAGCTGCGGCGCGCCGGTCATGCCACACCTCCGAGATAGGCGCGGATCACCTCGGGATTGGTCCTGATCGTTTCGGGCGTGCCTTCGGCAATTTTGCTGCCGAAGTCGAGCACCACGACGCGATCGGCGAGATCCATCACGAACCCCATGTCGTGCTCGACCAGCAGCACCGAGATGCCATTGCCGCGCAAATCACGGAGCAGGCTCGCAAGGCGTTGCTTCTCCATATGACGCAGGCCCGCAGCCGGTTCATCGAGCAGAAGCAGCACCGGATCGGCGCAGAGCGCACGCGCGATCTCGACGATGCGCTGCCGGCCCAGCGGCAGGCTGCCGGCGGCGGCATTAATCTGTCCGCTTAAGCCCACCCGCTCGATCTGGCGCGCGGCTTCCGCCAGCAATCCGGCCTCGTCGGCGCGGTCGAGGCGGAACATGCTGGCGAGTGCGCCGGAACTCCCGCGCAGATGCGCGCCGATCGCGACATTCTCCAGAACCGTCATGTCAGCCACCAGTTTGACATGCTGGAAAGTTCTGGAGATGCCGAGTCTTGTCACTTCCTGCGGCGGGGTGTTGTCGATCTTTCTGCCGTGGAGGGAAATCGCGCCGCCGCTTGCGGCGAGCACGCCTGTGATCAGATTGAAGGTCGTGCTCTTGCCCGCGCCGTTGGGCCCGATCAGGGCGACGATCTCGCGCGGCTTGACGTCGAACGAGACGTCGTTGACCGCGATCACGCCGCCGAATTCTTTGCGCGCATGATCGATGCGCAGGAGGGCGCCGTCGCGCTCAGCCACCTTCGCCCGCCCCGGCAAGGCAAGCGACGCATCGGGCCGCTTTCGGCCGGACTTGAGCGGCAAGCGTGCTGTCAGCCACGGCCATACCCCGCCCGGAGCCAGCTGCAAAAGCGCAACCAGCAGAATGCCGAACACGATGGTCTCGAGCTGGCCTTCGCCATGAAACAGATAGGGCAGGTAGCCCTGGAGGATCTCCTTGAGCACGATCACGATCGCGGCGCCCAGCACGCCGCCCCAGACATAACCGGCGCCGCCGACCACGGCGATGAAGAGATATTCGATGCCGGCCTGCGCGCCGAAAGGGGTCGGATTGGCGGCGCGCTGGAAATGCGCGTACAGCCAGCCGGACAGTCCGGCGAGCACCGCCGCATAAATGAAAACCAGAAGTTTCGCGCGAGGCGTCTGTACGCCGAAGGCTTCGGCCGCGACATGGCCGCGCCTCAGCGCGCGGATCGCGCGCCCCGTGCGGGAGTCCAGCAGGTTCATGGTGAGGACGGCGCAAAGGATGACCGCGATCCAGATCGCGAAATAGATCGAGCCGGGATCGATCAGTTTGAACGAGCCGATCGCGAGCGGCGGGATTCCGGAAATGCCGTCGTTGCGGCCGAGGAATTCAAGCTTGCTGAACAGGTAGAACAGCCCCAGGCCCCAGGCGATGGTGCCGAGCGGAAGATAGTGGCCGGACAGTCGCACGGTGATGAGGCCGAGCGCGACCGCAGCGATAGCGCTCACGATCAGCGAGAGCGGCAGCGTGAGCCAGGGCGAGAGGCCGTAAGCCGTCGTCAGCACCGCCGTGGTGTAGGCGCCGAAGCCGCAAAACGCCGCCTGCCCGAAAGAGGTGAGGCCGCCGACGCCGGTGAGAAGCACAAGCCCCATCGCCACCAGCGCGGAAAGTCCGATATTGTCCAGCAGCACGATCCAGAATGGCGGCACGCCGGGAATGAACGGGATCGCCGCCATCACGAGTGCAAACAGCATGACCGGAAGGCGCTCTGCCATCGCGGTCAATCCTTCTCTTCCTCGACCGCAGGCGCGGCGAGAGATCGCAGCAACAGGACCGGGATGATCAGCGTGAAGACGATGACCTCCTTGTAATTGCTCGCATAGAACGAGGAGAAGGCTTCGACGCCCCCGACGAGGAGGGCCGCGGCCGCGGTCAGAGGGTAGCTGACAAGCCCGCCGATGATCGCGGCGACAAACCCTTTCAGGCCGATCAGGAATCCGGTGTCGTAGTAGAGCGTCGCGATCGGAACGATCAGGATTCCGGAAATCGCGCCGATCACTGAGGCCAGAAGAAACGCGATCTGTCCCGACAGCGTGGTCCTGATGCCGACGAGGCGCGCGCCCAGGCGATTGACGGCGGTCGCCCGCAGCGCCTTGCCGTAAAGCGTGAAGCCGAAAAACAGCCACAGAAGCGCGATGAGCGCGACCGTGATGGCATAGACGACAATGCTCTGGCCGGTGAAATGCAACGGAGGGATCGTGAAAGCCGCATTCGACAGCGCCGGACCGCGTTGACCCTCGGCGCCGAAGAACACGAGTCCAAATCCCTGCAACGCAAGATGGCTGCCGACGGCTGCGATCAGAAGCACCAGCACGGAAGCGTTGGCGATCGGCTGGAACGCCAGGCGATAGAGAAACAGGCCAATCGCCGCGACGATCAACAGCGACAAGCCGATGTTGAGGAAAGGGAGATTTTGGCGTCCGGCGAACCAGTAGGTCAAAGCGAGGATCGCCACGGGCATGAGGATGTCGACCGCAAGCGCCCGCGCGACCAGCGCGGCGTGCAGTGACCTGCGGCTCATGAACAGATCGAGACAGAAGGCGGCGACCCCCATCGCGACCGCTAATCGCGCGGTGCCGGGCATGTGACCCGACGATAGCGTGGCATAGGTCAGGGCACCGTAAGTGACGAACTCGCCTTGCGGGATCAGAATCACGCGGGTAACGGCGAAGACGAGCACCAATGCGAGTCCGAGCAAGGCATAGATCGCGCCGTTGGTGATGCCGTCCTGCAGCAGGAACAGCATGATCGTCGTGTTCAAGACGGACCGCTCCCTCCTTGGCCGGGCCGCGCGGTGTCGAAGCGCCGCCCGCCTTTTTTAGCAACGCCAGTTGAATCCCGCCGCAGATATTTGATATGTTCGATAACAATTATCGACCATAACCTCAAGGCCGCACTTCTTGCGCGCCCCGCGGTCTTTAACCTGGTGTCCCGGTTCCGACGTTCGTATGACTTTGCCGCACGCACTTTTGCGAACGCCGGAACCAAAGGGAGACCAGCAACTCTATGATTCTGGTGTGGCCTTGGATTTGAGGTTCCTGTAACGCGCTCGCGGCAAGACCGATAGGAACGTCAAATCCGCCACACCAGCGGGATTGCGATTACCGAGCGATGACTGTTTCCAAAGCTGCCGCCGCCGATTCCACGAAAACTTCCCGTCCGCCTCGGAAGGACGCAGCCGACGAAGTTGGAGAGGCAGGAATCGATCTCGGCGAATTGTCGGAGTTGCTGGGCTATTCGCTCAAGCGCGCGCAGCTGAGGATTTTTGAGGATTTTCTCCGCTGCGTCGCGCCGCTGCAGCTGACGCCCGCCCAGTTCTCGGTGCTGCTGCTGCTCGACAAAAATCCGGGCCGCAACCAGACCGAAATCGCCAGCACGCTGGGAATTCTCCGGCCGAATTTCGTCGCGATGCTGGACGGCCTGGAAAGCCGCGATCTATGCGCACGGGTACGCTCGGCGAACGATCGCCGCTCGCACATTCTCGTCCTCACCGACAAGGGCCGCGCCGTGCTGGCGCGGGCAAAGAAGCTCGTCGCCGCCAAGCACGAAGCGCGTCTCAACGAACTGCTTGGCCCCGCCAACCGCGCCGCGCTGCTTGCGATGTTGACCAGGATTGCGAAGGAGTTTTGAGAAGCTATACGTCGTCCAATCGTCATTCCGGGATGGTGCGTTAGCACCAGACCCGGAATCTCGAGATTCTCTGATGTGCAAGGGCACATCATAGTTCGATGCTTCGCATCGCCCCGGAATGACGGAGCATCAATCCACCAAAATCACCCTGACGTCATTGACGTTGGTCAGCGTCGGGCCGGTGTTGAGGAGATCGCCGGTTGCGGCAAAGAACGCGGTTGCATCGTTGTTGTCGAGATAGGCCTTGGGATCGAGATCGAGCGATTTCATTTTCGCAAACGTGCTGTGGTCGATCATCGCGCCCGCGGGATCGCTGGCGCTGCCGCCGCCGCCGTCTGCGCCATCGGTATCGGCGGCGAGCGCCGAAATGGGCGGGGTCTGTTTGAGCAGATCGGCGAGCGCCAGCGCATATTCCTGGTTGGGGCCGCCGCGTCCGTCGCCGCGCACCGTCACCGTGAGTTCGCCGCCCGAGACGATCGCAACGCGACGGCCTTCGCCGCGGGCCTTTAGCGCCAGGCGCGCGTGGTCGGCGGCGACTTCGCGCGCCTCGCCTTCGAGATCGGCGCCAAGATCGATGATGGCGTATCCGGCGTCTGCCGCCACCTTGATTGCGGCGTCAAGCGAGGCCCTGGGCCGCGCGATCAGTTCGAACGTCGCCCGCGCAAAGGCGGCATCGCCCGGCTTGCAGCTCTCGTTTTTCGGATCGTCAAGCGCGCGTGTAACGGCATCGGCGACCTTAAGGCCATAGTTTGCGATGATGGCGCGCGCATCCGACAGCGTCGTCGGATCGGGCACGGTCGGCCCCGAAGCGATCGCGGAAGCGTCGTCGTGGGGAACGTCGGAAATCGCGAGCGTCACGATTTCGGCGCGTCGGCCGGCGCGCGCCAGCCGCCCACCCTTGATCCGCGACAGGTGCTTGCGAACCGTATTGATCTCGCCGATAGGTGCGCCCGAGCGCAACAGCGCACGCGTCACCTGCTGCTTTTGCGTAAACGACACGCCGTCGGCGGGCGCGATCCAGTTCGCCGAACCGCCGCCCGACAACAGCACCAGCAGGAGATCTTCCGGGCCCGCCTGTTGCGCGAGACGCAGGGTTTCCTCCGCGGCCGTCAGTCCGGCCTCGTCCGGTACGGGATGTCCGGCTTCGACCACTCCGATCCGCCGCGTCGGCACGCCGTGACCATGGCGCGTGGTGGCGAGCCCCGACAGCCGTGCCGGGTCGAGCCCGAGCTGGTCCAGATAGTGCCGTTCCGCGGCCGCGGCCATTGCCGCGGCGCCCTTGCCCGCGGCAAGGCAGATCACCCTGCCGCTGGGAACGGGGCGCAGATGCGCGGATAGCACCACATCGGGATGCGCGGCGGCGACCGCGGCATCGAAAATCGCGCGCAGGAGAGGGCGTCTGTCGGTCATTGCATGTCAAAAATTTGCATCGGAGAACTTGGGGCTGAGCACGCGAAGCCGTTTATCCACCCCCTCGCGGCAAAAGAAAACCCCCGCGAGGCGAGGGTCTTGTGGTTTCGCTTCGATCGCTGGATATTCAGCTACCCGTGAGCGACTTGGCGCCAGCCTCGTAGACGCCGTCCATGGTCTTCTTTGATTCAGCGTCAGGCGCGCCCTTTGCGTCGTATTTGCCCATCCACTTCAACGCCGAACCCTTGGGGTCTGCGCCGACACTGATGGTCGAGTGATAGTTTGCAACCGGCAGCGGCCCGGAGAGGATCGTGTAGGTGTAGCTGCGATTGGCGTCGTCCCACTTCTCCAGCGCCTCGACGACGGTACCGCCGCCTTTCACCGAGAGCGTGCGCTGCTTGCCATCCGCACTGAGGACGCATTTCTCAATCGCCGGATGCCACGTGGCGATGCCGCAAAAGTCTCCTACTTTCTTCCATAGCGCGTCCGGCGACATCGACGATGTCATCGTGACGCTTGACTCCAAAGCCGAGGCGGAAGCCGTCGACATGCCGAGGACAACCATCGCTGCTGCGCAAGTCGCGTAACGCATCAAATTTCCTCCCTGTGTTGCTTTTTACAGATGCTTGATCGAGCGAACCCCCGCAACTCGCGCGGCGGGGGTCTCGAGAGTGCGCAGCATGCAGATGCTGCGCTGCTGATCCGGGGTCCAAACCCGGCCACCCCACATATCAGTCCCCGGCTCTGTGGCGCAACGTAGCGGACGATGCTTCACATCGCGGCGAGAACGCTGCACCGCGTCCGGGACAGGAAAGGAGCTAGCCGCCGACCTCGCCGCTGATGATGTCGCCAAACAAATTCCAGCGCTCGCCCTTGAACTGCATCAGCTGAAGCGAACTGATCGGGGCGAAACTGGTCGGCGAGGTGTTGATCCTGATACCGGGCAGAAGCACCTCGGTACGGAAGTCCTTGAGGCTTGCGGCCTGCTTCATGATGTTCTCGCGCGTGAGATTGTCGCCGCACTGCTTGAGCACCTGAACCATCGTCTGCGCAACCGCATAGCCGACGATGACCGAGGCATCGAGCTTGTTGCCTTCTGGAAATTCCTTGGCGAGGAAATTCAGGAATTCCTTCATCCCGGCATCGTTCTCCCACTGCGGATCGGAAACGTCCTTCAGATAGGCCGCGGAAATGATGCCCTGTGCATTCTCAAAACCCGCCGGCTTGATCACGCTGCCGACGGAAGCCGAGACGTTGTTGAGGATGTGAAGCGGCTTCCAGTCGATCTCGGCCACCTTCTTGATCGCCTGCGCCGCAAATTTCGGCGTCGTGACATTGAAGAAGATGTCGGCGCCGGTCGATTTGAGTTTTACGACGTGATTGTCGACCGTGGGCTCGGTGGTCTCAAAGCTCTCTTCGGCGACGATCATCGAGGACGCCTTGGCGCCGAGGCCGTCCTTCAGCCCCTTGACGTAGTCTTTGCCGTAGTCGTCGTTCTGATACAGAATCGCGATCTTGGCGTTCGGCTTCTCTTTCAGGATGTACTTGGCGTAGATGCGCGCCTCGCTCTGGTAGCTCGGCTGCCAGCCCATGGTCCAGGGGAAATCCTTCGGGTCATTCCACTTGGTGGCGCCGGTGGCGACGAAAAGCTGCGGCACCTTCTTCGCGTTCATGTACTTCTGGATCGCAGTATTGGGCGGTGTGCCGAGCGAATTGAAGATGAACAGAACCTCGTCGCTCTCCACCAGCTTGCGCGCCTGTTCGACCGTCTTCGGCGGGCTGTAGCCGTCGTCGTAACTGATGAAGTTGATCTTGCGGCCGTTGATGCCGCCGGCATCGTTGATCTTCTTGAAGTAGGCGGCTTCGGTCTTGCCGATCACGCCATAAGCGGAAGCCGGGCCGCTATAGGGCATGATGTTGCCGATCTTGATCTCGGTGTCGGTGGCGCCGGTGTCGTATTTCTTCTGCGCGAGCGCGCCGCTTGCAGATGCGGCAAGCAGTGCGAATGCGGCTGCAGATGCGAGCGCCATTCTGTAGGCGAAAACGGGCATTACGGTCTCCCTCTGGTCCAGTGACTTGAATTGAGAGCACTTGTTTGAGTGCACTTGTTTGAGTGCAATTGTCCTGGCTTTCTTGGCCGAAAGCTCTTGGTGACCCTGGGCCTTGAGTACCACCTTGGCGGGTTCCTCACAAGAAAAAGCCCCTCGCAGAGGCTGCGAAGGGCTGCGTCTTTAGTAGCTCCCGCATGGTCTCCCCGCGAGCCGGGGAGGGGAACAACCGTCACACCGCTGCGGTCATGATCAGGCGATCGACTACGTTTTCAGTTGCTCAGTTCGCCGCTGATGATGTCGCCGAACAGCTCCCATTTTTCGCCCTTGAACCGCATCATCTGAAGCTGCTCGATCGGGGCGAAGTCGGTCGGCGAGGTGTTGATCTTGACCCCGGGCAGCAGGGTGTCGGGAACAAAATCCTTCAGGCTGGCCGCCTGTTTCATGACATTGTCGCGCGTCAGGTTGTCGCCGCACATTTCCAGCACCTTCACCATGGTTTGCGCGACGCCGTAGCCATACACCACCGAGCCGTCGAGCTTGTTGCCGTCGGGATCATACTTCTGAAGGAAGGTAAGGAATTTCTTCATTCCGGCATCGTCATCCCACTGCGCATCCGCCCCGTCCTTGGCATAGGCGGCCGAGAGAATGCCTTGCGCGTTTTCGAAACCGGCCGGCTTGATCACGCTGCCGACGGAGGCCGAAACGTTGGAGACAATATGCAGCGGCTTCCACTCGATCTCGGCCAGCTTCTTGATCGCCTGCGCTGCGAATTTCGGCGTGGTGATGCTCAGGAAGACGTCCGCGCCGGAGGCCTTGAGCTTGACGACGTGGTTGTCGATCGTCGGCTCCGACGTCTCGTAACTTTCCTCGGCAATGACCATCGACGCCCTGGCGCCGAGTGCGTCCTTCAAGCCCTTCAGATAATCCTTGCCGAAATCGTCGTTCTGATACAGCACCGAGATTTTGGCGTCGGGCTTCTCCTTGAGGAGATATTTCGCATAAATCCGCGCTTCGCTCTGGTAGCTCGGCTGCCAGCCCATGGTCCAGGGAAACTCCTTGGGCTCGTTCCATTTGGTAGCACCGGTCGCGACAAAGAGCTGCGGCACCTTCTTGGCGTTCATGTATTTCTGGATCGCCGAATTCGATGGCGTGCCGAGCGGATTGAAGATCAGCAACACCTCGTCGCTCTCCACGAGCTTGCGCGCCTGCTCGACCGCTTTCGGCGGGCTGTAGCCGTCGTCATAGCTGATGAACTTGATCTTGCGGCCGTTGATGCCGCCTTCGGCATTGATCTTGTTGAAATAGGCGGCCTCGGTCTTGCCGATCACGCCATAGGCGGAGGCCGGGCCGCTATATGGCATGATGTTGCCGATCCTGATTTCGCTGTCGGTGGCGCCGGTGTCGTATTTTTTTTGCGCAAGCGCGCTTGTGGTTGAGGCGAAAGCGATGACGGTCGCCGCGACGGCGGCGAACGGAAGGTTTAGTCTTGAATGCACTTTTCTTCTCCTTGGCTTTTCAGCTTTTCTTCAATTTGCCGAGCAGATGCCGGGCGACCAGAGCGACCTGCCTTGCGCCGTGGGGCACCAGGAAGATGACGAGAAACAGGATGACGCCGAACACGGCGCCGGAAAGGCCCTTGGAGATTCCTTCCGCGATGTTCGGCACGAAGATGATGAAGGCAGAGCCCACGATCGAGCCCGGCAACCATCCCACGCCGCCCACGACCATGCCGACGAACAGCTGGATCGCAAGCGTGATGGTGTAGCCGTCGGGGGCGACGAATTGCACCGCGATCGCGCCCAGCCCGCCGGCAACCCCGGTGATGCCGGCGCTGACGCCAAAGGCCAGCGTCTTGTAGAGCGCAACGTCGACCCCCATCGCCGAGGCCGCGATCTCGTTGTCGCGGATCGCCATGAAGGCGCGCCCGGATCGGGACTTCAGGAGATTGACGGAAAAGACGTAGATCGCGATGGTGATCACCAGCGTGAAGTAATAAAGCCACATGTCCTGCGACATCGGCAGACCGAACGGGGCATCGGGCTTGGTCACGACCAGCCCCTGTACGCCGCCGGTCCAATGCTCGATGTAACCGAGCTTGAGCAGCTGCGGCATCGCGGTCGCCAGTGCGAAGGTCGCCAGCGCCAGATAGACGCCGGAGAGGCGCAGCGCCGGCTGGCCGAACAGAAATCCAAAGATGAAGCAGATCAGGCCGGCGATCGGCAGGGTCAGCGCATAGTTCATCCCGGCATGTTCCATCAGGATCGCCGAGGTGTAGGCGCCGACCGCATAGAACGCGCTCTGGCCCAGTGAAAACTGACCGCTGCCGCCGGTCAGGATGTTGAGCGCCAGTACCGCGAGGCCATAGACCAGAAGCATCGTCATCTGGAAGATGATGAAGTTCTTGACGAACAGCGGCGCCAGGATCAGGGCCGCCAGCACGGTCAGCGAGGTTCCGGTGCCCAGCGTCAGGGCGCGCTTGGGGACGGCCTCAACGGCGGGTGCGTCGGTGACGGCTTCTTGCACGGCGCTCATGATCAAACCCGCTTCACGATGGGCCGGCCAAACAGCCCGGCCGGCTTGACGACCAGAACGGTGACGATCAGCGCCAGCGCGATCGGCAGCTTCAGTTCATTGCCGACGCCGGGGATGTAGGTGCCGGCGAGATTTTCGAAGATTCCGACCAGAAACCCGCCGACGACCGCGCCGAACGGGCTGGTGAGACCGCCGAGCACGGCGGCGGCGAAGCCGTAGATCAGGACGCCGCCCATCATGTTCGGCTCGAGAAACACCACCGGCGCGATCAGCATGCCGGCGATCGAGCCGATCGCCGCCGCCATGCCCCAGCCGAGCGCGATCATCCAGGAAGTATTGATGCCGACCAGCCGCGCCGATTCAGGAACTGAAGCCGCCGCGCGCATCGCAAGCCCCATCCGCGTGAAGCGGAAGAAGACGTACAGCGCGATCAACAGCAGCAGGGTGACGCCGATCATGCCGGCCTGGTGGGTCGAGATCAGCTGGCTACCCAGAAACGGCGAGGAGCCGAACGGCGTCGGGTATTGCTTGATGGTGAAATCCCAGATCAGGCCGGCGACGCTGTTGATGATCGCAAACAGCGCGATGAAGCCGGCGACGTTGGTCAGGATCGGGGCTTTCGCCAGCGGCTTGAACAGCAGGCGTTCGATCACGATGCCGCCGGCGAACGAAAGAGCGAGCGTCAGCAGGAACGCGCCCCAGTAAGGCACGCCCCATTGCATCAACTGCCAGGAGACGAAGGTCGAGAACATCGCCATTTCGCCCTGGGCGAAATTGAGATGGTCGATCGCCTGGTAGATCATGACCAGCGCAAGCGCCATGCAGGCATAGATGGCGCCGGTGGCGATGCCGGCCAGGACCTGATTGGTGAAAAGCTCCATGGCCGCGCGCTCCTAATATCCGAGATAGGATTTACGGACGTCTTCGTTGTTCGCGATTTCGTCGGCGGTGCCCGACATCACGATGCGTCCGGTCTCGATCACATAGGCGTGGTCGGCGAGCTCCAGCGCTAGCTGGGCGTTCTGCTCGACCACGAGAATGGTGACCTTGTCCTCGCGATTGATCTTGCCGAGAATCTTGAACAGGTCGCGCACGATCAATGGCGCCAGGCCGAACGAAGGTTCGTCGAGCAGCATCAGCCGCGGCCGCAACATCAGCGCGCGCGCCACCGCGAGCATCTGCTGCTCGCCGCCCGACAACGTCCCGGCTTGTTGGCTATAGCGCTGCTTGAGCACCGGAAAATGGTCGTACATGCGTTCGATATCGGACACCACGCCGACCTTGTCGCCGCGCGTGATCGCGCCAAGCTGGAGGTTTTCTTCCACCGTCATGCTGGTGAAGGTGCCGCGGCCCTGAGGCACATGGGCAATCCCGAGGCGGACGATGTTTTCGGTCGAACGGCCGGCAAGGGGAGCGCCGTCGAATTCGATCGCGCCCGTGGAACGCACCATGTTGCAGATCGCACGCAAGGTGGTGGTCTTGCCGGCGCCATTGGCCCCGAGCAGCGTGGTCACGCTTCCCTGCGTGAGACTGAACGCCAGGCCGTGCAGCGCCTGGACCTGGCCGTAATAGGCATTCAGCGCCTTGATATTGAGGAGCGCGGTCATTGATCCTTGCTCCCCAGATAGGCCTTGATGACGTCGGGGTCGGACTGCACCACGGAAGGTGTTCCCTCCGCGAGCTTGCGGCCGAAATTCAATGCGACCACGTGGTCGGCGATCGACATCACCAGACCCATGTGATGTTCGACGAGCAGCACCGTGACCTTGCGGTCGCTGCGGATCCGGCGGATCAGATCGCCAAGCGCATGGACTTCCTCGTGGTTGAGACCGCCGGCGGGTTCGTCGAGCAACAGGATTTTGGGCTCGGCGGCGAGCGCGCGCGCCAGTTCCACGCGCTTCTGGGTTCCAAACGGCAGCCCGGAAACCGTGGTGTGGGCGACGCCGTCGAGTTCGAGATAGCTGACGATCTCGTGAACGCGCCCGTTGAGCTCGGCCTCGCCGCGGCGCACCCAGGGAAGTCTCAAGGAATCGCTGACGATGTCGCTGTTGGTCCGGGAATGGGCGCCGAGGCGGACATTGTCGAGGACCGAAAGATTCGGAAACAGCGCGACGTTCTGGAAGGTGCGTCCGATGCCGATTTCGGCGATGCGGTGTGGCGGCCGGTTCAGGATGCTTCGGCCTTCCATCAGGATGTCGCCTGCGCTCGGCTGATAGAGCCGGCTCAGGCAATTGAACAGCGTGGTCTTGCCGGCTCCATTTGGGCCGATCAGGCCCAGGATCTGGCCCTGGCGCATCTCGAACGATACGCCGTTCAGGGCGACGATGCCGCCGAAGACGACGCTGACGTCGCAAACCGCAAGCAGCGGCGAATTCTCCGGCGCCGGTCGGGTTTGCGTCATCGCGCCTCGCACCGGTGCTGGAACGGACCGGAACGACCGCGCCAATCGGCCGGATCACAGCGGTGAAGGCTATCTGATCCCCTCAGCCACGCGGGCAAGTTTCCCTCCTGCTTTCAATTTCCTGCCTTGTTCTTTTTTTGATTGCGGTGCTGCGCCGCCGAGCGCAGCCTCGATGTTTCTTACCATTGCCACCAGACGGGGTCCAATATCGGTGCGCAGCCGTTCTTCCGTGAAGCGGAATGCGGGCGCACCACAGTTAAACGCATAAGGACCCGTTCCGTCATTAAGCTTTAGTGCTACGCCGACGGCGTGAATGTCGTCGTGCCACTCGCCCGCCGAGATCGCAAAGCCGTGTTTTGCGACCGTCTCGCCGGCGCGTTCGACGCCCTCGCGCATCCTTGCCCAGCGGCTGCCGTAATGCTCGCGCAGGTCACGCAACAATTCGCCGCGTTCCTCTTCCCCCAGGGCCCAGAGATAGGCGCGGCCCATCGCGGTGGTGGCGATCGGAATTCGCGAGCCGACGTCCAGTTGAACGCCGATGGTCATGCCGCGACTCTGGCCGAAATAGATCATGCTGAGACGGTCGCGGCCGCCAACCGCCACCGCCCCTCCGGTCTCGCGCATCAATTCTTCCCGGAACGGTTCCGACAGATGCCGGACGCCGAGATTGGCCAGCGCCGCATAGCCCAGCGCCATCGCCGCCGGCGCGAGCTGATATTTCTCGAAACGTGGAACCGGTGTAAGATAACCGAGCCTGGTGAGAGTATAGGTCAACCGGGAGACGGTTGGCTTCGGCAAGTTCGTGCGGGCTGCAATCTCCTGATTGCCGAGAAGCCCGTCGTTAGGCTGAAATGCGCGTAGCACATCAAGACCGCGGGAAAGCGCGACAACGAAGCTGCGATCGGTCGCCACTCTCTTGCCTGTACGCCTCATGGCCTGCCGCTAGTGTTCCCGTTCCGACATTCGTATCATGTCGCCGCGAGTACTTTTACGAATGTCAAATCCACCGCAATAGTACCGTTACGCGGACCCTCGTTGACAAGGGACGTGCTTCAAAATAACCCTCGCTGTCAAGATGCGGAATTCAATTCCGCAGTGCGGAAGGTATTCAAAATATAAAAAGGAGAGAGTGCCGTGAGCGAACTGGTCAGTCTCGAGCCTCATGACGTGGTTGCCATCGTCACGGTCGACAGCCCGCCGGTGAACGCGCTCAGCGCCGCAGTGCGCGGCGGTATTATGGACAACATCAAGCGCGCGATCGCCGATCCGGAAGTGAAGGCGATTGTATTGACCTGCGCCGGTCGCACCTTCATTGCGGGTGCCGACATTACCGAATTCGGCAAGCCTCCGAAGCCTCCAGGCCTTCACGAGGTGTTGACGGAAATCGAGAATTCGCCAAAGCCGGTGGTTGCCGCGATTCACGGCACCGCGCTCGGGGGCGGTCTCGAAGTCGCGCTCGCCTGCCATTTCCGTGTTGCCACCAAGGACGCTCGCCTGGGCCTGCCCGAGGTGAAACTTGGCCTGTTGCCGGGCGCGGGCGGAACGCAGCGGCTGCCGCGCGCGGTCGGCCCCGAGCTTGCGGTCAAGATGATCGTGGGCGGCGATCCGATTGGCGCCTCTGAAGCCCTGAAGAACGGCCTGATCGAGGAAATCGTCGAAGGCCCCGCTTCCGGCGGCGAGGCGTTTGCCCGCAAGGTGCTGGCGGAAAAGCGCCCCTTGCGAAAGCTGCGCGACGACGACAGCAAGCTTGCCGCGGCGAAAGCCGACCGCTCGATCTTCACCAGCGCGGTTGCGGCGATGACCAGGAAGGCACGCGGGCTGGAAGCGCCGTTTGCCGCGGCCGACGCGGTGGGGGCGGCGATCGACCTGCCATTCGATGAGGGCTTGAAGAAGGAACGCGAAGGTTTCCTCAAGCTGGTATCGAGCGATCAATCGAAGGCGCAGCGTTACGCGTTCTTCGCCGAACGCGAGGCTGCAAAGATCGCCGGCGTCCCCGAAGGCACCAAGCCGCGCAAGGTCGAGCGCGTCGCCATCATCGGCGCGGGCACCATGGGCGGCGGCATCGCGATGTCGTTCGCCAATGCCGGCATCCCGGTGACCCTGATCGAGACCGGCGAGGAGCAGCTCAAGCGCGGCATGGGCGTGATGCAGAAGAACTACGAGGCGACCGCCGCGCGCGGCGGCATCCCCCCCGATGCGCCCGCCAAGCGCATGGCGTTGATCAACGGCGTGGTCGGCCTCGAGCACGTGAAGGATGCTGACCTGATCATCGAGGCCGTGTTCGAGACCATGGCGATCAAGAAGGAGGTTTTCGCAGCCCTCGACAAATACGCCAAGCCCGGCGCGGTGCTGGCTTCCAACACCTCGTATCTCAACATCGACGAAATCGCCAGGGAAACCAAACGCCCGCAGGACGTGCTTGGCATGCACTTCTTCAGTCCTGCCAATGTGATGAAACTGTGCGAGATCGTGCGCGCGGCAAAGACCTCACCCGACGTGCTCACCACCGCAGTGTCGGTGGCGCGCCGGATCGCCAAGGTGCCGGCGGTGGTCGGCGTCTGCGACGGCTTTGTCGGTAATCGCATGCTGGCGCAACGCGGCAAGCAGGCGGAAAAATTGCTGTTCGAAGGCGCATTGCCGCAACAGGTCGATGCGGTGGTGACCAAATTCGGCATGCCGATGGGACCGTTCGCGATGGGCGATCTCGCCGGCCTCGATATCGGCTGGCGTTCGCGCAAAGATCGCGGCATCAAGTCGGAAATTGCCGACGCCTTGTGCGAGGCGGGCCGTTTCGGCCAGAAGACCGGCAAGGGCTATTACAAATATGAAGCGGGTTCGCGCGCGCCACTGCCCGATCCCGAAGTGGAGAAGCTGATCGACGAGACGCTTCAGAGGCTCGGGCGCAAGCGCCGCGCAGTCAGCGACGAGGAAATCCTCGAGCGCATGATGTATCCGATGATCAACGAAGGCGCACGAATTCTCGAGGAGAAGATCGCCGCGCGTCCGGGCGACATCGACGTGATCTGGCTTTACGGTTACGGCTGGCCGGTCTATCGCGGCGGCCCGATGTTTTATGCCGACCAGGTGGGCTTGAAGCACATCGCCGACCGGCTCTCGTACTACGCCAAGGAGACCAACGATCCTTCGCTCGAGCCGGCGCCGTTGCTCAAGCGTCTGGCTGCCGAAGGCAAGACTTTCGCATCGCTTGCCCAGCCGGCGAAAGCCGCGTGATGGACTCTTTGCACCCGTCATTCCGGGATGGCCCGAAGGGCCAGGCCCGGAATCCATATCCACATTCGGTGGTTATGGATTCCGGGTTCGCCGCTTGCGCGTCGCCCCGGAATGACGAGCTTGTTTTTGAGCACAGGTCATGACCTACGCGGGCGAAAAATTCTATCCCGAAGGCGTCCGCTGGGACGAGCCGATCGCGCGCGGAACATTGCCCGATCTGTTGTCGCAAGCAGCGGGTGAATTCGGCGCGCGGGGAGCGATCGAATTTCGTGACCGCGTCATTTCCTATGTCGGGCTCGAACAAAAGGCCGAAATCGCCGCTTCCGCTTTCCTGCGCGCGGGCTTCGGCAAAAACACGTCGATCGCGCTGTTTTTGGGTAATTCGCCCGACCATCCCGTCAACTTCTTCGGCGCGCTCAAGGCCGGAGGGCGCGTCGTGCATCTTTCCCCGCTCGACGGCGAACGGGCGCTTTCACATAAATTGAGCGACAGCGGCGCGCGCGTCCTGATCACCAGCGATCTTGCGGCATTGTTGCCCACCGCACTCAAGTTTCTGGAAAAGGGCCTGATCGATCGCCTGATCGTCTGCGAAGACGATCACTGGGGCGTGGTCGGCAACCCGCACACGCCGATTCCGGATCATCCGGCGATCGTGACGTTCTCGAAATTCGTCGAAGGCGCGACAAAACCTGCGCAGTGGCCGCAGGTTTCGCCCGATGACGTTGCGCTGTTGCAATATACCGGCGGCACCACGGGGCTGCCGAAAGGCGCGATGCTCAGTCACGGCAATCTGACTTCCGCCGTGTCGATCTATGACGTCTGGGGCAAGGCCGCGCGGGCCAGGCGCAACGCGATCGAGCGCGTGATCTGCGTGCTGCCGCTGTTTCACATCTATGCTCTCACCGTCATCATGTTGCGGTCGCTCTCGCGGGGTGATCTGATCTCGCTGCACCAGCGTTTCGACGTCGAGGCGGTGATGCGCGACATCGAGGTCAAGCGCGCCACCGTTTTTCCCGGTGTGCCGACGATGTGGATCGCAATTGCGAGCCTCCCCGATCTCGAAAGCCGCGATCTGTCCTCGCTTGTCAGTTGCGGATCGGGCGGTGCCCCGTTGCCCGTCGAGGTGGCGAAAATCTTCGAGCGCAAGACCAACATGAAACTCAAGAGCGGCTGGGGCATGACCGAGACCTGTTCCCCCGGCACCGGTCATCCCGAGGCCGGCCCCGACAAGCCCGGCTCGATCGGGCTGATGCTCCCCGGCATCGAAATGGACGTGGTCGCGCTCTCTGACCCGACCAGGGTGCTTGCGCCCGGCGAAGTCGGCGAAATCCGCATCAGGGGACCAAACGTTACCAGGGGATACTGGAACCGGGTGGAGGAAACGGCGCAGGCCTTTGTCGGCGATCGTTTTCTGACCGGCGACATCGGCTATGTGGACGAGGACGGCTATTTCTTCCTGGTCGATCGCAAGAAGGACATGATCATCTCCGGCGGCTTCAACGTCTATCCGCAGATGATCGAGCAGGCGATCTACGAACATCCTGCCGTTGAGGAAGTGATCGTGATCGGCGTTGTCGACGATTACCGGGGCGAAGCGGCGAAGGCCTTCATCAAGTTGCGCCCGGGCGCGGAGGCGTTCTCGCTGGACCAGCTCAAGGCGTTTCTTGCCGGCAAGCTCGGCCGGCACGAAATTCCCACGGCGCTGGAATTCGTCGCCGAGTTGCCGAAGACGCCGGTCGGCAAGCTCTCGCGCCATGAATTGCGTAATCAACAGTCGACGCTGCAACGAGCGCAGCCACAACCACAGCAACTAATGTCCCGGTCCTGACATTCGTATCATGGTGCGGAGGGTTCGTTTGCGAATGTCAGAACCAAAGCGACACTGGCAAAAATAACATTCTAGTGTGGTTTAGGATTTGACATTCGCTTAGAGGACTCGCGGATATACTGAAGCGAATGTCAAATCCACCACACTACCAACAGGAGGTCGTTCATGACCGACGCCGTCATCGTATCCACCGCCCGCACCCCGATCGGCAAGGCCTATCGCGGCGCGCTCAACGCCACCGAAGGCGCAACCCTGCTCGGCCACGCCATCGGCCAGGCCGTTGCCCGCGCCAAGGTCGACCCGAAGGAGGTCGAGGACGTGGTGATGGGCGCGGCCCTGCAGCAGGGCACGACCGGCGGCAACATCGCCCGCAAGGCACTGTTGCGCGCAGGCCTGCCGGTCACCGTCGGCGGCACCACGATCGACCGGCAATGTGCCTCGGGGCTGCAAGCGATTGCGCTTGCGGCGCGCTCGGTGATTTTCGACGGCGTCGAGGTCGCGGTCGGCGGCGGCGGCGAATCTATCAGCCTGGTGCAGAACGACCACGCCAACAAGTTTCACACCCAGGACCCGGCGTTGTTGAAGATCAAGGGCGAGGTCTACATGCCGATGATCGACACCGCGGAGGTCGTCGCCAAGCGCTACGGCATTTCGCGCGAGCGGCAGGACGAATATTCGCTCGAGAGCCAGCGCCGCGTCGCCGCCGCGCAGCAGGGCGGCAAGTTCAACGACGAACTCGCGCCGATCACTACCATGATGGGCGTCGCCGACAAGGCGACCGGCGAAATTTCGATGAAAGAGGTCACGTTGTCGAAGGATGAAGGCCCGCGGCCGGACACTTCAGCCGAAGGGCTTGCCGCGCTCAAGCCGGTGCGCGGTGAAGGTTTCACCATCACCGCCGGCAATGCCAGCCAGCTGTCGGACGGGGCCAGCGCGTCGGTGATCATGAGCGACAAGGAGGCCGCACGGCGCGGCCTCAAGCCGCTCGGCATATTCCGCGGCTTTGTCGCCGCCGGCTGTGAGCCGGACGAGATGGGCATCGGACCGGTGTTCGCGGTGCCGCGCCTGCTCAAGCGTCACGGGCTGAAGGTCGATGACATCGATCTTTGGGAGCTCAACGAAGCTTTTGCCGTGCAGGTGATCTACTGCCGCGACAAGCTCGGCATCGACCCGGAAAAGCTCAACGTCGACGGCGGCGCAATCGCGGTCGGCCATCCCTACGGCATGTCGGGTGCGCGGCTCACCGGTCACGCGCTGATCGAAGGCCGCCGCCGCAAGGCCAAGTACGCGGTCGTGACCATGTGCGTGGGCGGCGGCATGGGTGCGGCCGGCCTGTTCGAGGTGGTGCAGTGACGAGGTGTTGAACCTCCCCTTGAAAAGGGGAGGTCGGTTTGCGGAGCAAACCGGGAGGGGATCAGCTTTTGCGTCGACGATGACCCCCACCCCGACCCTCCCCCTTTCTGGGGGAGGGAGATCAGAGTGCCGCATGTTGAACAGGACTTATTCGCTTACAGGAGAACCCGATGGATCTCAGTTTCAGCAAGGAAGAAATCGCGTTTCGCGAGGAAGTGCGGGCCTTCTTCAGGGACAATGTGCCGGCCGCGACGCGGCAGAAAATGGTCGAAGGCCGCCATCTTTCCAGGGAAGAGATGGTCGAGTGGTGGCGCATCCTGAACAAGAAGGGCTGGGGCGTGTCGCACTGGCCGAAGGAATATGGCGGAACGGGATGGACCTCGGTGCAGCATTACATCTTCAACGAAGAGCTGCAGATGCATCCTGCGCCGGCGCCGCTCGCCTTCGGCGTCAGCATGGTCGGCCCCGTCATCTATACTTTCGGCAACGAAACGCAGAAGAAGCATTACCTGCCACGTATCGCCAGTGTCGACGACTGGTGGTGCCAGGGCTTTTCGGAGCCCGGCTCGGGTTCCGACCTCGCTTCGCTCAAGACCAAGGCCGAGCGCAAGGGCGACAAATATATCGTCAACGGCCAGAAGACCTGGACCACGCTGGCGCAACACGCCAACATGATCTTCTGCCTGTGCCGCACCGACCCGGCGGCGAAGAAGCAGACCGGCATTTCCTTCCTGCTCATGGACATGAAGTCGAAGGGCATCACGGTGCGCCCGATCCAGACCATCGACGGCGGCCATGAGGTCAACGAGGTGTTTTTCGACGACGTCGAGGTGCCCCTCGAAAACCTCGTCGGCGAGGAGAACAAGGGCTGGGACTACGCCAAATTCCTGCTCGGCAACGAGCGCACCGGCATTGCGCGGGTTGGCGTCTCCAAGGAGCGCATTCGCCGCATCAAGGATCTCGCCTCCAAGGTCGAATCCGGCGGCAAGCCTGTACTGGAAGACCAGGGTTTCCGCGAGAAGCTCGCCGCGATCGAGATCGAGCTCAAGGCGCTCGAACTGACCCAGCTTCGCGTCGTTGCCGACGAAGGCAAGCACGGCAAAGGCAAGCCGAACCCGGCTTCCTCCGTGCTCAAGATCAAGGGCTCGGAAATCCAGCAGGCCACCACCGAGCTCCTGATGGAGGTGATCGGGCCGTTCGCCGCGCCCTACGACGAACATGGCGATGAGGATTCGAACGAAACCATGGACTGGACCGCGCAGATCGCGCCGAGCTATTTCAACAACCGCAAGGTCTCGATCTATGGCGGATCGAACGAGATCCAGCGCAACATCATTACCAAGGCCGTGCTCGGACTTTAGCTTCCTCTCCACGGCGGGGAGAGCGCTTGATTAAACTTCACTGGCTGTCATTCCGGGGCGCGAGTGAAACGAGCGAGCCTGGAATCCATAACCACGATCGAGAGTATGGATTCCGGGCCTGCGCCAAGAGGCGCATCCCGGAATGACGAGAGTTGTTGATACAGGGAAATAGAAAAAATGGATTTCGATTTGTCGGAGGAGCAAAGACTCCTCAAGGAAAGCGTCGATGGGCTGCTTGGCAGCGCCTATGATTTCGATTCCCGCAAGAAATACATGAAGGAGAAGGGCGGCTGGAGCAAAGCCGTCTGGGGCAAGCTCGCCGAGCAGGGCCTGCTCGGCCTGCCGTTTTCGGAAAACGACGGTGGCTTCGGCGCCGGCGCGGTCGAGACCATGATCGTGATGGAGGCGCTGGGTAAGGCGCTGGTCGTGGAGCCTTATCTGCCGACGGTGGTGATCGGCGGCGGCTTCCTGCGCCATGGCGGCTCGGCCGCGCAGAAGGAGGCGCACATTCCGCCCATCATCGAAGGAGCCAGGACCTTCGGCTTCGCGCAGCTCGAGAAAAATTCGCGCTACGATCTTTCCGACGTCACCACCTCGGCCAAGAAGAAGGGTTCGGGGTGGGCCATCGACGGCGAGAAATTCGTGGTGCTCAACGGCGAGGCCGCCGACGCTCTGATCGTGACCGCGCGCACCAAAGGCGGTCAGCGCGATGCGAGCGGCGTCGGCGTGTTCCTGGTGCCGGCTGACGCCAGGGGCGTGGCGAAGAAGGGCTATCCGACCCAGGACGGCCTGCACGCGGCCGACATCACCTTCACCGGCGTCGAAGTCGGCAGCGATGCCGCGATCGGCGATCCCGAGAACGGCCTTGCGCTGATCGAGCGCGTGGTCGACGAGGCGCGCACCGCGATGTGCGCCGAAGCGGTCGGCTTGATGGATGAATCGCTGAAGACGACCGTCGAATATCTGAAGACGCGCAAGCAGTTCGGCGTGCCGATCGGCAGCTTCCAGACCTTGCAGCACCGCGCCGCCGACATGTTCGTCGCGGTCGAACAGGCCCGCAGCATGTCGATGTTTGCCACGATGGCCTGCGATTTCGATGACGCCAAGGAGCGCGCCACGGCCGTGGCGGCCGCGAAAGTGCAGATCGGCAAATCCGCAAAGTTCGTCGGCCAGCAATCGATCCAGCTTCATGGCGGCATCGGCATGACCATGGAGGCCCAGATCGGCCATTACTTCAAGCGGCTGACCATGATCGAGAACAGTTTCGGCGACACCGACTATCACCTGCGCCGCGTCACCGCGGGCGGCGGGCTGATGTAGGGATTTCCCGTCATTCCGGGTTCGCGCGGAGTCGCGCGCCCCGGAATGACTGCAAAGGAGATCAATCTTGCGATCTACCCCCTTCGATCTCACCGGCCGCGTCGCCGTCATCACCGGCTCCAGCCGCGGCATCGGCCGTTCTTCGGCCGAGCTTCTGGCGAGGTTAGGCGCGAAAGTCGTGATCTCCAGCCGCAAGGTCGATGCCTGCGAGGAAGTCGCCCACGGCATTCGCAAGGCGGGTGGCGACGCCCACGTCATCCCCTGCAACATTTCGCGCCGCGAGGAAGTCGAGGCCCTGATCAAGGGCGCCACGGCCCATTACGGCCGGATCGACATTCTGGTCTGCAACGCCGCGGTCAATCCTTATTACGGCCCGCTGCTCGACATCACGGATGAGGCCTTCGACAAGATCATGCACGCCAACGTCAAGAGCAATTTGTGGCTCTGCTCGCTGGCAATTCCGCCGATGGCCGAGCGCGGCAAGGGGTCGGTCGTCATCATCTCCTCGATCGGGGGCATGCGCGGCTCGACCGTGATCGGCGCCTACGGAATTTCGAAGGCGGCGGATTTTGCGCTGTGCCGAAGCCTCGCCGGCGAATGGGGGCCGAAAGGCGTGCGGGTCAATTGCGTCGCGCCCGGTCTTGTCAAGACCGATTTCGCCCGTGCCCTCTGGGAAGACGAAGAGAGGTTGAAACGCCGCTGCGCCACCACGCCGCTGCGGCGCATCGGCGAGCCCGACGAAATCGCCGGCGCCGTGGCCTATCTCGGATCGGACGCCTCGAGCTTCATGACCGGCCAGACCATCGTGGTTGACGGCGGCGTCACGACCGCGGCGGTGTGATCGCAGCTCGCGCGTGTGCGCTCCTTCTTCAATGCACGAATACTTGCGATCGCGCCGAAACTGCGCTCCACTTCACCCTCCCCTGGAGGGGAAGGGTCGGCTCGCGTTGAGCGAAACGAAAACGCTAGCCGGGGTGGGGTGAGGCAAGCGATCCAGGAAAAACATCATG
>Ga0207665_10000582_pt1 | contig 24579 bp, 27 predicted proteins | sample LARL112metaG_FD_184351 | JGI IMG/M metagenome (GOLD analysis project Ga0207665, IMG submission 184351) | Corn, switchgrass and miscanthus rhizosphere microbial communities from Kellogg Biological Station, Michigan, USA - LAR L11-2 metaG... | ecosystem: Host-associated > Plants > Roots >... | reverse complement strand
TTCTCTGAGCTATTATTGTATGAGCTGCGGAACAAAACATAACCAAGCTGCATGTCCAAGATGTGGTTCAAAGATGAAAAGAGTAGGGTCCTAATGATCTTATAATAATATATTGAGAGATATTTATTGAACTTTACATTATACTTTTATATTTCCAATATATCACAATATTCACTTCAATCGAATTTTCTCTACGTGATCTCTATGATCTATTGTATCATAAGAGCATCTATAAGCACAAATACATCATTCCATTACTTCTTCTTGGCCATTTGATTATATAGAATGATTGAAAGCAGGATAAGTTCCCAGCCTCGGATAAATTGCATACTCTTTTTTTTATCTACTTTCTGATAACATCGCTTAATGTAGGCTGAATGGGCTTAGTATAGACAAAGGATCTAGTATCCAGAACTTTACGGTGTTGCAATTCTTGTTCTCATTGGTCTTACGACTTTTCGATTTATAAGAATAACATGCAGCAGTAATATATCGATGAAAGCTGGCTTAACCAAACTAGAAATTAGGTAATGATTATAATATAATCGGGACTGAACATAGTTCAGTACACCATTATGGAGAATGGTCATATAGTCTTGGAAATTCTATGTTGCTATTCGATGGCCCAGTCTATTCACTCTGCTATTTTTATCAATACTATCGCCAGCAAAACAATGTAAATCATCCAAGAGCACCGAAACTGCAGAACCGTATGTTTTTAATCTTTTCAAGAACTGCAATTCTGATAGAAGCAAAGACTTATGATGAACTAGAACCTTTAATTCCAAGCAATGTATAATCAGTTGTAATGCCTGACAGCTTTCCAGAAGAAGATGCAGAGTATATACTGGTAAAAATAAGTTACGTTGGTTTTGCAGATCAACTAGGACTAGAAGGTATCGTCATCTTAAAAACATTTGAAGGAAAAGAGTTTCCTATGCGTGCATTTTCTGGTGAAGTTGCTAGACACATATCAAGGTTTCAAGAAGGTGATAAGAATACAATACCTACAATCTATAATCTAGTAGAAGAGATAGCAGTCATGCAAGATCTTCTTCTAACTGAAGTAAAAGTATATCAAAGCGGCTCAGTTTTACGGGCAAATTTATATTTCAAAAGAAGGAAGGAATATCTAGTATTGCGGAATTATCGCGCTTCAGACTCTATTGCATTAGCTGCTTATTATGATGTACCAATAAAGATACGAAGGAATTTATTTGAGGAGGCGATAGAGAGATGATGAATTTATGTTACAATATCTGCAAGCCTTCCTTCTGTAATCGCATTTTTGATTTCCATTGCAATTCTTCGTCCTACGCCCATTGTATTACCATGATAATATTTTGTGTATGGACTTGTGGTTGCCATTATGGGGTTTCCTGGAACTCTTAATGAGACATCATAAACTATTAAATTAAGTTCTAATGTTACTATGCTTTGTAAAGAGAATGGTCCAATTATCCCAGGAGGATATTCTTGTTTCACAAAAGCAGTAAACCTATCGCCTATTTCGAATACTTTTTCTAATAATGATTCACGAATACTCGCTGGAGTGTGTCCAACCTCAATATTTTGAGGCTCGATTTCAATTTCCATTTGTTGTTTAGCTGGCAATAGGCTAGTAAAATCATTAATATTGGTTTGTAATCTTCTTTCGATACCTAGAAATTCAGTCTCTTCTTTTAATGGAGAACTAAAGAAGTTAAAATTAAAATGTGTACCAACTACATATTCTTCAATAACTGCAGAATTAATGTCTTCTTCCGCGATTAGTCCCTTTTCAACTCTACTCTTACTTTTTCTTTTAAAATCCTCATATGATGAAACCAAGAAAAACGCCCGTTCTAATTTTCGTTTTGCTTCCTGAATTTTAACCATTGCTAATCCATCAATATCAGATGCTTTGTTGTAAATTCGAGGGTGTTTAATTCTAGCTTTTTCAAGTAGATAATATTGATTCCTATGAGCATTACGTTCTTCAGCACGTAGGAGACTTCTATTTCCAAATATAGGTACATATAATTTGGTTTCTATGTTGTCATAACCTAAATATGCAGTAAATGCTCTATGTGCAATAATAATTGTATTAGATTGTAGTAATCTCTTTTGATTCTCTTTACTCATTATATCAGAGAACTTATTCAGTAAGACAATTTCATCAGTTATCCGTTTAAATCTCCTATATGGAGTCTCTCGCCCTTTTTCGCAAATGCACAATGTTTTCATATTTTCGTCTTTAGCACCATCCATAATCTCTAATGCAGAATGACTACCTATAGTCCCAACAGTGATGTCCTTTGAGTTATACTTATTAATAATACTTATAACATCTTGCCTAGTGATCAATTCTAATACTGAAGTATATATCAGATAATAAATAGATTATAGATCTCTGATGGTTGAATCCAATATTACTAAAACTATGACAAGATGATCGAAATAATAATTAAATAATAAAAGGAAAATTATGGGGGTTATAATGAATTGAATTAGTATTAATAATTTGTTTGAAAATATATCTTGTCATGGATTTATAAGAATCCATTTTCCGATGTACTTTATGAAAACAGTATATCTAAATAACATCACTTATTATATATTTATATAATAGTAAATATAATCTTTGGTTTAACGAGCTTAATTCAAAAGAGGCTTCTTTTGATCCTGACCTTTACACTGATAATGGCGATAACTACGTCAATAGAGACTCGCATGAGCAAAGCCGAAATAATTGCATTTAAAAATGGTTTGTCGATAAATACTAGTAGGCCATTCAATCAGGAGATGGAAAAGACTATGAATACAATTGGTCCAGAGAAAGCAAAAGAGTTTAGTATGGGATTGTCAACAATACTTTTCAAAAATGAGGCCTCAGTTAATGATTGCATAACACAAAATACTTCTAATTCACCTAATCTTGTATCTATTTTTATGACAAAGGCGTGTGATCTAGCGGCATCGCTTGTTACTCAGTTTTGTCACATACAGACAATAAACGATCAACATAAAGATTTATGTAACAATTTTTTAATAACAAATTATTTGCATCAAAGAAATCTAGGTAAAGAACAACAGAATCAATTAGCCTGGATATTATTTAATATGGGTAACATATATTCGATGAATCGAAATAACAATACTATGATTAAATAATTAAAGAACAGCTTTTATCTTTTTTGATAGCATAAATTATTGATGTGAATATCTATAAAAGATTTAATCTACACTATTTGATTGCTATTAAATGACTTGAAGTAACATGAATAAAAACTGGTAATATTTTTGTGATTCATAATATTTATCACATATTCATTTGGATTTGGGTTGGTTTAATGTTTGTTTGTGTATAATTACTTGTGTCTCAACATTTATTTATATTTAAATTAATATTCCAAATACTAGCACTGATTACTCTAATTAAAATTAATTTGATGATTATATTTTTAGTATTCATAGCAAATGTAGACAAAAATAGAACAAAATGTTAGGGACAGTTATTTTATACTAATCCAAAGACACATTCTTAATAACGATTAGTGATAATAGTTCTAGTATACAAAAACGCAGTATGCTAGTATTGGTGTGTAGCAACAAATATAGTTGTTAGATGGCTAGATGAAAATCCGGTCTTAACTTTAAAGAATATAAATGGAATTGGTAATGGTAATGGATACATTGATCAATATCTCAAATCAGAAATAACTTAACCAATATAAAAGAAATATAATAGAATTAAATCGAGAGAGAAATAGATGATAGATCGATATATGATGAATATCGTGATTGCTTTACGTTAAATCTAAGACGTTATAGTTTACTAGCATCTTATTTTCATTGTAGCTTTCGATTATACTATCAAGTAGAATAAATTTTTGATCATCTGTAACTATTATTGCCCGTGGCTAAGTATAACAAATAAACGAGTATAACAGAATCTAAAATTAAACATGCTACTTGATATTATGACAGTGTGTTCTTATGTATCATCATATTACTCTGAATAAGCAGTTTTATATGATTATGAATAACTGCAAATGTTGGCAAGATCCTAGTTAGAGAATTTGCAATAAATTTGATTTTTTGGAAATGATGTACTTGTTAATATCTAAGGCGTTATATTATTTGCAGCTAACCACTATTTTATATAGGTTTAATTGATATAAAGCTAAATAGTAGTATTCATGACTATCTTATCGATAAGTAATTAACCTGATATTTGATAATGATACAATAAGAAAATGGTAGACAAACCAATAAAAGAAGAAACTCCGGAACAGCGGAGAGAACGTTTTTTATTAGAATTTGAAAATCCATTCAAATGCGAAAAATGTAATCAAAGATTTAAGAAGAAAAAACATTTAATAGAACATAAAAACGAAGTTCATTCTTATTGAAACGTAATAAACATAAATATCTAATTCAGTATATATTAAAATCATATTAAAATTACTCTTTTATTACATAATTTATATTTGTGAGTGAAGTATCCGGTTTTAGATAAGCGTCTTATTTTGGGCCAAGATCGTACCTTATATTTATACAATATGGCATGGTGTCGAGATATCTATAGTTAGTATTACTTATGCCTTTTGCTACATTTGAATTGAACCACAATTTGATTCTTTCTCTTCTTCAGTGCTACCTAATCAATAAGTGTTCGATATCGGATCACATTTTATGTATTGCTATGCAACAGTCAGCAAATAGCTTATGTTTCGCCAAATATATTAGCAATGCCTATTTATATCTGGTAGATTGTCAAAGTTAAACAATATTACTTTGGCAAAATTAGTAAAATCTAATGGACTAATAGGGCCATTAAAATTTTATTGTAACACATTACTTGAAATTATTTTATCTTACTCAAAAGTTATTGATAATACGCATTAATTTATTAAAGAATATTAAATCTTAAATAGTAAATAATATTTAGTACCAATATTTCGTAAAATGGAGTTATTTTTATTTCGTCATGGTGAGGCAGGAAAAAGAGTGCAGTCGGGAAGTAAGGACTTTGATAGACCACTTACATCTACAGGTCAAAAAGAGATAGAAAGTATATCGATATCATTAAAGAAATTAAAGATTAATTTCGATCGCATAATTACTAGTCCTCTAAAAAGAGCGCATCAAACAGCTGTTATTGTATCTAATGTATTTGCAATTGAAGATAGAGTGGAAGATTGGGGCGAATTAAAACCTGAAGGCAATAGATTAGAGCTGTATAAAAAATTATCACAATTGAAATCGGACTTGTCGCTCTTAATCATTGGGCATCAACCTTACCTTAGCGAAATGATAGGTGATCTGATATTTGACCATGATGGTGATAATGATCCTAGGATAATTCTTAAAAAATCTGGCTTGGCAAAAATTGTAATAACATCCTTCATGCCTACAGTGAAAGGCGAACTACGTTGGTTATTGAGTCCAAAACTTTTAAGAAAAATATAGAAAATTAAACCAAATAATGTGAGGAAATAAACCCTAGACCAGTGTAAAGATGGACTACTTACATTACAGTATATTGTAATTATCTTTGCACATCTGTTCAAGCTGAAATAAAGCCCAATGTTGATGCTGATAGAAATAGTCGACGTGATATGTTAGAGATATATTTACTTATATGACAGTAATCATGGAAATACATGGTTTTAGAATCCTGCCAATACCAACTCGAAGATGATAGAGTATGAATAAAGTTGTTAATAATTGGAGTCGGTAGTTAAGGCTCTTTACCAATATGATATAATATAGTTACTGCAAATATGGATTTCCAGAATGATTAGAAAATGTGGTATCATAGCTGTAAGAAGTCGAATATAGGTCGATAGCTTGAGTGGATCATCTTAGTGAGACAGCCTAGATGAGACTTCAACATCTCCATATTTCTTATCAACTAGGTTGGCGAGCTTCCGTGAACAGTTCTGCCTTATTAGGTGGTTCTCATCGTACGACCTAGAATAACCATTCAGCATCATTTCGAAATTTCCAACAATTATCAACTTTTCCTTAGATCTTGAGATTGTAACATTCAGATCTTGAAGTGACCCTACTGCACCAACAATTCTCTCAGGATTGTTTCTTATTATGGAAAAAAGAACTACATCAGCTTGTGTTCCCAACGCTCCAGTAGATGTCAACACTCTTACACTAACATCAAAATTCCGAAGATATTTGGTTATTGTACGTCTCTGTTCGGTGTATCTATACCAATTAGCAAATGTTCTCTAACTAATTTTGACTAATGAGTAGCATATAGTAGACAGGAAAGCTATTTGCAGCATCTCTTCCTTAGATTTGTTTGACTATCTCAAGAGGGAGATTAGTAGAATTATACAGAAAGGAATCAAATGCAAAGGTAAAGGAGCGACTGCTTCTTGTCATCAGAGTCGTAGGTGATGGAGAACTCCCAGCTCGTGTAGTAAATGGAATACATAGGAGTAAGCCTTGGGCCTCTTACTGGCTTGAAAGATATAGTAAGGAAGGCCTTAAAGGATTAAGGAATAAATCAAAGAGTGGAAGAATACCACAGATTGCTTTAGAGGTATCCACAAGAATAAGAAAGACGTTAAGAGAAAGCAGACAGGGATGGACTACCAAACAAGTAAATGATCTAATAGTCAACGAATCAGGAATACACTATCACTATACACATGTCTACCGACTACTCTATAAATGGGGTTTTAAACAGAAAGTACCAAGAAAGGTACATGTAAACACTGCTTCAAAAGAAGAAAAAGAGGAATTCAAAAAAGAGCAAAGGTGGTTCTAGATAATCTACCTAAGGGACTTACAACAGTATCGTTGGATGAATCCTTCTTCTTATATGATAGCCTTGTTAGAAAGGTGTGGATATTCAGAAATACAAGGCCAGTAGTCAGAATCACAGGTTCACATCAGCAATCATCTCTTTTTGGTACCATCAGTCTTGATGGAAGACAGTTATTCAGACAGTTTGAAAGGTTTAACGAAGACACATTCTGTCAATTTATAAAGCAGATACATCACAAATTCCCAAAATGTTACTTGTTCCTAGATAAGGCACCCCAACACTATAAATCCCATAAGGTAAGGACATACTTCGAAGAACATAAGGATAGTCTAATGCCAGTCTATCTTCCAACAGCATCACCAGAATTCATGGTACTAGAAGAATGCTGGAACATATCCAAAAAGGAACTTCTAGTACTAACATATTATACGTCATTTAGAGATTTCAGAATGAAGATAGGACAGTACTTCAGAACCAAGCGCTTCAAATTCAATATGCGTAAGTATCTAACTGGATATAGGAGTTAGATAACTTATGCTAACTGGTTTAGTTACAATTGATATTGACTTGGAAGATGCTACTCTAAGTTTACAACAGATCTTGACACAGGCCTTAGACTCTATATCATTATACCAGGAGCTAGGACCAGCCATTTCTTCAGTACCATTCAGATCTGCCCAAGTAATCACTTCATCTGGATTAATTATAGATCTAAATTCAATATCAATATCCTTATTCACTTTTAATCGTCTAGCTGCTATGTCCTGAGCGGCCCGTAAACCACCATAATCAGCAAATTCGTCGACGAGCATAGCAAGCTTATCTGGTAACCGATGAGTTTAAAAAAGTGTGTCAAATTTAGTGCATCTTAGTACACATTCCATTGCACTAAGGTCGTAGTCTGCTAGTCCTATTGGTCTGGACTGTTTAGAATCCCCTACAACAGTTGCAACAATACCAGATCGTGATGCCAATTCAATTATGTTATTGGTCTCGTAAGATATACTATCCTTGATTAGATTAACGCCTAATTGATTAATTCCATGTAAATGGTGATAATAGATGTTCCAATCTTTCGCTACCTGTCTCATCAATAATCATATTATCAAATTTGATAGAACCAGACAAACGTCTGAGGGATTGAGTAGTACATATCACGATTTTCTTTCCTGACAACCTCAATATTATTACCAAATGATATCTGAAGATTGGTATCAGCGCCTGAACATATCCACTTCTGATACACAAGAACTTTGCAGCATCAGGCCCCAGAACTATACTCAATTCTCTACAGAATTCATTAGCAGCAGAATTGGTGAATGCTACAAGTAAGACCTTTCTAGCATATCCTCCACATACCATTTTGACCCCAAGAAAACTACCAATAGTCGTCTATCCGCATCCAGCGGGTCCGATTACTCCAGCTACCCCACCTGAATCGATACGCCAGTTTAGTATCCTCTCTTGATCTGGATTAAGATTAATCACAGTGGCAAAAGCACCTGTGGAATGAAGATGTCAGCTGCTAATTTGCGAAATTGGTGTATCGGCCTGGGCATACTCCTAGTAAGATTTGGCTCATCTCTTATCATAATAATTGGTAAATGAAATACTTTGTTTCTTGGCTCTGTACTACTATCTTGGATCTGAAAATTGACTTACTAAGAGGTTATTGTTATATGAATACGGAGCAGGATTTTTAATGCTATAGAATCTATGTGATCTATATACATCTAACTAAAATATAAGGCCAAGCGAAGACTTTTATATAAAATGAAAAACTTCCTTACATTTTTTAATCTTATTGTTGTTATTATAATACGGGATGGTAGCTAAGATTTGAAAATATCTATAATAGATCTTGGTTATAATTCAATAAAATTAGCGAATTATAAAGTACAAAGAGGTCTTTACAAGGCATACTTTCAAGAGGGTATAAAAGTTAAAGCCGGAGATGATCTCGTTACCACTGGCAATATTGCAAGAAAATCTATTCAACGAACAGTCAATGCATTAAAAATGTTTAGAGATATCATCAAGTTTGAATCAATTGGACATGTGCTTCCGGTAGCTACAAGTGCAGTTAGAGAAGCTGGAAACAGAGAAAAGTTTCTTAAGGAGCTAAAAGAAGAGACAGAATTTCAATTCAGGGTACTATCTGAAGAGGAAGAAGCATTATACTCTTACATGGGGGCATCAAATTCCACATGTATTCCCACGTCCCTCTTCTTTGATTTAGGTGGTGGTAGTCTGGAAATGGTATACACAGAAAATTTTAATATCAAGAAACTTGTATCATTACCATTTGGGGTATTAAGGCTATCGCAGAAATATGGAATATCAAATTCTCAATATACTATGTTTGACAAAAAGGATTATGAAAAGATGAAGGATTATATAATTAAAAATCTGCCAAGCAGAAAAGCTCTTAATTTAAGCCCTGATACTTCGCTCATCGGGGTTGGAGGCACGCTGCGTGCAATAGCTAGATATGATCAAGAAGTTAGTAAATATGCACTTAATAAAATCCATAATTATCACATTGACAACAAATCAGCTGAATTAATTAATAATAAATTCTCTAAAATGACACCACATGAGCTTGCGAATATTGAGGCAATCGGTAAGGATAGAGCAGAAACTATCACAACAGGTTCATGTATAATACATCTTTTAATGCAGGAATTACGATTTGATAAGATCATTGTAAGTTCGCAAGGATTAAGAGAAGGAGTTCTTTTATCATATCTAAACTCTATGAAATTTTCGAAGAGTTTAGATCAGATTCAAAACTCAATCAAGTCTAGTTGCAAGTTACAAAAACTGCCAAGAGCTGGAAAAAACTTTATGCTATCATTGCTTTCAACAGGATTAATTAAGGAAAGGGAATACGAGATACTTGCTATTGCATTAAAACAAATATCTGAGTTACCATATGTTACAAATATACACAATCTGTTTTACATGATTATAGATGATGATTTCAAATATCTTACCCATGGTGAGCAGCTGGTACTTGCTCTATCAATAGTCTATACTAGAAAAGTAAAAACTGCTAATTGGTTATTTGAAAGATATAAATCCATATTGCAACCTCAAAATAAACAATCGATTGAAAAAATTGCTGCTTGTATTACGTTTATTAATATACTACAAAGGAATAGATGTAAGGTTAATGTACAAGATTTAAGCAAAAAGAAGATTACACTTGATATTAATATAGGAACGAGTAAAAAACATTTCCCATCTATATTATTAGATGGTGCAATCAAGAAAATAGAAAATGCATTTGGCATCTCAATTGATTATTCCCTTTATTTTGAAAAAGTGGTATCTGATTCACATAATATTAACGTTCCATTGATAAGAATGAGGGATAACAAAAAGTAGATGTAGATATGAAGTATTCTTTATCCCAAGCCAAATTCGAAGTTAAAGGTAAGCTTGTCGTAGTTGAAGGTATTGATGGCTCTGGTAAGTCTACTCAGATTCGGTTACTTGAAAAATGGCTAAGGTTCGAAGGTCTGCCAGTATTTTTAACCGAATGGAATTCATCTGAAATGGTCAAAGAAATCACATCGAAGGGAAAAAAGAAAGGTAAACTAACGCCAACAACTTTTAGCTTATTACATGCAACTGATTTTGCTGATAGATACGAACGAAATATTTTCCCACTGCTTCGTGCGGGTTACATTGTCTTAGCAGATAGATATGTATATACCGCATATGCGAGAGATATTGTAAGGGGATGTAGTTCTAAGTGGATACAACAAGTTTATGACTATGCAAGAAAGCCTGACTTGACTTTTTACTTTAGAGTGCCTATAGATATTGCAATCGATAGAATATTGACAGGTAGACCTAAACTAAAATATTATGAAGCAGGAATGGATATGAATTTGAGTAACGACCAATATGAAAGTTATAGAATTTTCCAAAGTAGAATTATAGACCAGTATGAATCGATGACTGAGAACGAAGGATTTGTTATCATAGATGGCACTTTTGGAATAGAAGAACAACAACAAATTGTACGAAATCATTTTAAGTCCACAATTCGTCGAAATCAATTTCAATTGAAAGAATTGGGCAAATAATATGGAGATGAATACTTGAATTGGGTAGGCAAAACAGGAGAAGACTGAGGCGGCATTTGTTGCAAAATACAAAACATGGCATCCTTAATTCTACTAATCTAAAATCCATAGGTCATAAACAATTAGCCTATTATGGAGAGGGTATTTCATATTTAGGGGATAAAGAGATGAAAGGTCGTCTTATTGTTATTGAAGGACCAGATTCTTCAGGACGAAGTACACAGATCACAATGATTACATCTAAATTGGAAGCTGATGGCCATGCTGTATTAAATACTGGTCTCAGGCGATCAGAACTCATAGGAGCTGGGATACTTGAAGCAAAAAGAAACTTCGTTTTAGGAAAAAGGACATTAAGTTTATTTTATGCTGCAGATGTTGCAGATCAACTTGAAAATAAGATTGTACCTGCTCTGCGTTCAGGTTATGTCGTGCTTGCAGATAGATACATATTTACCCTTATGGCCAGGGATGCCGTCAGAGGGATAAACAGAAGATGGTCTCACAATTTGTTTGGATTTGCAATTAGACCAGACTTGGTATTCTATCTTGATGTACATCCAAGTGAATTAATGCATAGAGTATTTCAAAAGAATTTGTCGTTAGATTACTATGAATCAGGCGCTGATCTTGGTCTATCTGAAGATATGCTAGATTCTTTTTTGAGATATCAAGGCATGATAGCTAAGGAATTCCTCAGAATGCAAAAACAATATGGCTTAATTCCAATTAATGGAAATAGATCTATCCCTGAAATTAATAAGGATTTACAAATTAGAATTGATAACTTTCTCAGTTCTGTATAATAATGATACTATATTGTATGATTAATATTACCGCATAGTAATACTCAATTATAGAAACTATTATTAAGATACTAGTTTAATACAACTGGAGATTTCCATAAGTTAAAAAGACTATAGATATTAAAAAGTCAATAGCTGGCACAATAACGACAGGCTGACTAGCAGTACTAAACGATGAAATACTGGAAAGGAGAATAACTCTAGCAACAGAATGTTTTACAAGAAAGTTCTCTGAATTAGCTCTTAACGATAGAAACAGAGTATCAAAAGAAAATGCCATGACAATATGTGACTATATCATAGCAATGAAAAGAGAAATTAATCCAAGATATAACTATGTTAGATATACAATTTAGTTTCTTTCAGAATTATCAAGGATAGTTGGAACTAACAAGAAATTTATTAATATGACAAGAGAAGATGTTCTTTCCTATTTAGATAAAAGTCGCAAGCCTGAGGATGAAGATCCATTACATAAATGGATAGGAAGTTACAATATTAGATGTGTAATATTATTCGGATTTTTCAAATGGTTGTTATCCTAATATCACCAGTCCTAAGAAAAGAAATGAATTATCTTCACAAGAAAACCTAGGTTGTTGACCATTACACACATTATTCGCTGGTGGATCGTTTGAATAAGTTAGTATATATAAAAACTAGAACACGAGCTAATTGCTCCTCACTATAACCTTTGTTCCATAAAAGCAAAAGATTATCGTCCTCGCTATCACTTACAACTTTCACTGCGAACCTAAAATAAACGATTTACTATAATCAATAAATATTCATTCTTTTTTCTGTACTAATCCTGCAGCTAACTCTATTGTATAGACACTGTCATATTTAACACCATCTTCAAGGCGGTTTTGAATAGCTTCTAGTACATCATTAATTCTATTTGCCATAGTAGGGGATTTTCTATTTATATGATTTTTTATATCTTCTTTAGTTGCCGGAAATTGTAAACCCTCCAGTAGATTTGCCATTTTAGATGCTGCATCTCTGTCAGTTGTCTCATTTGTAGCTGGTTCCCCTGTAGAGTCACCTACCCTTTCCGTCATTGCATCGACCCCAGATTGTGTCTTGTCTGTATAGTTTCGATCAGTTGATACATTGGACATTTGTTTTATTATGATCGAAATATCTCATAAGGGTTATAATCTTTGGTCTTCTTCAAATTGCTTTTAAATCTAGTTATTGAAGAACTGATAACATTTAATTAGGTTCTTAATTTTCTTGATAACAAACCTTAGTACAATTAAGAAATTAAAATAATCTGTAGTTTTCATGATTACCATAATAATCAATCTCTATAACCTCAGTACACAACTTTTTTGGCTTTCATCCTGGCTTTGAATATAACAACCTTTCATAAGGTATCCTTATGAAGATGCATTCGTAAGCAATTCTTAATTAAGCAACGTAGATGATTATTGACAAGTCTCTAATACATCTATGATACTTTTCCCATATGGTAAATGGATGATGTTTTAATTTCAGCCATACTGAATCTGAAGCTTGATAAAATGCTTCAATTGCATAAATAGTGATTATCACCTCTTCCTTTTTTTAAAGTGGTATTGCACTTTCCTATCTGTAATGCTGTATCCTCATTCATAGATAAGTGAACATAATGGCGATTCATAGGTAAGACCTTCTGACATTGTATTTTTGGCTGCAGAAGGAGATGTACCTTGAAATTACCAGACTATAAATAGAATTGAAAAGAACAGCCTAAAAATTATCTGAATTACATTCTGCCTGCTTCCTTTAGACGAGAAATCATTCTTGCTTCACCTTGTTGAAATCGTATTTTATAATCATCTCTTTCTAATATTAGTGCTGGAACCTCTGTAGGCTTTCCATATTTATCAAGAGCAACCATGGTAACAAATGCTGTTCCTGCGTGAATTCTCATACTGTCGTCTAGATCTTCAGCTTCCACAGTAACTTCAACTTCCATAGAAGATCTTTTTACATAATTTAGTCTCGCAGAAAGAATTAGTGCATTACCAATGAATATAGGCTTTAAAAAAGTCATTCTATCCATACTTGCCGTGACGATATTGGCACGACCAGCATGTCTTTTGGCGCATAAACCTGCAATAAGATCTACATATTTTAATATAACACCTCCGAATACATTGCCTTTTGGATTAGCGTCTGAAGGCAGCATCATAATTGTCATCTCAGCTCTCGAATCGTTAGGATGTTTGCCTGCTTTCGAATGTTGTTGCGCTCCCATTGAGAGATTATCATCGTGGTATACAGCAGCTTTTAATTAAATATTGCATAGGTCAAGAAAAAATAAAACAAGATGCCTAGATGATTATGTTTATAGTCTGTTATATTAGTTTCCTGTTGCGATGGACCCGAATCTATAGTAGTACTAGTAGTTGAAGCTGCCTTTTCTTGACTGTAAGCAGGATCTAGCATAAAAAAGTCAGAAACACGTAAAACAATAAGGCTCTGATTGTTTTACCAATTTGTAATTTCAAGAAAAACGTATGGAGTAGATGCAGAATTGAATGCCTTCAACGTCTGAAATAAAATACAAATATTGCATAAATAGTAACCGATATTCTTTCTGCGCCGAAAAAATCTAGACATTAGCATCATGAGCCTAGTCCTGGTTCTTGGTCCTTGTAAGCCATCAGTATCAGATCCTCAGACTGGAAGTCATAAAATACGATTACAAAGCTCCTGTGCGATAATTCGGAGCTACTAAGATGCGTACTAATAAAGCATATTGACATTTGATTCTCATAAAATAGGAAGGATAGACAGATTTTATAATGCTGAGATCAAGACTATATCCAAGAACTGTGAAAGGCGAATGCAAAGTCAGAAATGTTTAGTAGTTATGATAATAATAATAATAACATAAATCCAGAAAATGATAATGACTGCACTGATGGCTTTGACGACTCTAGAGGTAGTGCCCATGCCGGTATGTATCCATGTCATGTTCCAAATTGAGGTATCATACGTATAGACTGACGCTCCGGTATGTTGATAGAAACTAGGTGTATTGTCTTTTAAGAGGCGCGCACGGGAAACTAGCAGCAGTTGAGATATCATCAGTTATTCTAACTGTCTTGAATCTAGCTGCATTCCAAGGATTCGTCGCTGTCATATAGGCATCAGTTATTCTAACTGTCTTGAATCTAGCTGCATTCCAAGGATTCGTCGCTGTCATATAGGACTTTAGATTTCTGCGCCTAATTCAGCTAGTGTAAGTGTGCAGATATCTTGTCCTGCAGCTTTCATAAGGGGAGCTATAAAACGCCAGCATCAGGCACCATTTTCGGTGCCGTGCACTAGAATAAAGATTGTCGTCATAATTGCGCTGCAAAATAAAAAACCACTAGTCCTTTGGATATTGACAGAGAAAAGCGTTCTGCGTACAAAAGTAAAATTTGTTATACTACTTTGAATGTACTTTTACCTATTGCCAATGAACAGTCAATTGTTGCAGGATAAGTTTGGTATATGACACAGGATTGCGCCGCGAGTACTAATGGTTGGTCTGTATGCGCACTAGCTCTTGGCTCAGCCTCGATTATAGCAATACTACTAACTGCTACAATCGCCACAGCTATTATGAGTAGCCTAAGCCTTTCATGGTTTATTCCTTTTTCCATAATAATTATTTAGTTAGAGGTATTGATATGTTGTAGTAGATCCTACTTGTAATTTGTAAAATCTTGCTATGATATGAAATGAGTAAATATGATTAAGGTACATTACGCAATACTCTTTACTATAACTAAATAATCCTACAGTAAACTCATGTCTCGTGAGAGTTCCTGGGACCATCAATTCAAAATGTGCACAAGAAATTAAAATAGTACAACTATGGGATGGTCAAAGACCTGCAATAAACTACCTGTTGCGCGATTTTACGAGGTGGCTCATTAATAAAAAGTTAATGCAGAGGCTAGTAGGTAGTAGAAAGGAAGCCCACAAATTCAACTACGATCTCATGGATAGAAAAACTATTACAAACTCAAATAGATGATCACAAATTTGTTGTATGGCGCATATTAGTACCTTATTCTATATTAGAAAGTGTTCCACTGATGAAGCATCCAATATTATCAGGGGATGGCTAGACTGATGCTGTAGTCTAAGACAACTAGGTTCAGGCCTAACTACATTATTAAACGAATATTAATTCTGCAATTAGGAATGGCTATCTACCGATAAGTAAGTCTGGAGAATCTAAAGGTAGAAACTAAATATTTGTTCAATATATTAACTACATCTTAAGTAGAACTAACTCACATATTCGTAATCTAACTCAGACTATATTAGATCCGGTATAAGTATTTTGCAAAAAGGTATTTCTAATTTTGTTGTGCGACACGCACAAGATATATGACGATGTAATACTCGTATTCGCAGTCATAACGCAGTATCCAATTTGTAGAGATGAATAGCAGAACAAAAATAAAAAAAGGCTAATTGACTCAGCTTAATTTATAGTCATTGTTAGTTTTCAAGACCTGGTGGACAACCATTTTTATTGCCATTATATGGTTTTCCATTAGGAAGCGGTAGCGCGCAATGATGATGGTGGGGAGGACCGGCCTGCACATTAGAGATCGAGGTAGTAATCAATGCCATTGCGACGCCGATAACTGCGAATAGCCCTATCGCAGCTACCAGTCCAACTTTTTGTTATTTGTTGTCTTGTAGGAGACGTTCCAAATGGCATTTTTATTAAACATTTTATAGCCGAATTAGCTATTTTTCATTATTTCAAAGTTTCAGAAAAATTCCCACAACCTAGGTCTAACCCTTGTTCGTTTCAAAAACTGAAGATTTTGATGACAATTTCCTTGTAGAAAAACAAATGTAAATTACAACATATATAAAAATGGCAGAATCTATTTGTCTGTCATCGTAACAAGGGGTGGATATCTTAACTTTACAGAGTCTTAAAAGTCATGGCAGCAGATTTACTTGCTTACAGACTTTTCAATAGCTAATCCAAGGGGGATAACGGTGCTGACATTTATTTTCATCGTGAGTTCTACATTGAATTCGAACATTGCTTACCGTGTCCGTATTATGTCTATTTAATACTAAAACAAGTGTAGAAAGATTCAATTCTTCGAATAGACTAGTCTTGTGGACGGTCTCTTCCTTTGATAAACCGTCATATGCCGTGGAAGAGGACGTTCAATGCTTTCGCTGTATCGGCTTAACTTAATAGGACTGATCCAAAGTAGTAAGGTTATATAGAGTTATATAATATGGGGTCTAAAATTGAGAGATACAAGACAATGTTACTTACACCAGCTAAGAACCATTCTCCTTACCCGATTTTAGATAATGTGGATAGTTCATTTCGTCATTCTTATAGTAACAATGCTGATCGTCATCAGCAGCAATATCTTTCAGAGTCTTCATTTCTTACCGATCCTAATTACCTACAAAATGAGGGATCGCGTTTAGATACCATCATAGAAACAGAAACAAAAGAACAACCAAAATCTCCATTTATTAAAAGGATACTTCTTGTAGATGATGATCCTGATATTGAGTTAACTTTCAATGCAGGTTTAGATGGTTATTATTATGGCGACGGTGACAAGAAGAAAAAATTTGAAGTATACGCATATAACGATCCTTTATTAGTGTTAAAAGAATTCAAACTACATTATTACGATCTTCTTTTAACTGATATTTATATGCCAAACATGAATGGCTTTCAGCTATGTGAAAAGATATTAGAATTAGATGTTAACATGAGAGTATGTTTTATGTCTGCATTGGAAGTAAATATTCGAGCACTAAGAGAAGTATATCGTAATGTAGGCTTTGGATGTTTTATTGAAAAGCCAGTGTCGATAAAATATTTAATTGAAATTTTAGCAACAGAGTTGGATTAGTCGATAGGGTAACTATTTGCATAATATTTTGATTCAAAGGGATGTTAGGGAATTTAAGGATCTAATTCGTGAGCTACGTCAAATTTCTGTAGAACACCACATTGTAGAGAATGCTTGGTCTATCTAGGTTTTAGAATTTTATTGAGTAAAATCTGGTTAGCTCCAATAAATAAACAATATTTATTATTAATCAAAATAACTGTCTACCAGAATAAAAATATGAACCATTAATAATTTATCTATATGTTTGAACATTCAATCGATCCAGCTTTAGAGTTTGTTATAACTCTATCTCCACCTAAGACAGCTTGGCATTATATATCATATTTGACAGCCGACAAGACCATAAAAGATTGCATGTATAGTCCAGCGATTTAATGAATTCAGTATGTAGGATCAAATCTGAAAGAAAGTAAAAAATCAATGGTAAATGAAAATGTCAAAGAGAATCATTATAGTCGATGATGAGGCTGACATCAATACTGCATTACGTGAGATATTCGAATCAAATGGTTTTACTGTTGATTCATTTGATAATCCTCACGATGCTTTAGAGAACTTCAAACCACATTTTTACGATCTATTAATTCTTGACATAAAGATGCCAGAGATGAATGGTTTTTCCTTTTATAGAGAGATTAAAAAACTTGATGAGAAGATGAAAGTGTGCATTCTTACAGCTGCAGAAATTAACTATGGAGAATATTCAAATATTCTTTCTTCACTACCAGACAACTGTATAATTCAAAAGCCTGTGGCAAATGAAGATCTATTGAAAATTATAAACGAAGTAATGGAATGTGATCATAAATAATATTACCAAAAAACATAGTCCAAAAGATGTCGCTTTATATAGTAATGTGATGGTAAGTCATAGTTAATTAAACTACACATTAAATGATTAATTTCAAAAAATCTGGTTGACTAGTTTGTCTTGGATTACCAGGTAATGCTTCGCCTTCTGTCTCCGAGACTCTAAAGTCATCGTTCCATGTTACTTCTGACAAATCCAACATTTTCCGGAATGTGTTAGCAGTTGCGGGACCAAGTCCAGCATAATGATTATTTGCTGCTACTATTGCTAGGTTTAGTCTATCTCCTGTTCTTCTTCTCTATCTCTCTTCAGAAATGCAGCCCTTTTTTCATCTCTGCAACTCTATCTATCTTTCTGTATTTTGCCAAAATCTATTATGCTGGCTTTGGATCAGAGACTGCCGATATATTCAGAAAGATATTGGCTTTCCTTCAATAGATTGGCACGAAGTTAAGAGGAAATATGATAGGCTAGTTCGAACAGATAATACTACTACCATTCCCACAGGGCAAAGATTATTTTCTGATTATCTGTACACAATTAAATGACCTTTCCATTCCCTATACGTCGAAACGATCCTTTAATTGAGATTCCTTTACTTCCTGCTGCCAATTATGAATCAAAGTAACTTCAACTGTTTTTACTTCTTGGCTAATAGACGACTTCCGATTGTTTAACACAAATGCATATGCATCGCTTATAATAGGCCTAAAGACATCATTAATTTTTAGTCCACTTCTGTCATAATACGGTTTAATTTTAGACTTCTAATATCATTATTTTCTTTCCATCCTGGGATGTCTTTTCTACTAACAATTAGAACCTGTATTTCGTCATAAGAATTCTTTACCTCTATGTCAAAGGCAAGTCTATAGTCAAACATGAGTATGAGATTTACACCAAAATATAATACTTCATAGCCATGGGAATTTCCGGCAGGTATGTTAAATTCATTGATGTTTCTCATAACATGTGGAAGGACTTTCATTCTCACATAAAGAATCAAGTTAATGGTTAATTTGATTGTCTTGATAGCTCATTATAGAGCATCGAGAAAACTTTAGCCCTTTTATGACTGGGTACATTTCAAAGGTTGCATCAATGATGCCGAAGTAACAATTACTGCTAAGTTCGCTTACATACAAGATTGAATGGAAGACTACCTTATCTTATCAAGTACACTCCTTTTTAATTTGACTGAGCTTTCTGTGAACCATTCGACGTCGTAAAAGTGATCTATGCTTAATTCATTTTTTATTGCTGCTTGTTCGCCATTTCGAGTGAAAATAAATAAAAGATATTATTAACTACTAATCATGCAGGAAAGGATCTCATTATTATGATTTTGAATAATAAAGTACGGCAAGCCTTGACAGCAGGCAATCTCGCTCATCTTGTGACTCTGAATAAGGATGGCAGTCCTCAGGTCTCTATCGTCTGGGTTGGTCTTGAGGGTGATGAAATTGTCTGTGCTCATCTGAATCTCTACAAAAAATTGAAGAATATTCAGCGCGATGCTCGGGTCGCACTCTCAATGGTGACTGGTGGGAAGACTAATGAACTAGATAATTATCTCGTGATCAATGGTCGTGCCAGAATTACCGAGGGTGATGCACCCGAATTAGTAAACCGACTAGCCCAGATCTATATCTCCCCAGGCAGAAAGTACGTTCCTGATGAAGCACCAGGGGGATATATTACCCACATTACTGTTGAACATATTCACGGCATCGGACCATGGGATGAGTGATTTAGACCTGTTTGACTAGCGCGACCTAATCGGAGTAGAAAAATCTTCTAGTCTCTTTAAGACCCTAAATACGCTATATAAAAGCAGTCAACAGAGTACCACTAGAAAAGTAAAGCACAGACAACATATAAATATAGATATGAGTGGCTCAAGATTTTTAAATTCTATTGATATTGATGAAACATTTAGATATATATTTAGAAGCATAACCAAAAAGTCTGAGGTCTAATTACTGCTTAGTCTTATCAAGTTATAACCTATATTCACGTAAAAATGACTATTACTAATAATGTCTGTTTGAAATAATCAAAATATTGACTTTGGCTAAAACTTAGAGAGGCATTTATATTATGAAAGTAAAAATAGAATCATGAGAAGACAATTAGAGTGTCATCTAAAGGATCAGGACAGCATTACGAATGGCAAATAGTTGATAAGGTAAGGGAAACTCCTGATACATACACATATTCTTTTTCACCCAACTCTGGATCCCAGAGATTTAATTTTAATGTAGGACAATCCGTCACGATTCGCGCATTTCTTAGAAGGCCTTTAGCATCAGGAAAGTTCGAAGAAGGCTTCGTTGAGAGAGCATATTCAATTGCATCATCTCCCACTAGGAAGTTGATTGATTTGACAATCAAGGACGAAAAACCATATGGCTATATTAATCCGACGACCGGAAAGGCTGACGGTTTTGCAGCTTATTTCCTCGAACAGACCAAGATTGGCGACAAGATTGATGTTCGGTTAAATCCAGCAAAAAATCATTTTTTGTGGAAGATTGCGGCTGGACTAGAGAATGATATAGCCTACTGGTCAGGTGCAAACGGAATAGAGTCTGCCAGATGCCTTATTCAATATCTGGAAGATTCAGGGAATCCAGATATTTGTCTTACATTATTCTATAGCAATCCATCTTTACACGTCATCAAGGAGCAAGATGACAGGTCATATTTGAACGTAATCTATTACAAGTGGTTAATCGATATGGCAAAGAAAATAGAGGGTTTTAAGGTCATTTTTACGTTCACTAGAGATAATGAAATATTATCATCAGATCATCCCAGAATTATATATAGAAACGGAAGATTCTTTGTAGGCCCAGATGGAACCAAAGAAAAAACTCTTTCAAAATATCATGGAAATATCAATAATACCGATAAAATTTTTAATCCTATATGTGGAAGCAGCGGTTTTATTAATGGCATAGTCAAGTTACCGAATGGGAAGATAGAGAGAGGAAAGGGAATAATGCAAGATCTGATGGATATTGAAGGTGTTAAACCAGAAAACATTGATAAGGAACAGTATTATCTAGAAGTTGTAGGTGTCAAATAAATACGCTATATTTTAGATGAAGTCTTATCTCACATCAAGAGAGTTAATTTTTAGATAAACAAATTCATGCGATTCTTCAGAATGAGATTTCATTCTCGAGTATGGCATGAGATTAAATAACGTAAGATATTAGGAACAAAATTTGAAAATATGTAACTACTCGGCTAGGGTTCAACTGTAATAGTTACATATGAAGGACTGCTGACTGCATCATTATTATTTATTATTAATTGAAATGTTAATGTGGTGGATTCGGTGACTTGCGGCGCTTCAAATGTAGGTTTGATACTATTGTTATTTGATAATGATACGATAGGACCACCTGCTAGCTGTAACCATGAATAATCTATTTTCTTTCCATCCGGATCGTAACTTTTACTCCCGTCTAAAGTAACACGATTCAAAGATTGCGTATTCTTGTCAGAGCCAGCATTAGCGACAGGGATACTCCCAGAACTCAATTCCTTTTCTTGATCATCATTCGCATTATTAGTAGTTGTGTAAGTACTTTGCTCTCCATTAATTATTATCGGAGACGAATTATATGAATTTGCAGTAGACTCTGTGCCTACTACAACCTTTCCGTCAGAAGTATGACACGGGCTAATATTGCAAGGGCTAACTGGACAGGGATTTATTAGACATGAGTCAATAGCTTTATCGCATGGATTTGCACTTACACCATAGCCTGTACAATGTTGTTCAATATGATTCGAATTATCTCGATGTATCTCATTTGAACGGCAAGAATTGATGCTTAGTCCAAAACCTGTACAATGTGCCGCTGACTTGGCGTTGTTTGAATTGATATTATTTGGATTGATATTATTTGGATGTATGTTATTTGGATTTATCGTGTTAGATTTAACATTATGCGGAAGACCGTTGGGAGAATTGAGATGGGGAGGACCAGCCTTACCGGGAGAAGGAGAAGTACCTAAAGAAGACAGACCACCGAATCCAGAATGGCTACCCTCATCTGGTAAAGCAAAGACTCTGGATTTATCAATAAGTGTTGCAGTTGATAACAGGGTTAGAGATACAAATAACAACATTGCAATTTTTTTTAAAGATTTTGAACCGTTTTCAACAAACAGAAAATTTGATGGATCGATATGTTTAGAACAGTCAATTAAGAATTTTTCAATATTAGATTCAGATTTAGCACTTTTTTGCCCATATATATCATTTAAAACTTGTCTTTTAAAAACCGATTGGAATACTATATTCAAATATATTAAGTACAATTATGATAAAGATGGGTTATGATATATAGACTTTTACAAACAATTTTTAGAGATTAAGATAAGAGTTACTCGCTTGCAAGATTTTTTAAATTCATGATATAAAAATACTAATGCGGCTATTATTCTAATACATAGTAATCGCACATAGAAATTCTCTGAAAGCTTTAATGGAAATCTGGTTGGAAATGATGTGCAGTGCAGACAATTGAGTGGATAGCGATCCAGCATTTATTCATGGCTCGGAGCTCATTCTGGATTTACAGATCATGCAGCTACCGCCATGCGCCTTCCTACCATTTCTGTACAATCCGCTAACTCTAATGCTAAATAAAGTAATCCAGAAGATACTGCGTGCACGGGCACTAAAGAATATGTGTTCCATAAATTAAAATTATTTAGAATAGAGTGCATGGAATTTCATATATGATACTATACTTTTGATACCTGGCCTTGTGTTGGTAACTATATTAAGACAAATGAAAGATCTTCACATAATCCATATTGACAATTAAGAGGAAGTTAGATGTATGCCTACACAGTAATGTCGTATCTAGATATCTTGCAACTACACACCATACTCATGACAGCGTGTCCGTCCCACATCTGCTAGTCTAACGTTTAAATCTCCATCCAACAATTCTAATGGATCGTTACCTATGTTTCTTAACATGTATTCTCTTAATGCACTTTTGATCGTATCTATACTATATTCACTTAGTACTGCTTGTCGTATTTCTTCAATGACAAATACATTAGGACGTCGGCCATGCTCACTATTGTCAATACGATTAAGTTCATTATCTCTCCTACAAAGTTCTTTCATGAACGTTCGGACTATTATCTCGTTCTCTGAAGATTCATTGACAACCATAATACTTGTACTCTTGGTTATGTATAATCTGAATATAAAGATAAGCAGAGAGCTGAACCGAACGGATCGATTCACATGGTACAGGCATTATATATTTATATTTTTATCTTCAGTACCTTCGTATAGTTATTGTTAGACGCATTATGTGTCTTGACTATAATCCTCAACTATATACCTAGATGACCTGTGTCTTAGACTATCCTGCTGTTAATACCACTTAACAGATTGTCCGATGTGCTCAGTCAAACCCGATTATATTCTTGATGTGATAAAGGTTCTATACAGTCTTGACAAATCTTAGTCTTACACTTGAAGTAGTAAAGGTAATTAGTAAGGGAGCCCCACTGAACCAATCAGATAGCACTACAATACCCTGCTGCCAAACAGCAATAAATTCAATGAATGTTGTAGGACGCTCGTTTAATCTCGAAACGGTCCCCCACTGACGGCACAAACGTATCGGGTCTATGTGCCCTTCGGTTCAGGCCAATTATCAACACGTAATCGGTCTATAGGTTGATTGCAGTCTCCCTGTCGTTAGACGAAAGGTGTCCCTGTCCTATCTGGCCCGATATATTCTGGATGCATAAATTCGCTAACGTATCTTATACGCGCACTTGACCACTACATCATACGTCCAGCCTCTTGCTAGGTTAATCACACCTAAACCTGAAGTACCTGATTTATGGATTATACTTCTCACCCACTTGCACGTAAAAGCCCCTCTTACCGAACCCCAGCAAGACTAATTATGAACTTATGTTGGTTCTGTTATTACATCTGCTGTATGCAAAGGTTGTTAAATTCGATAGGATTATCTTTTTCTCGTCACAAGGCATGGTAACCACGGCAGAATACTTGATTAGGCCCGGGCTGATTAATTGCAAAATTCCTGGGCGTGTTAGCAATAGAATTACTAATAGAGACAATTGTTAGAACGGTACAAGTGCATGAATTGGCACGCCATCAAAAGTA
>Ga0207665_10000581_pt1 | contig 24597 bp, 29 predicted proteins | sample LARL112metaG_FD_184351 | JGI IMG/M metagenome (GOLD analysis project Ga0207665, IMG submission 184351) | Corn, switchgrass and miscanthus rhizosphere microbial communities from Kellogg Biological Station, Michigan, USA - LAR L11-2 metaG... | ecosystem: Host-associated > Plants > Roots >... | reverse complement strand
CATCCACATCGTCTGGTTCGGCCTGTGGATCGGCCTCGGCGCCGAGAAGTACCCGTACGGTCTGCTGACGATGATCGTCTCGCTCGAGGCGATCTTCCTCTCGACGTTCGTGATGATCAGCCAGAACAGGGCCGACGCGAAACGGCAGGTCGTCGCCAACCTGCAGTGGCGGACCGTGCAGGAGGAGGACAGCCAGAACGAGCAGCTGCTCCAGCTCTCGAAGCAGATCCTCGAGCTCACGCAGGAGATCCACTCGTTCGCGAAGGGCCAGCCGGGCTCCGACCGGTAAGCCGGCCCAGCGGACGCCGCCAATTGACCGCCGGACAAGGCTCTGAGAGGCTTGCGGCGTGAAACGCCTCGCCCTTGTCGGGGCGGTTGCGCTCCTCGCGGCGACCGGCGCCCACGCGGCGACCCCGCTGCCGGCTCACGTGTACGCACCGTACTTCGAGACCTGGACGACCGACGGCATATCGACGACTGCGCAGCAGTCCGGTGCGCGCTACTTCACGCTCGCGTTTCTGGAAACGCTGTCCAAGAGCTCCTGCACGCTTGCGTGGGACGGGAGCCGCAACGACCTCGAGACCGGCGGTCGCTACCTCGGTGACATCGCGTCGCTGCGGGCGATTGGCGGCGACGTGATTCCGTCCTTCGGCGGCTGGAGCGCCGACCAGGGCGGCACGGAGCTCGCAGACTCCTGCAAGGACGTGAACGCGATCGCCGCGGCGTACGAGGACGTGATCACGCGCTACGACGTCACGAGGCTCGACATGGACGTCGAGGGCAGGTCGCTCGGCCGGTCGGACGGGATCGACCGGCGGAACAAGGCGCTCAAGCTCGTCGAGGACTGGGCGGCTGCGCACGGGAGGCCGTTCCAGGTGAGCTACACGGTGCCAACCTCGGCTTCGGGCCTCGAGCCCTCGGGTGTGGCCATCCTGCAGAACGCGATCGCGAACGGCACACGGGTCGACGTCGTCGACATCATGGCGTTCGACTATTACGACAAGGTCACGACCGACATGGGCACCGCTGCAATCAACGCCACGAACGGCCTAATCGCCCAGCTGCACGTCCTCTACCCGGCGAAGACCCCGGCGCAGCTCGACGCGATGGTCGGCGTTACGTTGATGCCGGGGCTAGACGACTACCCGAAGAAGACCGAGAACACGACCGTCGCCCACGCGCAGCAGGTCGCCGGGTATGCGAGCTCGCACGGGTTCAACACGCTCTCGATCTGGGCGATCCAGCGCGACAACGGCGGCTGTCCGGGTTCGACGGGCTCGAACGACTGCTCGGGAATCGTGCAGAACACGTGGGACTTCAGCCATGTGCTCGAGCCGTTCGCCGGGCCTTAGCCTGCGGGACCGTTACGAAACGAGGGCCTGGAAGCGCGGGTCGTCACGGAGCGCCGCGAAGTCGTCGTCGTTGGTGGCGAGCTCCTTGTACGCGGGCCAGGCCGCCAGCGCCTCGGCCAGCGGCTCGAGCGCCTCCTCGCCGCGGCCCACCAGTGCCTCCATGCAGGCGACGTTGTAGAGGATGAACGCGTTGCCGGGATTCGTCTCGAGCCCGGAGCGAAGCACCGCGAGCGCGCCCGCGTAGTCCTGCTCGCGGTAGAGGCGGAAGAACCCGGAGATCGACTCGATCGGGCCAGGCTTGAAGGCTTCGCCCGGCCGGCCGCCGACGGCGAGGACGATCGTGCCGTCCTCCTTGGCGCGGGCGGACCGTTTCGTGGCGGGGTCGCGGACGAAGATGGCCGTGCCGGCGGGCGCGTCGAGCTCCTCGCCGCCAACGGTGAAAGCGCAGTCGCCCGAGACGACGACGTAGAGCTCCTCGTGGCCGCTTCCCGCAGGGCCGAGCTCGTCGTGCTCGCCGATCACGAACGCGCCGCCGTCGGCCTGGTAGAAGGCGTTCACGCCGAACGACTCGATCCCGGCGTCGCGGCGGATGTACACACGTCCGCGCCGGCCGGTGTCCGGGTCGGGGGGCCCGCCCATACCGAAGCCGTTTGCGGCGGCGGCCGCGCCGGCCTCCTCGAGCGAGATGACGGTGAACGGAGTCGTGGTCGTCGCAGTCGTCATGAGTCGCCTCCTCAGCGTATTTTAACCTCAAGCTACTTGACCTCGAAAGATACGCCGTGGGATTACTCGACGTCAAGAGATACTGCGCGCTGGCGGCTCGCTAGGGTCGCCGGGTGGCCGCGACGGCAGTCGAGCAGGAACACCGCGTCACGCCGCGCGAGCTCTTCTTCGACCTCGTCTTCGTGTTCGCGTTCACGCAGGTGACGACCCTGCTGACGCACGACCCGACGTTCGCCGGGATCGGCCATGCCGTCCTCGTGCTCGCGGCGCTCTGGTGGCCCTGGACGGGTTACGCCTGGCTGACGAACACCGTCGACCCCGAGGAGGGCCTGATCGGCGCCGCGCTGCTAGTCGCGCTGATCGCGATGTTCGTCGCGGCGCTCGCCGTGCCGCACGTCTTCGGGGACGACGGCGTGCTCTTCGGAGTCGCCTTCCTCATCGTGGTCGCCATCCACCTCTCGCTCTACGCGCTGGCCGGCCGGCACGAGCGCGACCTGCTCCTCGCCGTGCTGCGGCTGGCGCCGTGGACGCTGGGGGGCGCGACGCTGATCCTGGTCGCGGGGTTCGCGGACGGCGCGCGCACCTGGCTCTGGGTCGCCGCGCTCGTCTGCACCTACGTCGGCGCCGCGCTCGCCGGGACGACCGGCTGGCGCGTGTTCCCGTCCCACCTCGCGGAGCGGTACGGGCTCGTGCTGATCATCGCGCTGGGCGAGGCGTTCGTGGCGATCGGCATCGGCGTCGGCAAGATCGGCCTCGGCGAGGTCGCTGCTGCGATCCTCGGGCTCCTAGTCGCGACATCGTTCTGGCTCGCCTACTTCGATTTCTTCTCGATCCGCGGCGAACGGATGCTCGCCGACGCAAGCGGCCCCGACCGCATCGGGCTCGCCCGCGACCTGTACGCCTACGGGCACCTCGCGTTGATCGTCGGCATCGTGCTGTTCGCGTTCGCGATGAAGACCATCGTCGGGCACGTCCACCAGGAGCTCGACTACGCCGTCGCCTTCGCTCTCTGCGGGGGCTGCGCCCTGTACGTGCTCACGTTCTCGGCGGTCAGGTCGCGGGTCGAGCGGCGGTTTGCGCTGAGCCGCGGACGGTTCGCCGCGGCGGTCGCGTTCCTGCTCGTTCTTCCGCTCGCGACGGCCGTGCCGGCGATCGCCGCGCTCGGGCTCGTGACCGTGATCTGGGTGGCTTTGCACGCCTACGAGCTCGTCTGGTGGCGCCAGGCTCGAGCGGAGTCGCGCTCGATGCTCGCCTCGAGCTAGGCCAGCTCGTCGACGAGGTCGGCGATCGACGCGACGATGCGCGAGGGACGGAACGGGAACGACTCGGCCTGCTCGCGGTGGGTCGAGCCGGTGAGGACGAGGATGCTGTACATGCCGGCCTCGAGGCCCGCGACGATGTCGGTGTCCATCCGGTCGCCGACCATCGCGGTCGTCTCGGAGTGCGCGTCGATCGCGTTCAGGGCCGAACGCATCATCAGCGGGTTCGGCTTGCCGACGTAGTACGGGTCGACGCCCGTCGCACGAGTGATGAGCGCCGCCACCGAGCCGGTGGCCGGAACGAGCCCGGCCGGCCCAGGGCCCGTCGGGTCCGGGTTCGTCGCGATGAAGCGCGCGCCGGCTGCGACCAGGCGGATCGCCGTCGTGATGCGCTCGAAGCTGTACGTGCGCGTCTCGCCGAGCACGACGTAGTCCGGCGCGCGCTCGGTGAGCGTGTAGCCGACGTCGTGCAGCGCCGTCGTCAGCCCGGCCTCGCCGATCGTGAAGGCGGAGCCGCCGGGACGCTGGTCGTCGAGGAAGCGGGCCGTCGCGAGCGCCGACGTCCAGATCGAATCCTCGGGGACGTCGATCTCGTTCAGCGCGAGCCGGGCCGACAGGTCGCGGCGCGTGTAGATCGAGTTGTTCGTCAGGACGAGGAACGGCATGTCGAGCTCGCGCAGCCTGCGGACGAAGTCGGCGGCACCGGGGATCGCATGCTCCTCGCGCACCAGCACGCCGTCCATGTCGATCAGCCACGAGTTGATCGTCGGCCGCGTCACGCGCGCGATCTTCGCAGGCGCGACCGGTCTTGCGACCGCCGAGGGTGCGAGCATGTCCCTCATGCGTGCCCGGTTGTCGCTTCTGACCGTGCTCGTCGCCTGTGTCGCCGTTCCGACGGCGTCCGCCGCGAATCCCGAGCAGGCGCTGGCCGAGCGCTACGCGCCGGTCGTCCGGCTGGTCGAGCACACCGACTGCGCGCCGGGGAAGCCCTTCCTGCCGATCGACGTGAACCTGCTCTTCGACGAGCCGACGGTCGCCCTGCGCGGGCCGTGGGGGAACGACCTCGTCAAGATCGCGCCGAGCGCCAAGGATCTCGCCGGGCTCTTCGAGTACCACCTGGACTTCCCCGGCAGCGCGCTCGACCCGGGCTGCAGCTACCTGACCTGGGAGCGGCGGCTGGTCGAGGGACACAGCCCGACCGTCTACGCGCATGTGGCGACCGACCCGGCGCACCCGGGCAAGCTGGCGCTCCAGTACTGGCTCTTCTACGTCTTCAACGACTGGAACAACCTGCACGAGGGCGACTGGGAGATGATCCAGCTCGACTTCGACGCGCCGACGGCCGCGAAGGCGCTCGAGCACCCGCCGGTCGCGGTCGGGTACAGCCAGCACGAGGGCGCGGAGCGCGCTGCCTGGGGCGACGAGAAGCTCGAGCTCGTCGGGGGCACGCATCCGGTGGTGCACCCGGCCGCGGGCTCGCACGCGAACTTCTACGGCGAGTCGCTCTATCTCGGCAGCTCGGCGTCGGAAGGCGTGGGGTGCGACGACACGCGCGGCCCGACGTTCGACGTGCGGCCGGTCGTCCGCACGATCCCGAGCGACCCGCAGGCGGCCGCGCGCGAGGACCCGTGGATCACCTTCGAAGGCCGCTGGGGTGAGCTGCGGCCGGCGTTCTTCAACGGGCCGACCGGGCCCAACCTGAAGGAGCAGTGGACGGAGCCGATCACGTGGTCGGAGGGCTGGCGGTCGCGCAGCTACACGGTGCCCGGCAGCAGCATCTTCGGGACGAGCGCGACCGATTTCTTCTGCGGTGCCGTCGGACGCGGCTCCAGCGCCCTCGTCAGGCTCGTCGACCAGCCGCTCGTGTTCACGCTCGTGCTCGCCGCGCTCGTCCTGCTCCTGATCTTCCTGCTGACGCGGACCCGCTGGCGCCCGAGCGCGCCGCTGCACCTCCCTCGCCGGCGCGCGTGGGGCCAGATCCTGTCGGCGTCGGGCCGGATGTACGCAACGAGGTTCGGGCTCTTAGCCGGCATCGGGGTGGTGTTCGTGCCGATCTTGCTCATCGTCAGCCTCCTGCAGGCGCTCGTCCTCCACGCGACCAGCATCTTCGGGGTGCAGACGAGCGGGGACAGCGGTGCGCTCGCGTTCGTCGTCCTCGCCGTCGGCACCTCGCTGACGCTGCTCGGGCTCGGGATCGTCCAGGCGGCGACAGCGAGGGCCCTCGTCGAGATCGACGCGGGGCGTCCGACGGGGGTCGTCCACGCCTACCGGCTGGCGGCCGACATCGTCGTTCCCTTGCTCGTGGCGCTCGTGGCCGCGTCCCTCGTGGTCTCGCTGCTCGCAAGCTCGTTCTTCCTCATCCCGATCGCGATCTGGCTCGCGGGCCGGTGGTGCCTGATCGCCCCGGTGATCGAGCTCGAGAGCGTCGGCGCGCTGACGGGCCTCCGCCGGAGCGGCCGGCTCGTCCAGGGACGATGGCTGAAGGTCGCATCGCTGATCGTGGTCGGCGGCGGGCTGGCGCTGGTCGCCGGGCCGCTGATCGGCGCGGTGCTGATCCTCGTCACCGGGGCGCCGTTCTGGCTCGTGAACGTGGTCTCCGGCGTGATCTACGCGGTCACGATGCCGTTCGTGGCGGTCACCTCCGTGTACGTCTACTTCGACGCGCGGGTCAGCCTCGAGCTCGAGGGCGAGCGCGAGGAGGTCGTGCTCCCGGCCGAGATCACGCTCGCGCCGTGAGCACCGGGCGGCTTCAGCAGTGGCGCGAGCGCGGTGAGGCGGCCCAGGCTCGCCTCGAGGAAGCCCGCTCGCGGCACGCGTCGGTCCGGCTCGGCTGGGCGTTGTACGAGGGCGACTCGTCGATCGGCGGCGGCCTGCTCGCCGGCGCGCTCGCGTACCGGCTCTTCGTCCTCCTGCTGCCGACGTCGCTCCTCCTCGTCTCCGGGCTGGGCCTCTACGCGGGCGCCGCGGACAAGAGCACCCGGCAGGTCACGCGGGAAGCGGGGCTGCACGGCCTGTTTGCCTCGAACGTCGCGGCGACCGCCTCGGGCGGCGCGCGCTGGCTCGTCTTCATCCTGATGATCCCGGCCGTCCTCTACGCGGCGGCCAAGCTCTACCGGGCGCTCGTCGTCGTGCACGGGCTCGTCTGGCACAGCACAGGGCGAGCCGGTCGCACGACTCGGCGCGGTGTCGCCGTCCTGCTCGGAGTACTCCTGGCCACGGTCGTCTCGACCGAGATCGTGGGCTGGATCCGCCGCCACGACCAGCTCGGCGGGGTCGCCGCGCTCGTTGTCTACACCGTCGTCGTCGGCGGCGCCTGGCTCGCGCTCTCGCTCCAGCTGCCGAACGGCGGCGCGCGCTGGATGTCGCTCCTCCCGGGAGCGGCCCTCTTCGGCGTCGGGCTGCTCGGCGTCAACGTCTTCAACGTCTACGTCACCGCCCGGCTGGTCGAGGACCGCGCCAACACGTACGGCGCGCTCGGGGTCGCAACAGCCCTGTTGTTCTCGCTCGTGCTTGTCGGGCGCCTTGCCGTCGTCTCGGCGGAGCTCAACGCCGTCCTCTATCGCCGGCACGGCGACGTGTAGGAGACTTCGCCCGTGCCCCTGTCCATGCTGGAGTCGATGAAGCTCGACGACGTGCTCGAGCACGTCAACATCCCGAGCTACGTGATCGACACCGCCGGTGTGATCCGCTGGGTGAACCCGGCGGGCCGCAGGCTCGTCGGGGACGTGCGAGGGCGGCAGTTCACCTCGGTCGTCGCGCCCGAGGAAACCCTCCGCGCGCGCGAGCTGTTCGCGCGAAAGGTCGTCGGGTCGGTGAAGGTCACCGATGCCGGAGTCGTGTTGCTCGATCCCGACGGACACCGCATCTCGGTCGAGGTCAGCTCGGTACCGCTCCACGACGGCCAGCACGTCGTGGGGGTCTTCGGACAGATCTCCGAGATCGTCGAGGAGCCGCACGAGCACCCGGACCTGAACCTGACGCCGCGCCAGGCCGAGGTGCTCGACCTGCTCGAGCGCGGACGAACGACCACGCAGATTGCCGGGGAGCTGCACCTGAGCGTCGAGACCGTGCGCAACCACATCCGCGGCATCCTGCGGGCGACCGGCACGCACTCCCGCCTCGAGGCGGTCGCGATTGCAAACGGCCTCCACTAGGCACGGCGAGTCCCGGCTTCGGGCCGCGTTAACATCACCGCCGCCTCGCGACCGATCCCACGTCCTAGGCTGGAGGTCACGGGATGGAGACCGCCGCCGTCGAGACGAGGATTCGGGAGCTGGCGCGCACGCGCTTCGGGTTCGACGAACTGCGTCCCGGCCAGCTGCGCGCGGCCGCTGCCGCCGTCGAGGGACGCGACGTGCTCGCGGTCCTGCCGACCGGCGGCGGCAAGTCCGCGATCTACGAGCTCGCGGGCCTGCTGCGTGACGGTCCGACCATCGTCGTCTCGCCGCTGATCGCGCTGCAGGACGACCAGCTCGCGCATCTTCGGGCCGCCGAGCTCGGCGCGATCGTCCTCAACTCCCACCAGTCGGCGCGGGAGCACGCCGAGGCGCTTGCGGCTGCGTGCCGGCCCGAGACGTTCGTCTTCCTCTCGCCGGAGCAGCTCGGCAACGCAGAGACGCAGGAGGCGCTGCGGCGCGCGCGGCCGGGGCTCTTCGCCGTCGACGAAGCGCACCTGATCAGCCAGTGGGGGCACGACTTCCGGCCCGACTACATGCGGCTCAGCGCGCAGGCGGAGCGGCTCGAGGCGCCGGTGCGGATGGCATTGACCGCGACTGCGGCGCCGCCCGTGCAGGGCGAGATCGTCCGACGGCTTGGGCTGCGCGACCCCGAGCTCGTGATCGGGGACTTCGACCGCCCGCAGCTGCGGTTCTCGGCGCGCAGCGTGCGCTCCGTCGAGGAGAAGCAGGAGGAGCTGCTGGCGGCGGCTACCGAGCTCGACGGCGCCGGGATCGTCTACGCCGCGACGCATGCCGAGGCCGAGGCGGCGCGCGACGTGCTCGCGGACGCGGGGCACTCGGTCGCGCTCTACCACGCCGGGCTCGGCCCGAAGGCGCGGCGCGAGGCGATGGAGGAGTTCCTCGACGGATCCGCCCGCGTCGTCGCCGCGACCGTCGCGTTCGGGATGGGCATCGACAAGCCCGACGTCCGCTGGGTCGTGCATGTCGACCCGCCGCCGTCGCTCGACGCCTACTACCAGGAGATCGGCCGCGCCGGGCGCGACGGGCAGGTCGCCCACGCCCGCCTGCTGTATCGACCGGAGGACTTCGGCTCCGCCGTCCATTTCGCAACGGGCGGCATCTCGTCGAAGACGGTCGCGCGCATCGCCGCGGAGCTCGCCACCGGAGCGGAGCTTGAAGGCACGCGCGGCGAGACGGCTGCGCTCGTCCGGCTCGTCGACGTCGGCGCGGCGGCGTGGGAGGCGGGCGGCGGGGTGCGCTGGACGGGCGCACTGGACCTGGCGGCCGCGCTCGAGGCGTCCGACGCCGAGACGGCGCGCGAGAACGAGGTCGAGCGCTCGCGCCTCGACATGATGCGCCGCTACGCCGAGCACACCGGCTGCCGGCGCTCGTTCCTGCTCTCGTACTTCGGCCAGGACTACCCGGGGCCGTGCGGCACCTGCGACACCGACCTTGCCGGGGCGGCGGAGGCGCCGGCCGCACGACCGTTCGCGGTGGGCGAGCGAGTCGTCAGCGACCGCTGGGGCGAAGGCACGGTGCAACGCTACGACGGCGACCAGCTGACCGTGCTGTTCGACGAGCACGGCTATCGCGACCTGCTGGTCCCGCTGGTCGTCGAGCGAAAGCTCCTTCGGCCCGCCGGGTAGCCCGGCGCCACGACGACTCCGATTCGTAACGGGATCGTCACCGCCTTGCGCGCTTCTGACACAAATTCGTCCGCACACTGTGGACGAGATGCGTGCCCGCGCGTCGGCCCTCCTCTGTGAGCTCCACGCTCACACCACGTGGAGCGACGGTGAGCTCTCGATAGCCGAAGTGGTCGACCTCTACGGGTGCGCGGGCTTCGACGTCCTCTGCGTCACCGACCACGTGCTGCGCTCCGACGACCCGTGGCCATCGCTGCACGGACGCCCGTGCGTCGACGAACAGCGGTTCGACGACTACTGCGCGGAGATCGAGCGCGAGCGGACGCGCGCGCTCGCGGGGTACGGCCTCGTCCTCGTCCCAGGACTGGAACTGACGTACAACGACCCGAACCCAGATCTCGCCTGCCACGCCGTCGCGCTCGCGCCGCGACGGCTCGTGGGCATGAACGACGGCCCGGCCGCGGCGATGGAGCTCGCACGAGACCTCGGCGCGGCGGTCGTCGTCGCGCACCCGTACGAGCTCGGCCATCCGTCGGCCGCCGCCTCCCAGACGCGGTGGTTCTCACGTCACTGGCGGGAGCTCGACGGCCTCTATCACCGCGTCGAGCTCTTCAACGGCGACCAGCTCTTCGGCTGGGTGGCCGAGAAAGGCCTCCTGGCGGTCGCGGGCGGCGACCTGCACCGGCCCGAGCACCTTCCGGGCTGGACGACGCTGATCCCGTGCGAGCACGACGCGGACGCCGTCGTCGATTACCTCCGCTCTCGCCGACCCGTCTTCCTCACACGCCTCGAGCGCGAGACACGCTCGCGCGCCGCGTAGGCGCGAGGCCGGTCGCGAAGGGCTGCGCGACCGGCCTCGGACCCGTTTCCTAGCCGGCGTTCGCCGGCACGATCTGCGGCGCGAACTCGAACAGGTTCCGGGTCGCGCGGGTCGATCGTGGCGCTCACCACCACCGCGGCGGCGAGAGCGCCGGCAGCGGCTGCCGCGAGCGTCCCGCGGTCTCGAGCTCTCGTGCGATGAAGCATGAGCGCTCCTGGTAGTGGGTCGGCCTGATGCTTCTCGCGCGGAGCCGTCACATGGGTTGCGACCTCGGCACCGTTGCGTAAGGAGGTGGTGAACCGCTCGCGGTTGCACCGCGGCGTGGACTGAAAGAGACTCGTCCCGTGCTTCCGCTCTCAGACGGCTTGCGGGCGCGGCGGTTTCCCTACGTCAACTGGGCGCTCATCGTCGCCTGCTTCGCGGTGTGGCTCTTCTACGAGCTGCCGGACCTGAACCACGCTGTCTTCCACGCTTCGTTCTACCCGTGCGCGGTGAACAACTCGTGTCATGCGCCCGAGTCCTGGGGCGTCGCCTGGATCACGTCGATGTTCCTGCACGGCAGCTGGGACCACATCCTGGGGAACATGCTCTTCCTGGCCGTCTTCGGAAAGAACGTCGAGGACGCGTACGGCCACGTCCAGTACCTCCTGCTCTACTTCGCCGGCGGCTTCGTCGCGACCCTCACGCAGACGGCGGTGACCCTGTGGTTCGGCAGCACCGAAGCGGCCCGCGTGCCGAATCTCGGAGCCAGCGGCGCGATCGCGGCCGTGCTCGGCGCCTTCTTCATCCTCTATCCGAAGAGCACGGTGTTCGGGCTGATCGTGATCTGGCCGGCCTGGCTCCCGGCCTGGGTGTTCCTGGGCTTCTGGTTCCTCTACCAGCTGTTCGAGGGAGGCTTCGGCATCGTCTCCGCGTCCGCCAACGGCGGCGGCACCGCCTTCTTCGCGCACGTCGGCGGCTTCGTTTTCGGCGCGCTCGTCACGGTCGCGCTCATGAAACGAGGCGTGACGGAGCCACGTGGCACGAACGACGCGCCCAGTCCGGCCGTCTGCGGTCTCTAGGCCGGCGAGCCGGCGTCGATCCACGCCCTGAAGCGCGCGACCTCCTCGGGCGCCCAGGAACCGTCGCACGGCATCGTCCCGTCGGCGAGCTTCCCGTAGATCGCCTCGGCGTTCTCGCGTACGTCGTCGTACGACGACAGGTCGAAGGCGAACGACATCGACTGTACGTCGCGGTCGCGGAACAGCGGCCGGATGTCCTTCGCGTAGGTCAGGTCAGCTTCCATGGCTTCTCCTTTCAGGATCCCGATCACATCGTCAACCCAGTGCCGAGCCCGGTCGACGTTCTGGCCGCTCGGCGCCAGCGCGAGCGTGTCGGACTGGAGCTCGCTCAGCACGAGCGCCGCGAGCCGCGGGTCCGGCTCGGTGAGCACTTCCTCGACGCGTTCGGCCAGCCGGTCGGGCTTCACGGAGAGCGGCTCGACGCGCGTAGCGAGCCGCTTCGTGGTCGGCTCCCAGACGCGGTTCAGCGCGTAGACGATGCGCAGCACGCGGAGGACGTCGTCGAGGACGCGTTCCACGAACGAGAGCCGCTCTCCGGGCCGCACGATCGTGAGCATCCCCGCGGGCGCGTAGCCGCCCCAGGCCAGCGCGGCGTCCTCGATCCGCGCGGCGGCGAGCGCATCCGGATAGTGGCGGAGCCGTTCCTGCCAGTCTTCGAGCAGGCCGGCCGTCCGGAGTGAGACGCCGTTGGCGAGCGCGTCGCCGGAGCCGGACGGCTCGCCGGCGAGCACCGCCGCGACGGCGCTCTCAGCGAGGTCGCGGGACCACCAGATCAGCTCGATCGGCACGCCTTCGAGGTACCCGAAGACGCGCGAGGTCTCGCCTCCCCGCGGCCCCCACGTGTCGAGGCCCTCGAGCCCCGAGTTCCGCGCGTGCTCGAAGCATTCGGGGAGCTCGAGCCGTTCGGTGGTGACGACGAGCAGTTCGATGTCGGAGACGTCGTCGGCGACTCCGCGCGAGACGCTGCCGGTCAGCACGACCTCTTCGACGGTGGCCGGCAGCGCCTCGGCGATCCGTTCCGCGAGCGCGCGCAGCTCGATGGTGCGAGCCGTCGGCATGCGGCGAATCTATCGCTCGGCGCCGGGGCGACCGAAGCCGGCCGCCTAGGCCGACAGCAAGCGGCGGCGGTTGAAGCGCTCGATCCGGTCGCCGCGGGCGGCCGCGTGCTGCCGGCCGGTGTAGGCCGGGTGGCAGCTCGAGCAGACGTCGACCGAGAGCCGGTCGGCGGTCGAGCGGACGTCGAACGCCGTGCCGCAGGTCGCGCAGACGGCGTGGACGGGATGAAGCTCAGGATGCGTCGTCAAGGTGCACCTCCTTCGGTGATCCAAGAGTAGCAAATGGGTTTCATCATAAAACTAACTTGCTAGAGTTGAGACGTGCTGAACCGGACCTACGAGGGCCAGGACTGCCCAATTGCCCGGGCGCTGGAGATCGTGGGTGAGCGCTGGACGCTGTTGATCGTCCGCGACGTCCTCGCCGGCCTCTGCCGGTTCGACCAGCTCCAGGCGAGCCTCGGGATCGCCCGCAACGTCCTCACCGACCGGCTCAACCGGCTCGTCGACGAGGGCATCCTCGAGCGGGTGCCCTACAGCAAGCGCCCGCCGCGCCACGAGTACCGGCTCACCGAGAAGGGCCGCGAGCTCGAGCCGGCGCTCACCGCGTTGCGCCGGTGGAGCGATCAGTTCGTGGCGTAGTGCGCCGCGAGGAACGCGGCCACGATCAGGAGCGCGACGACGACCAGCGCGACGAGTGCGACGGCGAGGATCACGATCAGCGGCGTCGCCGGGCTCTCGCCCTCGTCGGCGACGTCGGCGAGGTGCTCGACCTCGTGCTCCGCAGCGTGGATCGGGTGTCGAACCGGGCTCTCGTGCTCGTCGCCGCTCACGGCTCGATTATGCGCCTGTCTACGATGGTCGTGCGGAGATGAACGAGCACGAGCACATCGCCCCGGAGCCGAGCCCCGAGAACCCGCTGCGAGGCTCGTGCCTCTGCGGCGGCGTGCAGTTCGAGATCACGGCGCCGTTCGTCTGGGCCAGCCACTGCCACTGCTCGCGCTGCCGCAAGCACTCCGGTGCCTTCGGCCTGACGCAGGGACGGGTGCCCCGCGAGGGCTTTCGGCTGCTCCAGGGCGAAGAGCTGATCACCGTCTACGCACCGCCGGACGAAGGTCGCGTCAAGGCGTTCTGCAAGGTCTGCGGGTCGAGCCTCTTCGGGAACGTCTGGCCCGAGGGCGACCAGATCGGGGTCAGGTTCGGCGCCCTCGACGGCGACCCCGGGATCCGGCCGTCGTTCCACACGTTCGTCGAGTCGCGCGCGCCGTGGGACGAGCTGCCCGACGACGGGCTCGAGCGCTTCGACGAGAGCGCGCAGTAGCTACTGCCCGGTGAAGAGCTCGGGGCCGGGGCGCTCGACCGCGAACACTCCGTCGCGACGGGCCTGCGCGACCACGGCGCTGAAGCGGGCGAGCCGCTGCCCCTGGTAGCGCGCGACCGCCCGCGCGTGGTCGTCGGGGCCGGTCACCGTGTGGCCGGTGACGAACGACGCGCCGTAGGGGTTGCCGCCGGCCGCGAAGACCTCGCTCACGGTGTAGCCGAGCGGCAGGATCAGCATGCCCCAGTGGTAGAGCGTGTTGTTGAGCGCGAGGATCGTCGTCTCCTGGCCGCCGTGGGGGTTCTGCGATGACGTGAACGACGTGCCGACCTTGTCCGCGAGCTTGCCGGCCTGCCAGAGCTCGCCCGCCTGGTCGATGAACTGCTTCAGCTGCGCGGCGATGTTCCCGAAACGTGTCGGCGACCCGAACGCGACGCCGTCAGCCCACTCGAGGTCGTCCAGCGTCGCAACCGGCGCGTCCCTGACCTCCGAGCGGTGGCGCCCCCAGTACTGGTTCTGCGAGATCAGGAGCTCCGAGGCGAGTTCCTCGACATGCCGGAGCCGCACCTCGGCGCCGGCTCCTTCCGCGCCCGCGGCTACCGCTTGCGCCAGCCCGTGCACGTTGCCGGTGGCGCTGTAGTAGACGACGGCGATCTTGGCGGCGTCGGCCATGCGCGGAGCCTAGTCTCCCTCGGTGTGACGGGAGTCGTCCTTCGCGGCCCGATCGAGCTCGCGGATCCACTCGAGGTTGCGCTCGGGTTCTTCGAAGCGTACGGCCCCGACGATCCGGGCGGGGCGGCCGAGCCGGACGTCTTCGACGAGCGCGACCTGAAGCGCGCCAACCGCGGCGGCTCGCGCATCTCGGCCGCCGAGCAGGCCGTAGTGCTCGAACGGCGCGAACGAATCGAGTCCGCCTTGCGAGCGATCCCGGTCGACGCGTCGCTGGCTGCGCGAACGGTCGCGTGGCGCCCGCTGACGGAGCTCTTCGGTTGCTTCGGCGAGATTCGCGGCGTCGGCTTCGCGAAGATGACGAAGGCGCTGCACGGCAAGCGGCCGGCGCTGATCCCGATCCTCGACAGCGTCGTGCAGGCCTACCTCGCGAGCGACGAGCCGGCACCGGCGGAGTTCGGCGAGCGGGCGACCTCGCTCGTGCGCGGCTACAAGCAGGACCTCGACCGAAACCGCACGCCGCTGCGCGAGGTGAGGCAGGCGCTCGCGAAGCGTGGCTACACGGTGACCGAGGTGCGGATCCTCGACGTGCTGATCTGGTCCGCGTCCAGCTAGACGGCTGAGTCGAGGAACTCGGCGTTGCCGGTCTCGGGCGGCGCGCCGTAGATGAAGAGGAGCAGCTCGTCGTCGCCGTGGTTCGCGATCTGCAACGGCGTGCCGGCCTCGACGTGCACGAGGCCGCCAGGCCCGACGTCGACCCGCTCGGGCGGGTCGCCGAGGTACATCGTCAACTTCCCGGCGATCGGGACGAACGTCTCCTCCTGCACCAGGTCCCGGTGCCGGCGGCCCTTCGCTCCTGGCTCGTAGCGCCAGAGGTTGGCGCGGGTGTGCGAGAGGCCCGCGCGGTCGGTCAGCCCGGCGACATGCCGAGGAGCCTCGTCGGGCTCGTGGTCGCGCGTCGTCCACTCGAGCTCGGAGAGATCGATCCGGCTGAAGGCCATGCAGGCAGCCTACCGCCGCCGCGTTCGCTGCCGGCCGACGTCGACGCGGCCCCGGCCGAACGCGTCGATCCGGCCCCAGCGGCCCGGGATGTCGAGTAGCTCCAGGTGCCCGATCGTGTCCGGCAGCGCGGGGTCGACGATCAGGTGCTCGCCTTCCGGCTCGAGCCCGAGCATCGTGCGCAAGAGCAGCAGCGGCGCCCCGGTCGACCATGCCTGCGGGCTGCAGGCGGTCGGGTACTGCACCGGGTACCTCGTCTCGCCGCGCTCGTAGCCGCCGAACGCCTCGGGGAGCCGACCGTCGAAGAACTCGGCCGCCTCGAGGATCCCGGCCGCGACCGCCGCCGCCTCCTCCTTGAACCCGTAGCGCCGGAGCCCCCACGCGATGAACGAGTTGTCGAACGGCCAGACCGTGCCGACGTGGTAGCCGATCGGGTTGTAGCGGCCCTCGCCCTCTGCGAGTGTGCGCACCCCCCAGCCAGAGAAGAGCCGCGGGCCCAGCAGGTGCCGCGCGACCGCTTTGGCCTTCGATTTGTCGACGATTCCGCTCCAGAGCAGATGGCCGTTGTTCGAGGTGAGCGAGTCCACCTGCGCGCCGTGCGGGTCGAGCGCCAGCGCGAAGTACTGGCCGTCCTCGACCCAGAAGTCGCGGTTGAAGCGGCGCTTGAGGTCGGCCGCCTCGCGCTCGAGCCTTGTCGCCAGCTCTTCGTCCTTCCAGGCGAGGCGCGCCAGCCGAGCGCCGCGGAGCTTCGCGTCGTACGCGTAGCCCTGGAGCTCGCAGGTTGCGCGCGGGAAGCCGGGCAGCCGCCCGTCGTGGAACGAGATCGAGTCCCACGAGTCTTTCCAGCACTGGTTCTCGAGCCCGGTGTCCTCGTTCCGCCGTTGGTAGGAGATGTAGCCGTTGTGCTGCAGGTCGGCGTACTGGTCGATCCAGTCGAGCGCCGCGCGCGCCTCCATCTCCAGCTCGCGCACGATCGCGCGGTCGCCGGTCCAGAGCTCGTACTCGTCGAGCAGCACGACGTAGAGCGGCGTCGCGTCGGCGGACCCGTAGTACGGCGAGTGCGGCCGCTCCTCGAACGCCGTCAGCTCGCCGTAGCGCATCTCGTGCAGGATCCGGCCGGGATCCTCGTCGCGGAAGTCGTCGATGCCGACGCCCTGCCAGTCGCCGAGCGCGCGCAACGTGGTCGCCGCGAGCTCGGGGGCAAACGGCAGCGCCTGCAGGCTGGTGAGGATGCTGTCGCGCCCGAACATCGCCATGAACCACGGAAGGCCGGCGGCGGGCAGGCTGCGGCCGCCGGCGATCGGCGGCGAGAACCGGAGCGCGGCGAGGTCGACGAGGCTGCGATGGTAGGTCGCCCGAAGCGCGTCCCAGTCGCATTGGAGCTTCGGCGCGCCGTCGAGCCAGCGATCGAGGTCGCGACGCATGCGGCGCTGCGCGTGCTGCGGCGCCTCGGGGGCACCGGGCGCCTGCCCGACCATCAGGCGGGCGATCGAGACGTCGAGGGTCGTGCTCCAGCTGCCGTGGCCCGGGACGGTGATCTTGAAGGTGAGCCCGGTCTCGTCGATCTGCGCCTTCTCGCTGGCCGAGATCGCAGTCGAGCGGCCGTACGTCGACCGGTCGTACGAGAGCACCAGCTTCCGCTTGTCGACCTGCGCCGAGTAGCGGCCCTTCTTGGCGAGGGCGTCCTTGACTTCGAACAGGTCGGCAAAGTCCGAAGCTGCGTCGAGACGGACGGTCAGCTCGACGGGCTCGTTCTCGTGGTTGAGGATCGTCAGCTCCTCGTGAAAGCCGTTGCCGACGGCGCGGCGGCGGATCACCGAGAGCTTCGCGTCGATGTACACCGTGCCCGTACCGGGAACGAGGAAGAAGCGCGTCTCGAAGTACTGGAGGTCGTCCACCGAGAGCGCGTTCAGCCGCTCGCCGTTGATCGTCAGCACCCATTTCGACAGGAAGCGCGTGTCGTAGGTGAAGAGGCCTGTCGCGTCGGTCGGCGATGCCTCGATGTCACCGTTCGAGTCGCTGACGACGAAGGTGTTGCCGTCGAGGATCTGGACGAGCCCGTCGCTCACGGGCCGCCGGAGGGTCGCGGGATCAGGCGCTGGAGCTGGACGAGGAACCGCGGGTCGCCCGAGATCACGATCTCGCCGCGGAGCACGGCCGCCATCACGTTGAGCCTGCCTGCGGCCGCCTTGTCGAACGTCTTGCGGTCGCCGCGGACGATCGTCTCGGCTCTGGCGTTCCTCCGCGAGACGGAGATGGCGCCCTTGTCGATCGTCACGAGCCAGCGCTCGGTGCTGTCCTTGTCGGTGATCTCGAAGCGCGCCGTGCCGACGGCGTTCCGGAGCATCGGGTCGTACTCGCGCTGCGCGAGTCGCTCGAAGAAGGCAGAGGTCCGGCCCGGGCTCATCCGACTCCGGGCGACGCTAGCCAGGGCGACGGTGTCCGGCGTCCCCCAGACGGGATGACTCGGTCAGCGGCCGACGAGGTCGCGCCCGACTTCGGCCCGGGCCCTCTTCGCAACGTCGCCGCCCCGGAACCACGGCGGGAGCTCGAGCGCCAGGAAGTCGGCGAGCGCCTGCGCGTTCGGCTCGTACTCCGCACGCAGGTGGTCGAGATGCCGGCGCGCGGTCTCGCTGTCGACGTTCGCCACGGTCGAGCGCTCGAAGATCGCGAACAGGTCGTCGAACTCCTCGTCCGTGAGGCGGTCGACCTCGGCCGGCTCCAGCGAGTACTGGTGCGCCAGGTCGGCGAGCGCGTGCCGGCCGATGCGGTACGTGATGTCCGCGCCGTCGACGTCGGGGGTGGTCGCCTTCACGAACGCGGCGACGTCGACCATCGCGGTGAGCGCGGCGAGCCAGTTCTGTCCGACGTGCTGCGACCGGTAGAAGCCGAGCAGCGGATAAGAAAGATGCGTCTCCATCAGCTCCGCGGCCCACTCCTCCCACGACCGCAGGTCGCGCTCGAGGTCGCGCCACTGCTCGTGTCCCGCGGCCCGGTGCAGCAGCGTCCCCGCGGCCGGCGGCGAGCCCCCGCGCGTGGCCAGCTGCGAGACGGCAGTCTCCCGCCGCGAGAACGCCGAGTAGACCGACGGCATGTAGCCGATCACGATGAAGAGCACGCCGACGCCCGTGGCCGCCTCGAGCAGCTGCACCACGCGAACCCCGGTCGATCCGCCTTCGCCACCCGCGCTGAGGAAGAGGCCCGAGCTCGACAGGAAGCGTTGGTTGAAGCTCCCGCCGGCGACGGCCCATTCGAGCAGGCCGTAGCCGATCACGAGCCCGATCGCCCAGACGACGAGCTGGACGATCAGCGCCAGCGGGCCGAAGAAGCCGAGCATCGTGTCGGCGGTCGCCGGCTGGAACCGCTGCGCGAGCGCCCGCCACGGCTTCCAGAGGAGGCGGTTGAGGCCGCGGGCGATGCGCGGGTCGCGCTTGACGCGGCGCGGGAGCATGAACGAGACGAAGAACTCGCTCAGCATCAGGAAGATCAGAACGAGGCCTGCGATCCCTGCGAGCACGCGCATCTCGGGGTGAGCGTACGCAACGGATGGTGCGCGGGCGCGGCCGCCCTGCTACCAATGGCGCGTGAGCTCGACCGTCATCCTGTTCCTCGCGGTCTTCGCGGCGAGCGCGGTGGAGGCCGTCGAGGCCCTGACGATCGTGCTGGCGGTCGGGGTCGTGCGTGGGTGGCGCTCGACGCTGATCGGCGTCGGAGCGGCATCGCTCGTCCTCGCCGCGGTCGTAGCGGCGCTGGGCCCGGCCTTGACCCACGTGCCGATCTCGTCGCTGCGACTCGTCGTCGGGGCGTTGCTGCTGGCGTTCGGGCTGCAGTGGCTGCGCAAGGCGATCCTGCGCGCAAGCGGCTTCATGGCCCAGCGTGACGAGGCGATCGCGTTCGAGCGCGAGCGCGCGGAAGCCGGCGCGGCGGCGAGCCACGGAGCATCGTCGATGGATTGGTACTCGTTCACGGTCGCCTTCAAGGGTGTGCTGCTCGAAGGCCTCGAGGTCGCGTTCATCGTCGTCACCTTCGGGAGCACGCAGGGGCACCTCGGATTGGCGATCGCGGCGGCCGTTGCGGCGGCGGTGCTCGTCGTCGTGGTCGGCGTGATCGTGCGCGGCCCGCTCGCGCGCGTGCCCGAGAACGCGCTCAAGTACGCCGTCGGCGTGCTGCTCACGAGCTTCGGAACGTTCTGGGGCGCCGAGGGCGCGGGTGTCGACTGGCCCGGCGGAGACGTCGCAATCCTCGGCGTGATCGGCTTCGTCCTCGCGAGCGCGTTCGCGCTGACGTGGCTGCTGCGGCGAAGGCGTGTCGAGATGCGGCTCTCGGTGGAGCAGGCGTGAGCAGGCTTCGCACGTTCGGCCGCTTCTGGTGGGACTTCGTCGTCGGCGACGACTGGCGAGTGGCGGCCGGCGTGCTCGTCGCGCTCGTGGCGACGAAGCTGCTCACGTCGTCGGGCGTGAACGCGTGGTGGCTCCTGCCGGCCGCGGTCGTTCTGTTGCTCGCCGCGTCGCTGTGGCGCGCGGCCGGCAAGAGCGCCGCCCGCTGACGGCGCTCCTGCCGACCCCAGTGCTCAGGGCGACGGAACCGCTACCCGGTTCGCCGGCACGATCTGCGGCTGGAACGCGAACACGTCGCGGCTCTGCGGGTCGATCAGCGCCTTGAGCCAGTGCACGTCGTTGTCGCCGTTCTCCTGGTGGTCGCCGAACGTCTCGACCCGCGTGAAGTTCTCGAGCCGGCGGCCCTGGGAATCGAGGAACGGCTTGTCGATCCGGAAGTAATGCGAGTCGCCGTGCACGAGCACGACCGGCTTCCTGAAGTCGATCGTCAGGTCGCGCAGCTTCGACAGGATCGCCTGGTAGCCGTCGGGCTGTCCGTCCGTCTCGGCGAGCGTCGTGGGATTGCGCAGCGGCGCCCGCGTCGCGTCGGTCAAGTCCCAGCCCGGGTCGGCCTGCCACACGATCATCAAGCCTGCCGAGTGCTTCGCCTTCGCCTCGTCGAACGTCTGCTGGAGCCAGGCGATGTCGGCGGCGTTCCGCGCGTTGTACTCCGTCGGGTCGCCGCCCGCGTCTGGCGCGCCGCCGCCGCTCGAGCAGATGTTGTTGCACGTCCCCTGGACGTTGACCGTGGCGAACGTGACCTTGTGGAAGGTCCAACGCCGGTTCTCGACGCACGGCGTCGGGAAGTACGGGCCCGCCGTCGAGCCGGCGGTCGTGTTGGTCGTGCCGACGCACGACGGCGTGGACTGAACCTCGGCCTTCATCGTGTGCTCACCGAACGAGCGGTTCGTGGAGAACATCACCTGCCGCTCGTGCTGGAGCCGCTCGAGCGAGTTGAACGAGCCGTTCGCGGGCCGGTCGCAGTCCGTCCAGTCGTTGTCCCCCGGCGTGAAGAACGCCGGGGCCTCGAGCGAGTTCAGGTAGTTGAGCGACTGCTGGTAGAGGGCGTCGCTGCAGGTCGTCGGCGTGGCGGAGCCCGCCGTGCCGCTGCCGGCCTTCAGGTCGCCGTCGTGGATCGAGAACGAGATGTCCGAGTTGTTCATGTCCGCGATCAGGTTCGGCACGCCCGTCTGGGCTTGGACGTCGTTGTACGGCAGGTCGCCCCAGAGCCCGACCGCATACTCGAAGTCGTTGTTGTTGCCCTTCATGTGTCCCGCGACGGCGATTCCCGCCGTCACCGCCCCGGCCGCGACGAGCGCGAGCAGGACGAACACCAGCTTGCGTGAAGACATGGTCTCTCCCCGGTCGTTGACGCTGCGAGCCTCGCGCCCGGCCGGGCCGGCGTGGGTTCCGGTCCGGAGACCGTCCGGTGAGGATCCGGTGTCGGCTGCGGGTGCTTGAATCCCGGCATGCCCGGCTCGATCCTGACCGTCGACGTCGGCGGCTCGCACGTCAAGGCCCTGCTCTCGGGCATGAAGGAGCGCGAGAAGCGAAAGTTCCCTTCCGGTCCCCACCTGACCGCCAGCCAGATGGCCGACGGCGTGCTCGCGCTCGTCGACGGCTGGTCGTTCGACCGAGTCAGCATCGGCATCCCCGCGCCGGTCCGCGGCGGCAAGGCCGTCGCCGAGCCGGTCAACCTCGGCCAGGGCTGGGTCGGCTTCGACTACGAAGGCGTCTTCCGCGTGCCGACGAGGCTCGTCAACGATGCCGTCATGCAGGCGATCGGCAGCTACGAGGGTGGACGGATGCTCTTCCTCGGGCTCGGCACCGGCCTCGGCTCGGCGCTGATCGCGGACGGTGTCGTCCTACCGATGGAGCTCGGCCACCTGCCGTTCAAGAAGAAGACGTTCGAGGACTACGTCAGCGAGCGGGCGCTCAAGCGGGTCGGCAAGAAACAGTGGCGGAAGGAAGTGTTCGAGACGGTCGCGGCGCTCGTGGCGGCGGTCCAGCCCGACTATGTCGTGCTCGGCGGCGGCGGGACGGACGAGCTCGACGAGCTGCCGCCGATCGCGCGCCGGGGAGACAACGAGAACGCCTTCGTCGGCGGGTTCCGGCTCTGGGACCCGCAATGGGCGACCCACCTCGGCTAGGCAAACTCGAGCAGGTTTCGGCAATCCGGCGGCGAAGTGCCTCGCCGGCAACCACCCCCGCGGGACATGCGCAACCGCGAGGAAGGAGCAGTAATGGCACGCTCGAGTACCTGGACCGGCTGGATCTCGTTCGCCGGCTGGCTGATGGTGATCGTCGGAATGATCGACTTCTTCGAAGGCTTGATTGCGATCATTCGCGGCTCGTACTACGCCGTCACGCCGAACCAGATCGTCGTCGTCAACCTGACGACGTGGGGCTGGATCATGTTGCTCTGGGGCATCGTGTTGGTGCTCGCTGGCCTCGGCCTGCTCTCCGGATCGGGCTGGGCACGCTGGTTCACGATCATCGTTGGAAGCGTCAACTTCATCCTCCAGCTCGGCTTCGTCGGGAGCTCGGCGTACCCGCTGTGGGCCCTCACCGGGCAGGCACTGACGCTGGTGATCCTCTACGCCGTGATCGTCCGCTGGAACGACGCGCGCCCCGAGGCGACGCTGGCCTGACGCAGGCTTTCGGAGCGGAGCCGCCCACGCGGCTCCGCTCCGCAGCTCGGGCGATGACTTCCGCGGCGTCCGGCGCCGTCTCTTCGTGCGATGAAGATCCGCAGCCGCTTGAGCACGAGCACCGACGGCTACGTCACCACGCCGGACGGCTGGCCCGCGCTGCTAGCCGACCCGAGCTTCGTGCCCGGCGCGAGCCACGGGATCCGCGAGTTTCTCGAGGGCTGCGAGGCCGCGCTGATGGGGCGGACGACGTTCGAGCCTGCGCTGCGGTCCGAGCGTGGCCGTGGCCGGCACTCGACGTGTTCATGCTCGCCGGGCACCGGCCGGAGGGAACGCCCGACGACGTCGTGACGGCGACCTCGAGCGCTTCAAGCAGCTCATCGAGAACCGCGGCGAAGAGTCAGGCGCCTGGCGCGGCGAAGTGCAGGACGGCGAAAGCCGCTAGCGCGAAGGCCGGCCGGTTTCCCGACGCTGCGCTGTGAGCAGTCAGCTAGCCGCGCGGAGTGCGGGTTGCGCTGAGCGCCGTGACCGTCAGGTGCCCGTGGTCGCACGCGGGCGCTCTGAACCGGACGAGCCGGAACGAGCGCTCGTCCGGCGGCGTCACCTCGAGCCAGCCCGAGGGTCGGCAGTGCTCGTTGCCGAACGGCACGTCGGAGGCCGAGAGGCTGGCGAAGGCCGCCCGGCCGGGCTTCAGGACGACGAGATGCCGCCCGGGGTCGCGGCGGGCAATGCTGCTCCCCCACGTGACGTGCGACGGCATCACCCGGTGGCGCGCGTCCTGGAGGCCGAGCCCGGGGTAGCCGTAGACGAAGCACGCGTGGCCGCTGCGGTTCTGGAAGGCGATGTCGAACGCATAGCTCCCGGCCGCGGCGCCGCTCGGCAGCAGGTAGACGTGCAGGCCCGCCGTGTGGCAGCGAGGGAGCGGGGTCGTGGCACCGCCGGCGGTGCCGGCCGCGGACGCGAGGACGACGAACACGAGCGCCGCGACTCTCATGCCGGAATGGTCGCATAGCGCGGCGGGTAGATTCGGGTCGTGACCGGCCCGGACGGATACTTCGGCGAGGACGTCGCCGAGCGCTACGACGACGGCTCCTGGGAGATGTTCTCTCCGGAGGTGCTGGAGCCGACGGTCGACCTGCTGGCGGAACTCGCCCGCGGCGGCCGCGCGCTCGAGCTCGGGATCGGCACGGGCCGCGTCGCGCTGCCGCTGGCCGAGCGCGGGGTGGAGGTACGTGGGATCGACCTCTCGCAGGCGATGGTCGCGAAGCTGCGCCAGAAGCCGGGCGGCGACCGCGTCCCGGTCGAGATCGGCGACTTCGCCTCGACGCGTGTCGACGGGACGTTCACGCTCGCGTACCTCGTCTTCAACACGATCAACAACCTGACCACGCAGGACGAGCAGGTCGCGTGCTTCCGCAACGCCGCGGCGCACCTCGAGCAGGGCGGGTGCTTCCTGATCGAGGTCGGCGTGCCGCAGCTGAGGCGGCTGCCGCCGGGCGAGACCTTCCACGTCTTCGCGGCGAGCGAGACGCACTGGGGCTTCGACGAGTACGACGTCGCAAACCAGGGACTCGTCTCGCACCATTTCACCCTCCGTGACGGCCAGATTGCGCGGCGGTCGATTCCGTTCCGCTACGTGTGGCCCGCCGAGCTCGACCTGATGGCGGAGCTCGCCGGCATGAGGCTGCGCGACCGCTGGTCCGGCTGGCAGCGCGAGCCGTTCACGAGCGAGAGCCGCAAGCACGTCTCGGTCTGGGAGAAGCCGCTCGAGAACCGGTAGACGGATCCCAGTCGATCTGATTTGCAAACCGGACAACTAGACGAACGCGGGGTGAGGTGGGGCTACGAGTCTGGTCTTGTCTGCGAATCGCCGACTCAGCACAGTTCGACCGACTAGCGTCCGGACGGGAGGGGTCTTCCATGGGTTCAAGGCTTAGGTGGTTGGTCGTAGCGGCAGTGCTCGGCGTGGCGGTGTTCGCGGCGGCGCCCGCGCTGGCGGCGACCCCCACAAACGACGACTTCGCCAACGCGACGCCGCTCGCCGGCGCGTCCGGATCGGTCAGCGGCTCGACCGTCGGCGCGACGAACCAAGCGGCTGAGCCCGGCGGGGGCTCGCTCGGCGTCTGGTACTCGTGGACACCCAGCCTGTCGGGGGCGACGGTCTTCAACACCTGCGCGGGCGCGAGCTTCGACACGTGGGTCGACGTCTACACCGGCAGCTCGCTCAGCTCGTTGAGTCTCGTCGCAGGAGCTGACGGCGGGTGCTCGGCCGGCTCGGTGGAGAGTCTCGCGGCGTTCCGGGCCAATGCGGGGACGAAGTACTGGATCCGCGTCGGCGGCTTCAGCGGCGAGCAGGGCACCTACACGCTCGCGTGGAACGTCCAGGTGAACGACGACATCGGCACGGCGCAGGTCGTGGGCGGCCATTCCGGCAGCGTTTCGGGCTCGACGCTCGGCGCGACCGACGAGCCCGGCGAGCCTGCGACCTCGAGC
>Ga0207665_10000578_pt1 | contig 24653 bp, 19 predicted proteins | sample LARL112metaG_FD_184351 | JGI IMG/M metagenome (GOLD analysis project Ga0207665, IMG submission 184351) | Corn, switchgrass and miscanthus rhizosphere microbial communities from Kellogg Biological Station, Michigan, USA - LAR L11-2 metaG... | ecosystem: Host-associated > Plants > Roots >... | reverse complement strand
GCACCGGCACGCGCTGCACGACTTTCACCCAGTTGCCGGTCGCATTCTGCGGCGGCAGGATCGAAAACTGTGCACCAGTTCCCGGGCTTACCGAGACGACCGTTCCGGTGAAAGTGCGATCGGGGAAACTGTCGACATCGATTGTCGCCTTTTGTCCGACACGCAGATAGGTGATGTCGGTTTCCTTCGGATTTGCGTCGACCCACGGCGCCTGATCGTCGATCACGCTCAGCACCGGGGTGCCGGCCGCGACGAAGCGGCCGAGCTGGATGTTATCCACTTGCGTGGCCGTGCCGGACATTGGTGCGCGGATGATCGTGTGGTCGAAGTCGCGTTGCGCGTTGTCGAGCACCGCCTTCGCCTGGGCATATTCCGGAAACTTTTCCAGGGGCAGGTCGGGATTGCCGAGCAACTGAGTCAATGTCGTATCGCGCTGCTGGACAGCGAGTTCAGCCTGCAGCTTTGCGGTGACAACCGCAACCATGGCTGTGTCGAGGTCGGCCTGTGAGCCGGCCTGCGTACTCACCAGCTTGGTCTTGCGGTCGACGTCGCGTTGCTTGAGCTCGACGTTCTTGTCCGCGAGCTCGGCGAGGGAATTCAATGATTTGAGATTGCTCTTGAGCTTGTCGAAATCGCTGCGCGCGGCGTCGAGCTTGGCTTTGGCTTGAGCGAGCGCAAGCGCGAAAGGTTCGCGGTCAAGGCTGAACAGCTCCTCGCCAGGGTTGACGTGCTGACCTTCGCGGATAGCGACGTTAACGATCTTGCCGGAGATGTCCGGAGTGATCAGAACCTTTTGCGCGCCGACATAAGCATTGTCGGTGGAAATGTAGCGGCCGCCGGAAAGGTAGAAGCCCAAGCCGATGACAAGAACGAGCGCCGGCAAGCCGACAAGAAGGATCGTCCGCAAACGCTTGCGCCCGATCCGGGCGAACAGGCCTTTGGCGCCCGACGTCTCGGTTTTGGTTTCCGGCGATGTTTTTGATTCGGGTGCCGGTACGATCTTCAAGGCTTTTTCACTCATGATTTATCCAGCGACTGCTTGTTGTTGGTTTGTGTTGCGGGCGATGGCTGTGCGCAGATTGTCTTTCACCGTCCCGAGTTCCTTCAGCGTGCGTTCGATGGAGGTCATTGAAACTCCGTCAAGCACGACTTCCATCATCTCCGCGCCGAGGTTCGCCAATCGGTCGAGCAAGGGTTTCGCCGCCGGCTTGAGGTACAAGCGATTGGCGCGCCGATCGTTCGGATCGGCACGGCGTTCGATCAGACCATTGTCGGCCAGCCGATCGAGAAGGCGCGTGAGTGTGATCGGCTGCAGATCGAGCAGATCCGCGAGTTCCGTTTGCTTGAGGCCCTCATTTCGATCGATCCGCACCAGCACCGCCCACTGAGCGCGGGAGATGCCGAACTGGCGGGCCCGCTGATCCGCGTAGGTTTTCAGCAGGCGAGCTACATCCATGATCGTAAAGGCGAATTCGCGTTTAATCGGTTGCGGAGGCATGGTCAGCCCTTAGGTTATGCCCCATATAATAAGCAAGCTTATAATAAGTTCAACATGCTATTTCGGTAGAGCAGTCGCGCGTGCGTTGCGTGGATGACGGCCCGTTTGGCCTCGGGCAAAGTCGCTGCCCGAACGTCGCCAGGAAGGAATTCAACACATGGACATCGGCTTCATCGGCCTCGGCAATATGGGGCAACCGATGGCGCGCCGGCTTATTGCGGCCGGGCACAAGCTCATCGTTTTCGACACGCGCAACGATGCCGTTGCGCCGTTGGTCGCGCTGGGGGCGCAACTTGCATCGTCACCGGCCGACGTTGCCGATCGCGTCGAAACGGTCATGGCAAGCCTGCCGTCGCTTCAAATCTCGGAGAAAGTTGCGCTCGGAGAGGGCGGTGTCATCCAAGGCAAGCGCATCAAGCGCTTTATCGATCTTTCGACCACGGGCGCAACCGTCGCGGCAAAGATTGCAGCAGTGCTGGCCAAGAAAAATATCGTGCAGATCGATTGTCCGGTGAGTGGCGGTGTCGGTGGCGCCACCAAAGGCACGCTTGCCGTGATGGTCTCGGGACCGAAAGCGGAAATCGATCTTGTGAAAGATGTTCTAGCGGTCTTCGGCAAAGTATTTGTCATCGGCGAGAAACCCGGCATGGCGCAGACCATGAAACTCGCCAACAATTTCCTTTCGGCGACCGCCATGGCCGCGACCTCCGAAGCGGTGGCAATGGGGGTTAAGGCCGGTCTCGATCCCAGCGTGATGATCGACGTCATCAACGCCGGCTCCGGCCGCACCACGGCTTCGGACGGAAAATTTCCGCAGGCGATTCTGCCGCGCACATTCAACTACGGATTTGCGACCGCATTGATGCTTAAGGACGTCCGGCTCTGCGTCGAACAAGCGAAAAGCCTGGATGTTCCAAATTCTGTGATGAGCGCCGTGCTGGATCAATGGGAAACGACGAACAAGGAATTTGGCGGCGACAGTGATTTTACCGCCATCGTCAAAATGATCGAGCAACGTGCTGGCGTCATTGTGGGCAAGAAAACATGAGCGACGATATCCACGAGGTCTATGCAGTCTGCTACGGGGCGCACGCGCGCAAACGTTCCGAAAACTACATCTTCGGTGACCCGCACGACGAAATGACATCGATTGCCTATTACGTCTGGGTGATCAAGGGACCACACGGCACGTTCGTGTGCGACACCGGGTTCGATGAAGTCGCGGCAAAGGAACGTGCACGGAAGATCACCCACCCGGTAGGCGAAGGGCTGAAGGTGATCGGCGTGGAGCCGGACAAGGTCGATCACGTGATCGCAACCCACATGCATTGGGATCACGCCGGCAACTACGATCTGTTTCCCAACGCGCGCTATCACATCCAGGATGTTGAGATGGCTTACGCCACAGGGCGCTGCATGTGTCACCAGATGTTACGCATTCCGTTCAGCGAGAGCGACGTACTGGCGATGGTGCGAAAAGTATTTGCCTACCGGGTAGAATTCCACGACGGCGTGGATGAGCTGGCGCCCGGCATAACGGTGCACAAGGTCGGCGGACATTCGAAAGGTCTGCAATGCGTGCGCGTGAAAACCAGACGAGGCATGGTCGTCATCGCATCTGACAGCTGCCATCTCTACTCGCACATCGATGAAGGTCGCGTGTTTCCGATCACGTACAGCGTCGGTGATACGCTCGAGGGCTACAAAACGCTGAAGAAGCTTGCGAGCTCGCGTCACCACATTGTGCCGGGGCACGATCCGGAGGTTGTGAAGCTATATCCGGCGGCGAAGCCCGGTCTTGAAAACTGGGTTGTCCGGCTGGATGCGGAACCGAAGGTCTAGGCCAATCCCAATTCCGCAAACGCGGCCTTGTGGTGTTCGGCGCTCTCTGGCGCGAAACAACAGAAGACCACACGCGTGAGACCGCGCGGCCGCGCCGCAATTTCCGCGACCACAGTGCCGACGGCAACACGCGCCGCAAGGTCGGCCGGGAAACGATAGATTCCGGTCGAGATGGCCGGGTAGGCGACTGACGCCAGTTTTCTATCGGCTGCGAGATCGAGCGCGGTCCGGTAGCAGCCGGCCAGCAACGCCTCTTCGTCCTTGTCGCCACCGCCCCAAACGGGGCCGACGGCATGGATCACATGTCTGGCCTTAAGCCTGTAGCCGCGCGTCATCTTGGCCGATCCCGTGTCGCATCCGCCGAGCGTGCGGCATTCGGCCAGCAATTCCGGTCCGGCGGCCCGATGGATGGCGCCGTCGACGCCACCACCGCCGAGCAGGGAACGATTGGCTGCATTGACGATCGCATCGACGTCGAGCGACGTGATATCCGCGACGACGATGTCGAGTGCTGTCTGGCCGATCTCGGCAGTAAGCTCCGCCATGCGTGGAGTTATATCACGCACCTGCCACTTCGGGCGCGGCCTCGAAATCGACGGTCGACCGCACACCGATGTCGTCATAGTGCGCGTCAAGGAACCGACGGGCGGCACGCCGGCCGTTGTTGTGGAGCATTTCGAAAAAGTCAAAGTCGGTACTAAGACGACTCGCGGCATCAAGAGTCTGGGCCGCACCGGCGAGCTCGATCCGGTGCACGTTGATACGCCGGTATTGTCCAGTGCCGATGCCGCGCGTCAGCCTGCCTTCATCGATGAGCTTGCCGACGAAAGTGAGGCCGCGCAGTTCCGACATGAGCGACGAGTTGAACGTGATCTCATTAATCCGCGCCAGGATCTCGTCCTGAGTTTTCGGAATCTGTTTGCGCCTGACAGGATTGATCTGGACCAGCAGCAAGTTCTCGGTCTGCGTCGCGCCAATCAACGGATAGAGCGCCGGATTGCCGACATAACCTCCATCCCAATAGGCTTCGCCGCCGATTTCGACCGCACGAAACAGGTGAGGCAAACAAGCCGAGGCGACGATCATGTCCGCCGTCATTTCCGCGCGTCGGAACACGTGCAGCTCTCCGGTCCGCACATTGGTGGCCGAGACGAAGAGCTGGAGATCAGCGTATGCCCGCACTGAATCGAAATCGACAAAGCGTCCGACCAGATCCTTCAGCGGATTGATGTTGAGCGGATTGAAATCGTACGGGGATAGATACCGGGTCAGTGCCTGCATCCAAAGGCCTACGGGCGTATCCTCGATCGGCCAGAACGAGAACAGACGATCGACCGCGCGTCGCTGTACGTCGGGCAGATTGCCACCTAGGCTCGCCGCACGCCAGAAGTCCGTCAGTCGCTTGCGTGCTTCCTCCGGCCCGCCGCGCGCGAGACCGTCCGCCAGCATGATTGCGTTGACCGCACCTGCTGATGCGCCGGAAATGCCTTCGACCGTCAGGCGGCCATCTTCGAGCAGATGATCGATGACACCCCAGGTGAAGGCACCCAATGCGCCTCCACCCTGCAGCGCAAGATTGATGCGCTTTCCCGCCTTCGGAGATTCGGTCTTGGCGCCACCGAAAGCGCGCGTGAGAAATTCGATCATCTGTGGCTAGTCACTGCGCTACCCAGCCGCCGTCGATCGAGTAAGCCGAGCCGGTTATCGTCTCGGCCGCGTCACTGCAGAGGAACACGGTGAGCGCGCCGATATTTTCCGGCTTGGTGAATTCGTGCATCGGCTGTTTCTCGGCCACCAGCTCGATGGCCTGCTCTTTCGTGCTCGTACCCGTTGCCTTGGCGCGCGCATCGATTTGCTGCTGCACGAGCGGCGTAAGCACCCAGCCGGGACAAATGGCGTTACAGGTCACGCCATCGTTGGCGGCTTCCATGGCGACAACCTTGGTCAAACCGACACGGCCATGTTTGGCGGCGACGTAAGCTACCTTTTGCGTGCTGGCCACCAGTCCGTGGGCCGAAGCGATATTGATGATGCGACCCCATTTTCTCTTTTTCATGCCCGGGATCGCGGCGCGGATCGTATGAAAAGAAGAGGACAGATTGGTCGAAATGACCGCGTCCCATTTCTCGATCGGGAAATCCTCGATATTCGCGACGAATTGGATTCCGGCATTGTTGACCAGAATGTCGAGCGTGCCGAATTCCTTTTCAGTCGTGCGGATCATGTCGGCGATCTCGGCAGGTTTGGTCATATCGGCCGGCGAATAGAGTGCTTTGACGCGAAAGTCCTTCTCAGCTCCGGCGCGGATTTTTTCGATTTCAGCCTTGTCACCAAAACCGTTGAGCATGATGTTGGCGCCTTCGCGCGCCAGTGAATGCGCAATTGCGAGACCGATTCCCGACGTGGAACCGGTCACTAACGCTGTCTTGCCTTTGATCATTTGTGGGTCCTCATTATGCGAGCGACGCCCCGGTTTCGAATGCGGGCGAAAACTGCCCCTATTTTTGTTGCACCGCAATATATATGTTTCGTGACTTAGGGATTCGAGCGGCTTGACGTTAGACTTGTGTCGAAAGGCGAAACGCTCCTTGGTCAGAAAATCATCCGCGCAGACTGTATTTCCGGAGCCGGGTCACGATCACGGGCGCTGCGCCAGCGCTGCAATCGCGCATGCCGAGACGATCTGCGCGGCCAGGAAGGAACGATTGACCCCCATGCGTCGACAGGTGTTGGAGGCGCTTTTGGCAAGCCACCGACCCCTGGGCGCCTACGAGTTGATCGATCGGCTGGAGGTTCGTGGCGCGCGGCCGGCGCCAATCACGGTGTATCGCGCACTCGACTTTCTGCGTGAACAGGAACTTGTCCATCGCATCGAAAGCCGAAATGCCTTCATCGCCTGCGTGCACGCTCATGAGACGCATGAGCCTGTGGTATTTCTGATCTGCGAGAAATGCGGGACAGTCGGCGAAGCGGCATCTGCCGCCGTGGCCGACACGATCAGGAATGCGTCACGTGCCGCCGGGTTCGTCCCGAAAACGCCAGTGATCGAGATCTCCGGCATCTGTGCCCACTGCAAGGCCGCGTGAGGCGATCCGCGCGTTGTCCAGCCCAGCCTACACATCGACCACGCGTCCACTCGATGCGCTTGCAGCTGGCATCGTTGTCGTCCTGTGCCTGTCCTGGGGCTTCAATCAGGTTGCGACCAAACTTGCGATCCATGATATCCCGCCGCTGACGCAAGCAGCCGTTCGCTCAACCGTTGCGGCGCTGTTGATTTCCGCGTGGTGCCGATTGCGTGGCATTCCGCTGCTCAAGCATGACGGCACACTGTGGTTTGGTCTGCTTGCCGGCATTCTCTTCGCAGCCGAATTCATTTTGATCTTTCAGGGACTCCTCTACACGACGGCGTCGCGCGCGACGTTGTTCATATATCTCGCGCCGTTCTTCGTAGTGCTTGGCGCGCGCATCCTTCTGCCTGCGGATCGTTTCAGCATCGCGCAGTGGCTGGGGCTTGCCTTGTCATTCTGCGGCATGGTGGTTGCCTTCGGCATTCCCGCTCCCGCGAGCGATCCTAAACAACTGACCGGCGACATCATGATGGTGGGTGCTGCACTCTTCTGGGCAGCGACGACGTTGACGATAAAAGCGAGCCCGCTGACCCGAACATCCGCCGAGAAAGTGATGCTGTATCAGCTGGTCGTGTCGGCGCCGGTCATGGTGTCGGCGGCGATTCTCGTCGGGGAGCGTGTTACGCACATGCCGTCGGGATTGGCGTTGGGGGCGTTGGCCTACCAGACAGTCTGGGTCGTGAGTGTGACATTCGTTATCTGGTTCGCGCTGATTGCCCGATACTCGGCGAGCCGGCTCTCGGCATTCACTTTTCTCACGCCACTGTTCGGCGTGGCTGCAGGGCACCTGGTGCTCGGCGATCCATTAACGCCTGCGTTTGCGGCAGCCGTGGCGCTGGTTGCGGTGGGGTTGCTGCTGGTTAACCGGTCCTAGGAATGGGGCCGTTGTGATGACTTTCACTCACGCCCGTCCTGCTATATCTGTCTGGCACCGGATTGCGTGGAAGGCCCGATGAGTACGGAAGTGCACAGACACAAAACTGTCGCGGTTGAGGTTGGCGGCGTCACGGTGGGCGGCGGGGCGCCGATCGTCGTGCAGTCGATGACCAATACGGATACGGCCGATATCGAGGGTACCGCGCGTCAGGTGGCGGCGCTGGCCGGCGCCGGCTCCGAACTCGTACGCATCACGGTCGATCGCGATGAGGCGGCCGCCGCCGTCCCCCACATCAAGGAGCGGCTGCTCAAATGGGGCATCGCCGTGCCGCTCATCGGCGACTTTCATTACATCGGCCACAAGCTTTTGGCCGAGCATGCCGGCTGCGCGCAGGCGCTCGACAAGTACCGCATCAATCCGGGCAATGTCGGCTTCAAGGACAAGAAGGACAAGCAGTTCTCCGCCATCATCGAGATGGCGCTCAAGCACAACAAGCCGGTGCGCATCGGCGCCAACTGGGGCTCGCTCGATCAGGAGCTTCTGACGCAACTGATGAACGAGAACGCCAAGACGAAGGCGCCGAAGGACGCGCGTGCGGTGATGCACGAGGCGATGGTGCAGTCGGCGCTGGTGTCGGCTTCGCGCGCCGAGGAGATCGGATTGGCCAGGAACCGCATCATCCTCTCGGCCAAGGTCTCGGCGGTGCAGGACCTGATCGCGGTCTATGGCGAACTGGCGCGCCGCTGCGACTACGCGCTGCATCTGGGGCTGACCGAAGCCGGCATGGGCTCGAAGGGGATCGTTGCCTCCTCGGCCGCCATGGGGGTGCTGCTGCAGCAGGGGATCGGCGATACCGTGCGCATCTCTCTGACACCGGAACCCAATGGTGACCGCACCCGCGAGGTGCAGGTGGCGCAGGAACTGTTGCAGACCATGGGTCTGCGCACCTTCGTGCCGCTGGTTGCCGCCTGTCCCGGCTGCGGGCGCACCACCTCGACGACGTTTCAGGAACTGGCCGCCGACATCCAGAGCTTCATCCGCGACTCGATGCCCCACTGGAAGACGCGCTATCCCGGGGTTGAGACGCTCAACGTTGCGGTGATGGGCTGCATCGTGAACGGCCCCGGGGAATCCAAGCACGCCGACATCGGCATTTCGCTGCCGGGAACGGGCGAGCAGCCGACCGCCCCGGTGTTCATCGACGGCAAGAAGGCAGCCACGCTGCGCGGGGCAACGCTCAGCGCCGACTTCAAGCAGATGGTGATCGACTATATCGAGCGCCGCTGGGGCCAGACCGCGCGGGCCGCCGAACCCGCCGAGGCAGCGAAGGAGTATTCGCCCTTGGCCTAGTGGCAATTTTACATCTGGCAGTCCATCATTTAATCGCAAGCTCGACCGGGGGATCAGTGAGCAGCCTTCCGCCTCAAGACAACTTTTCGGAATACCAGCCGCGCGTTGTCAAACCGCGCAATCTTGCTTTGGGGATCGAGCGCATCGGATTTTTTGCGCTCAACCACCGGGCTCTCTGTGCGATCGTTTTCATTCTGCTTTCCGTTGTGGCGGCGATCGGCTTTACGCGCGTGAAAGTCGACGATTCACTGAGCCAGCTGTTCCGCTCCGACACCGATGAATTCCGTACTTATGAAGAAGTGACGCGCCGCTTCCCTTCGAACGAATTTGACGTTCTCATCGTCATAGAGGGCGACAAGTTGCTGGAGCGCTCGTCGCTCGAAAAACTGCGCGAACTTGCGATCGAACTTCAGTTGATTGACGGCACCAGGGGCCTGATCTCGATTTTCGCCGCACGAGAACCGCCCAAGGACGGGCATATCCCGCCTCCTCTCTTCCCCAATCCGCTGCCGAACGGAGCCGAGTATCAGGCTCTCATCCAGCGCGTAATGGCGAATGAGATCATTCGCGACAAGATGCTGTCGCCAGACGGCAAGCTCACCTTGATGGTGCTCGCGCTGGAACCTGCGGCGACGGCACCGGATCGTCTCAACAAGATTGTCGATGCCATCCGCAACGCAGTCCGCGATAACCTCGAGGGAACCGGCTTGAGGGGTGAGTTGTCCGGCGTGCCGGTGATGCAGAACGAGATCCGCAACGCCATTCAGCGCGACCGGCTGCTCTACAACACGCTCGGATTCGTGGTCGGCTGCCTGATCGCGATCATGTTTTTCCGCCGTTTTTCATTCATGATCATCGCGGCGGGACCGCCATTGGTGGCCATTCTACTCGCGCTAGGAGCGCTGGGATGGTTCGGCTTCAGCCTGAACATGTTTCTGAACGTGATGACGCCGCTGATCATGGTCATCAGCTTCTCCGACAGCATGCAGATTACCTTTGCGGCGCGCGATCGCCTGCTCGCCGGGGACGACAAGGTCACGGCCTTTCGCAATGCGCTGCTCATTGTCGGGCCAGCCTGCGTACTGACCCACGCGACCGCGGGAGTGTCATTCATCGCCTTGCAATTCTCGGAATCAGACCTCGTGCGCACCTTCGGCGAAGCGGGCCTGGTCGCGGTCACGGTTGCTCTGATCGCGGTGTTGATGGGCGTGCCATTGCTCGGGGTGCTGCTCATTCGCAATGAGGGCGAATTCGTCGCAGCCGTCAGAAATATGGATACCGCGCTGAACGTCTTGCGCCGCTTTTGCGGCTGGATCGCGGTGCGGATGGTCGCGCGTCCTGGCCTTTATTCCGCGATCAGTTTGATCGTCGTCGCTGCGTTGTCGGTTGGCTATGCGCAATTGGACGCGCGCTATCGTCTCGCCGACCAGGTACCGGATCGACAACAGGCGGTCCAGGCCAGCCAGCGTCTCGATGTAAAGTTGACGGGGGCCAACCCATTCGAGGTTTATATCCAGTTTCCGAAGGGCGCTTCTCTCTACGCGCCGGAGACACTGGCGGTGATCGCCGAGGTTCATTCGCTGCTCGAGCATCAGAAAGGTGTCGGCAATGTCTGGTCTCTTGACACGCTGCGACGCTGGCTCGCCGAAAAGCTCAACAAATCGGACGTCGAAACGCTCAAGGAATACGTCGACCTGCTGCCGCCCTATCTGACGCGACGGTTTATTTCAGCAGAACAGGATGCGGTGATCGTCAGCGGGCGCGTTCCGGATTCGGACGCCAGTCAATTGCTGCCGATCGTCGACCGCGTCGATCATGACCTGGACAGCGTGCGCAAGAAATTTCCCGGTTACAAGATCGCAGTGACCGGTCTATCGGTGATTTCGGCGCGCAACAGCGCGCTCATGATCGACAAGTTGAGCCGAGGACTGACCATCGAGATCGTCTTTGTCGCGGCATTTATCGGGCTCGCATTCTGGTCGCCCGTCGTCATGCTGATCAGCATTTTGCCCGGGCTGTTTCCGATTGTTCTTGCCGGCACGGTCCTGCTGCTGACCGGCCAGGGCTTGCAGTTCGCCAGCGTGATCGCACTGACCGTATCCTTCGGGCTCGGACTGAGCGCGACCATCCACTTCCTGAATCGCCTGCAGATCGAAGACACCGATGCCGATCCCGCGGTCGGCGTTGAGCGGGCGACCATTCTTGTCGGCCCACCCTTGATACTGACGTCGGCGGTTCTCGCCTGCGGCCTTGCCATGACCGTGTTATCGGGCTTGCCGTCGCTGCGGATTTTCGGCTGGCTCAGCGCGTTCGCGATGGTGGCGGCGCTATTCGCCGACCTGTTCATGCTGCGGCCGATCGCAATGTTTCTCAGTCAGCTGGTGCGGCGCCTGGCGCATCACTCGCTGCTTCGGTCGACCAAATAACGGCGCGCTGTCTAGCCGGATCGACGAAGATTCACTGAAACGGCTCTGATGGTGGACTGCTGATCCTGCGACCTGATCGATACCGACTGTCGTCCGCCATGCGTGATCAACGTGAGCGTCGCGACAAATGATGCCGCCCTGGCCACAACTTGGAATCGGTCGCCTTCAGCTCTGCCGGATATTGTGCCCGACACGCCGCGCGTTGATTCGCTCCAATAGCCGCTCACCGAACCGCCCGAATAGTCGGCGCTCGCCCGTAAATCGAAATTCGAGCCTTCGCTGGCGCAGCGGATGTTGAGCTGAAGTTTGGCTTGGCCGGCGGGAACATCATAAGTTGCGCGACACTTGATCGATTCATGCGTTCCATTGGACAATTCGATTGTGCCCGATCCCGACCATGACCCGGCCAATCGCTCGAATGGCGCTACTCGTTGCGCGAAGCCAGTCCCGGTGACGGAAAATAAAAGCGCGACGGCCAAAATAGCCCCACGCACGATAACGATCGCCCCATGTGACGGCACAAACATTGTGCAAAACTCGATACAGCCGCCGCGCGTCAATCCACCGCCCCGCTTTTCACAAATTCGTCGTAGAACGTGAAATTACGTGGGCGATTGTCACCAAACAATGCACGAAAGCAAGGTACCTGACAATCTACCTTGAGATCTTGCCTGCAAGAACACCGCAAGAGCCTGCGCAAGATTTGCCCGAAAGTTCTCGAGGGTCACGGTCAGTAGCCACCCAACGGATCAGCGCCTGCGAACGACCATCGGCAGACCGCCCTTTGGGCGCAGCGTGACTTTTTGAACGGGCCACGGCGCGCTGCCGGAAACCATTTCAAGCGTGAAATGGCGCATGATCGTTGCGACCATGATCGAGGCTTCCTGAATTGCAAACGTGGCACCGATGCAGATGCGCGGCCCGACGCCGAACGGCAAATAGGCAAACCGATCGATCGACTCGCGAGCCTTGCCGAAGAATCGGTTCGGATCGAAGGTGTTTGGCCGCGTCCACAGCGCACGATGACGGTGCAAAACATAGGGCGCGATGACGATCAAAGTACCGGGCTTGATCGTTTCACCCGCAAGCTCGTCATAACCCAGCGCCGTGCGGCTGATCGCTGTGATTGGTGGATAAAGCCGGTTGGCCTCGTCAATCACCGCGCGCGTGACAACAAGACGGTCAGCCAACCCATCAAGTGAACCCCATTCGCTCTCAGCCTCGGCCTGAACCCGCTCTCGCCATTCGCGCGACTGCGACAGCAGATATAGCGTCCAGGTGATGCAATTGGCCGTTGTCTCCTGACCGGCAGCGATGAATGTCAGAATATTGGCACGAATTTCGTCGTCGCTTAACGCCTTGCCGCTATCGGGATCGCGCGCCTCGAGCAACAACGTAAGAATATCTCGTGGAACACTTGTCGGATCGGCAGCCAGCCGCCTCTGGCGCAAGGCAATGATTTCGTCGATTGTCTCCTCAAAAAATTTCAATGTCGGGCGCAGCTTCCAGCGGCTTGGCCGCGGCACAACGGATGGCACGCCCAGAATGTCGAGCGGATCGATGCGCCCAACCGTATCGAAATAAGTGGTCATTGCAGCGCGAACGTCATCCGGATTGCGGCCCAGGCCATCCGAGAAAATCGTGCGTTCGAGCACGTCGACCGTAATCCGCGTCGCCTCGTCGGCAATATCGACGACCTGCCCGTCACGCAGACTAAGCCGCGCGACCGCGGCTTCGGCCGCTTCGACCATTGCGGTGGTGAAGCCAAGCACGGTTCGGAGGTTGAACAGCGGCGCCAAGGCTCTGCGCTGAAGCTTCCACTGATCAGCTTCAACGCTCAGCAGCCCGTTCGCCAGAACCGACGATAGAACGCGGCGCTGCAACCAATCTTTCTGATAGTTATCGACGTTGGCCATAAGCACGCGCCGGATGGCGCCCGGGTCGCTGATGACGGCGACCCGGCCAACGGACAACCCGCCCATGACAATGGGTTGCTCGAAGTGGGCGGATGTCCATGCTTCGAGCGGATTGTTTGCGAGGACGCGAAGCAGTGAGAGAGGGCCTAAAGCTTCCGCTCGCGGTACAGGTGCGGGCGGGCTAAGCTCCGCAGGAATATCAAGCAATACTCACCCCGTCTGAAATGAAACCGACGTGTTGTTCTGCTAACCAGGAAATCGCACGCCAAACGGTCAAACATGCATCAGGGTTCCAATTTATTGCAATTTGGCGGTATTGAGTCGAGGAAGCTGGCATGATTTCGACCAATTTCCGATGCTAGGAATACTGCTGGTCCTTGAAACATCAGGTGTCCCACGTGCCAGTTCGAAGCATTCGAAGATACGGTAGCGCGCGACTTTTCTGGGCCTCAATCGCAGGCCTGGTGCTCATAAGCAGTGCACCCTCCGCACAGCCCGCTCGCACCCCTACCGACCCCACCGGGGAATGGCTGGTGGCCAAGCAAGTCGCACGAATAAAGATCGCCGATTGCGACGGCCGGCTTTGGGGCGTGGTGGCATGGGAGGCACAGCCGGGCGGCATCGATAAAAAGAATCCGGATCCGAACCTGCGCTCTCGGCCGACGCTTGGAATGCCGATTCTGCTGGGTATGACGCCAAGCAAAGGGGGTCGTTGGGACGGGCAGATCTATAACTCTGAAGACGGCCACACTTATTCGGCCAATATCACGCTGGTGGACCCCAATACTTTGCGCGTGCAGGGATGTTTTCTCGGATTTCTCTGCGGCGGAGAAAACTGGACGCGTTTCGAAGCAGCGGACGTGACCGCCTCGACGCAGCGCCCGACGTCGAAGCCGCCTGCCAATCGAAAGACGGCTGCGGCCCCACCACCCGAGCCGAGCGAGGATGTCTGTTCAAAGACCCCCGCTTCCACGGGGTTTTCCCATGAGCGCGGGCTGAAATAGCACTGCTGCAGCAAGCGTGCATACAAGCGAGAGCGCGAGCAGCTTGCCCATGCTCGACGTGCCCGGATGTTGCGACAGCCAGAGGCTACCGAACGCCGTCGCAGTCGTTAACGCGCTCCAGATCACCGCGCGCGTCAGGCTTGATTGAAGCAAGTTCGTGCGGCCCGATCGCCAAGCCATGATGTAGTAGATTTTGAACGCGACGCCGACGCCCAGAAGCAGCGGCAAGGCGATGATGTTCGCAAAGTTCAGCGGCATGCCGATCAAGACGCAGATCTCGAGCGTCACGACCCCTGCCAAAAGGAGCGGGACAAGAGTCAGCAGAACATCGCCGAAGCGTCGCAGGACGATCCACAGCAAGATTCCAATCGAGATGAGCGCATAGAAGCCCGCTTCGAAGAACGCCCGCACAACAGTTCGACTCGATTCAAGAATTGAGATCGGGCCGCCGGTCGCCGACGGATAAACTGAAAGAATTGCTCGCGCGAATTGGCGCAAGACCTCGGTATCATTCGTATTGCCTTTGGGCGATATCTCAACACGCGCCCGCCCATCGGCTGCCAGCCATTGTTGCTTGAGAGCCTGCGGGAGATTGTCCTTGGTGACCTTTTGAGCGCCCAGAAAGCCGCGCAGCTGGCCGGTGGCGGTTTCCATGGGGACGATAAACACGGTCTTCGCGCGCGCGCGGATTTCTTCACTCGCCTGAGCCAATTTCACCGCATTGCCCGCCAGGCGCCTGGCGGCGTCGGCGCCCGGTCCGGTTGCGTTTCCTGCAATCTTGTTGAGCTGGTCGGCCATTCCATTGAGTGCCGCAACGTTTTCGCCGTCGGTCGGCGCCTTGCTGGACCCCGGCCTTCCCAAAGCGGGGGCAAGCTGTCGACTGAGCTCCTCGATCAGCGCTAATTTCTTATCCTGATCTTGCGGCACAAAATTGAGCAGCGTCTGCGTTTGGGAAACCTCCGGTAGCTTCTGCAACTTTTCCGCCACTCCCGCGGCCTCATCGAGCGATTTCGCGACGACGTTGACCGCGCTGATACCCGCACGCGGATCATCTCCGAGCTCAAGTATGGTCGAAATCGATTCCGTCTCGGGGCTGCGCAAATGAATAGGATCGAAGTCGAATGTGAGGAAATAGAGCAACGGCGCGCCAAGGACGGCTACGGCGAGCGTACCCGCGATAACGGGAATTCGGTATTCCTGAAGAAACCAGTCGACCGGCGCCAGAGCCTTGTAACCAATCGGCTCAGCCTCGCCCGGTGGGTTGAGCACTGCAATGAGCGCGGGCAGAACCGTGATGCTCGTGACATAGGCAATCAGCATGCCGACGCCGGCAATCTTGCCCAGTTCAGAAACGCCGCGATAATCGGTCGGAAGAAATGAGAGGAATCCCGCCGCCACCGCGGCGGCGGCAAGCGTCAGCGGAACGCCGATCTTTGCTGCTGCCTCGTCCAACGCCGGCAGAAGTTCGGGTGTGTCGTGGCGTTCGGCTCGGTAACGCACCGAAAACTGTATGCCGAAGTCGACACCAAGACCGACAAACAGCACCGCGAAAGCCACCGAAATCATGTTCAACGCACCGACCATCATCAGGCCAAGTGCGGCAGTGATGGCCAATCCCACGAACAGATTGAGGAACACCGCGACAATGAGACGCGCTGATTTAAGGGCGAGCCAAAGAATTGTCAGGACGATCACGATCGTGGCGATGGCGTTCGCAAGAGCGCCGTGCTGAACCGTCGCAAACTCTTCATCGGCCATCGGCACTGAACCGGTCAAACGCACCCGGGCCTGATATTTTTGCGCGAGTTGGAGGTCGGTTGCCGCCTGACGAATGGCGCTGCTCGAGGCCGCGCCGGGCTGAAGTGCCGAAAAATCGAGAACCGGTCGGACCTCGATCAGCCGTCGCAGATCACTTGATGCCGGCTCCTTGCCGCTGACCATCGCCTGCCAAGAGAACGAGGCCGGTCGCCCGGCAAGCACATTTTCGAGTGTCGTCGATGACATCGACAGGGGTCTCGTCAAAGCATCGAGCGTGACCATCTTGTTTTGCACGCCGATAAGCCCCAGCGAGAGCGTACGCGTAAGGCCGCGCAGGCTTGGGTCGCCGACCAGCGTGCCAATAAGTGGAGCCGCCTGCCCAAGGCCTTTGGCGAAGCTCGCGACGTCCTCGGTCGGCCTGTAGAGCAATCCGTTGCGCGCGAAGAATTCGCTGCCGCCGACGTCGTCGACTGAGCGGAAAAGTTGGGACTTGGCCTTGAGTTGCGCGGCCAGGTCGGCAGCGGCCCGCGACGCGTACTCCGCGGTTGGGGCGTCGACCACTACCAAAGTCGAGCCGTAATGTCCCCGAAAGGCCTTCTCGAACTCCGCTTCGCGCTTGCGCCAATCGAGTTCTGGCGAAATCAATTTGTTGACGTCGGTGTTGATGGCGAAATGTCGCGCCGCATAGATGGCTGACCCGAACGCCACCAGCAGCGCTAAGACAATGATTGGCCAAGGGAATCGGGTACAAAACCTCACGATTCCGGTAACGACAGTCGCTAGCATACCAGATGTTGCCTTCCGGCTACAGGGAAGTCACCCCCACTCGCACTCCCACTTGCACTTCGACGCAATATTATCAATTGTTTAGGTGCGGAACTTTTGCACGCGTCATTGATTGACGCTAACTGAGAGACTTCGTGGCAGAGCCGGCAAAGCTCATATTGGGCGACAACAAAAATTTCGAGAGGTTTTGCCAATAGCACAAGCGCCTCCGAGTAAGTGGGAAGGTAGTTTAAGCATGACGGCGCCCAAAGATGAGTTCCTGACAGACCGAACCACCAACATCCTCGATTCGATAAAGAGCCCTGACGATCTGCGCCGTATCAATGCACGGCATCTTCGACAGGTTGCGGATGAATTGCGGGCGGAGACGATCAACGCGGTCGCTGTCACAGGCGGCCACCTTGGCGCAAGCCTCGGGGTGATCGAACTGACGGTCGCGTTGCATTACATCTTTGACACCCCCAATGACAAATTGATCTGGGACGTTGGCCATCAGGCTTATCCTCACAAGATTCTCACCGGCCGCCGAGACCGCATAAAGACGCTGCGGACGGGCGGTGGCTTATCGGGTTTCACCAAGCGTTCCGAAAGCGAATACGACGCCTTCGGTGCGGCTCACTCTTCGACATCGATATCGGCAGGTTTGGGCATGGCTGTGGCACGCGATCTTGCCGGCCAGCAACACAACGTGATCTGCGTAATCGGTGATGGTGCTATTTCAGCCGGGATGGCCTACGAAGCCATGAACAATGCCGGCGCGATGAACCGCCGCTTGATCGTGATCCTGAACGACAACGAGATGTCGATCGCGCCTCCGGTTGGCGCCATGTCAAATTATCTCACGCGTCTGCTGTCGAGTCCGACCTATATGTCGCTGCGTGACATCGGCAAGCAGGTCGCCAACCACTTGCCGAGATTTTTCAAGGAAAAGGCCTACCTCGCGGAAGAACTTGCGCGGGGCTTTGTGACCGGTGGCACGTTGTTCGAAGAGCTTGGTTTCTATTACGTCGGCATCGTCGACGGCCACGATCTCGGGCAGCTCTTGCCTGTCCTGGAAAATGTGCGAAATGCCGACAATGGACCGTTCCTGGTCCACGTCCGTACGCAGAAGGGCAAAGGCTACGCGCCGGCGGAAGCCTCGAAGGACAAATATCACGGCGTCGTCAAATTCGACGTCGCTACCGGCAAACAGCAGAAAGGCGTTTCGAACGCACCGTCTTACACCAAGGTGTTTGGCGAGGCGCTCGTGAAAGAAGCCGCCAAAGACGATAAGATCGTCGCCATTACCGCAGCGATGCCGGGCGGAACCGGCGTCGACATTTTTGCGAAGGCATATCCCGACCGCGCCTTCGACGTGGGAATTGCCGAACAGCACGGAGTCACGTTCGCGGCCGGGCTGGCGACACAAGGTTACAAGCCGTTCGTTGCGATCTACTCGACCTTCCTGCAGCGCGCCTATGACCAGGTCGTGCACGATGTGGCGATCCAGCAGCTCCCGGTCCGTTTCATGATGGACCGTGCCGGACTTGTGGGCGCCGATGGCCCGACGCACGCGGGATCCTTCGACCTCGCCTACCTTGGCTGTCTGCCGGGTTTCGTCATCATGGCCGCCGCCGACGAGGCCGAGCTCGTTCACATGGTCGCCACGGCCGCTGCAATCGATGATCGTCCTTCTGCCGTCCGCTACCCGCGCGGCGATGGCGTCGGCGTCGTCATGCCCGAGGAAGGCGTGCCTCTCGAAATCGGGAAAGGCCGCATCATTACGCAAGGCAGTACTGTCGCCCTGCTCTCGCTCGGCACGCGGCTTGCCGAATGTCTAAAGGCAGCCGAAACACTCGCGGCCCACGGCATTTCAACGACCGTGGCCGACGCTCGCTTTGCCAAGCCAATCGACAACGAACTCATACTTCAGCTCGCGCGTGAGCATGAATTGTTGATCACGATCGAGGAAGGCGCCATTGGTGGATTTGCTGCGCACGTGATGCAACTCCTCAGTGAATCGCACGCGCTCGAACGTCCGGGGTTCAAGGTTCGCAGCATGGTGTTGCCGGACACCTTCATCGACCACGACAGCCCGCCCGCCATGTATGCCAAGGCCGGACTGGACGCGAACGGCATCGTCAACAAGGTTTTCGATGTGTTTGGATCACGTCACGCACCGGAATTGCAGCCGGCGGAAATCGAGTCTCTCGCCGAGCGCGCCGAACGTCGGCGGCAGATCAATGCATTGAGCGGGCGCGTTCAGGGAAAAGCATAATGAAGGTCATATTGGCGAAGCCGCGCGGCTTTTGCGCGGGTGTGGTTCGCGCAATCGAAATTGTCGAGCGCGCACTCGATAAATACGGCCCACCCGTGTACGTGCGGCACGAGATTGTGCACAACAAATGGGTGGTCGATGCGCTCAAGGCGCGCGGCGCTCGTTTCGTCGAAGAGCTTTCAGAAGTCCCTCCGAACGCGATCACGATCTTCAGCGCACACGGTGTGGCAAAGAAGGTCCAGGAGGAAGCCGCCGAGCGCGGACTCCGCGTTCTCAACGCGACTTGTCCCCTCGTATCGAAGGTTCATGCGCAAGGGCGTCACTATCTACGCAACGGGCGCACGGTCATCCTGATCGGACACGCGGGTCATCCGGAAGTCGAGGGGACCCTCGGGCAGATTCCGGGGCCCGTTATCCTCGTGCAGACCGAGGCGGACGTAAACACGCTCGACCTGGCTGAGGACACTCCGATCGCTTACGTGACGCAAACGACCCTCAGTGTCGACGACACCAAGGGGATTATTGCGGCGCTGTATCGTCGGTTTAAAGACGTCGTCGGGCCCGGTACCCAGGACATCTGCTATGCGACACAGAACCGCCAAACTGCGCTGCTGGAGCTAACCCGGCTTGTCGATGTGATTTTCGTGGTCGGAGCTAAGAATAGTTCTAATTCAAATCGGCTGCGCGAAATTGGGGTCGAAGCCGGCGTTCCCAGCCACCTGATAGCAAATGGCAGTGAAATAAAGCAGGAGTGGTTGCATAACGTCGAGGTTGTTGGCATTACGGCTGGTGCCTCGGCGCCTGAGATCATGGTTCGGGACGTGATCAATGCGCTGCAGGCCATCGAGCCGGTCGAGGTTTTCACCCTGCCCGGCCAAGATGAACACATCGAATTCCGGGTGCCTGTAGAACTTCTGGATGTGATCGGTACCCAGCAAATCAGCAAGGATAGTAATCTTGGGCATTCCCCTTCTTCAGAAACTATTTGTCGGTAGCTACGTCGTACGTCAGCGTCTGACCGGTCGAAAGCGCTACCCGCTGGTGCTCATGCTGGAGCCATTGTTTCGGTGCAATCTGGCTTGCGCCGGCTGCGGAAAGATCGATTACCCGGATCCCATCTTGCACCAGAACATGTCCGTCGAGGACGCATTGCATGCGGTCGACGAGTGTGGTGCGCCCGTGGTTTCGATAGCAGGTGGCGAGCCGCTATTGCACAAGCAACTGCCGGAAATCGTGCGAGGCATCGTTGCGCGGAAAAAATTCGTCTATCTGTGCACCAATGCGCTTCTGATGGACAAGAAGCTTTCGCAATACGAGCCGAGCACATTCTTCACGTGGTCAGTGCATCTTGATGGCGACAAGGAGATGCACGATCACTCGGTCTGTCAGCCGGGAACGTATGACCGGGCTGTAACGGCCATCAAACATGCCAAGGAGCGCGGATTCCGCGTCAACATCAACTGCACGTTGTTCAACACCGCGCAGGCGGATCGCGTCGCGGCCTTCTTTGACACCGCCATGAACCTGGGTGTTGACGGCATCACGGTGTCGCCCGGTTATGCTTACGAGCGCGCACCCGACCAGCAGCACTTCCTCAATCGCGGCAAAACCAAGCAGTTGTTCCGCGATGTTTTCAAACGCGGGCCAAGCAGGACGAAGTGGTCGTTCAGTCAATCAAGCCTGTTCCTCGACTTCCTGGCCGGAAACCAGAGCTATCACTGCACGCCGTGGGGAAATCCGACCCGGACGATCTTTGGCTGGCAGAAGCCCTGCTACCTGCTCGGCGAAGGTTATGCGAAGACCTTTGATGAACTGATGAATGGAACCGACTGGGATTCCTACGGTACCGGGAATTACGAGAAGTGCGCCGACTGCATGGTGCATTCCGGTTATGAAGCGTCCGCAGTGCAGGATGCTGTCGCGCACCCGCTGAAAGCCATGGCCGTTGCGCTACGCGGCATCGGCACCGAAGGTGCGATGAAGCCGGAAATTCCGCTCGATCGACAACGGCCGGCTCAGTACGTCTTTTCGAAGCACGTCGAAACCAAGCTCGACGAAATTCGACAGGCCAAGGAAAAAGAAAAGCCGGAACTTCTTCAGGCGGGATGACGTCGGCCCCCGGACTCGGCTAGAGTTCAATTGGAACTCACGGGCCTGTCGGCCCGTTGTGTACCTGTCATCGTTTGAATTGTGGCAACGGGCTTCGGTGTTCAGCCATGCGCGGGCGCACAATCATCATCGGCGGGATTCTCACCGCATTAATGCTGCTCCCTGACGTTGGTCGAGCGCAGTTTTCGCCGCAGGGCGTGCTCGGAGGTATTACGCGACCTTTCCGTCACGCATTCGGCGCGCTTGGGCACTATCCACGCGCCCGTCACCAGCGGCGAGCGGCGGCGCGGGCTTCCGCTGCCGAGCCTCGGGCAGCCGCTATGCGGGAAATACCGGGCATCGCCGGGTCCCGCCTTGGATGGGTCGGCCCCCCGTCCTGGCCGACCGCCTACGAGGACATGCTCGGGTTTACATTCTGGCCAAACGAATATGCGCAGCGGCTTCGCGGCCATGGGTTTGATGTGATCGCTGACACGATCACGGGACGCTTCGACCTGCCCCGTTCGCTGGCTCGAACCGCGACCACAGGATCGGCTGTCAAAGACGACTCCGGTAGTGACGGGGCCATGGGCCAATGCGCAGACGCTGGAAATACCGAAAGCAATTGGCCGTCCGCACGCATCGAACAGTCCGTGCAACTGTCGGGTACACAGCGGGCTTCGCTTGAAAGGGCGCAAACGGTCATCGCTCAGTCGATCAAAAATATAAAGGAGGATTGCCGTGCACCTGCCGCGTTTCCTCCTCCCGAACGGTTGAGGGCGTTCGTGCAAACGCTGTGGGCTGTTCGCGATGCCGGCATATCCCTGCGAGGGCCGCTGAAGGAATTCAGCGATGCGCTGACAAAAGCGCAAATGGATAGTTTCGCTGTCCAGCAACAGCAGAAGCCGCCGGCGCGTGATCAGAAAATTTCGAGCGAAGCCATGATGAACAGGCAATATCAGGCCTGTGTCTCGCAAAATGCCGAGCGCGCCGAGCGCATGATCAAGGAAATTGAAATGAGAGTCCGGCCAGACAAGGACCAGGCCGCAAGCTTTGAAAATTTTCACCAGATTTCAACAAACATGGCCAAGATGCTGATCGCGAGTTGCGTGCAGCCGATCCCCGCCGACGCGGGGCTTCGTCTGGATTCAGTCAATGACCAGCTGGCTGCAATGAACTATGCAGCAGCGACGATTCAGATCGCGTTCGATGACTTCTACGGAAGGCTCAGAAGCGAGCAAAAAACGCGCCTCGATTCAATGGGCCGCTGACGTCACATCCCAAATGTTACGGCTGTGGTGTTGCTTGCTTTCAGAGTGCGATAGCGCGCAAGGGCCCATAACGGAAAGAATTTCCGATACCCGTGGTAGCGCAGATAAAAGACGCGCGGAAACCCTGTCGCAGTGTATCGCTCCTCATCCCAAAACCCGTCCGCTGTTTGCGTCCGGGAGAGATAGTGCACGCCGCGCTGCACGGCCGGATGGCCAATTTCACCGACAGCCATCAGCCCGAGGAGCGCCCAGGCGGTTTGTGAAGACGTACTGGCCGCCGGTTCGTGGCCACGATAGCCGAGCTTGTAGCTTGAGCCATCTTCACCCCAACCACCGTCGTCGTTTTGAATGGAAACGAGCCAGTCCACGGCCTTGCGGATTTCGGCTGAGCTGCGATCGATGCCGCAGGCGTTCAGTGCACACAGTGTAGACCAGGTGCCGTAAATGTAATTGAGGCCCCAGCGCCCGTACCAACTTCCATCCGGGAGTTGTGTCTCGCGCAGATAGGCGACGCCTCGCGACAAAGCGTCGCTGTCATCCACCGTTTCGCCAAGCTGCGCCAGCATCGACACACACCGGGCCGTGACGTCTTCCGTAGGCGGATCGATCAGAGCGCCATGGTCGGCGAAAGGAATGTTGTTGAGATAATGAAAGACATTGTCGACATCGAAGGCCGCCCAGCCGCCATTGCGGCTTTGCATGCCCTTAATCCACTCAACACCTCGATCAATGGCCGCATCGTAACGCGACCCGACCCCTGCCCTGCGCGCACGATCCATCGCCATTACCACAACGGCTGTGTCGTCGAGGTCGGGATAGTGGGGATTTGCGTACTGAAACGCCCAACCGCCGGGGCGCACATCCGGGCGCCGGTTGATCCAGTCCCCGGCAACGTCGAGCACCTGTCGAGGGAGAAGCCAATCGAGTCCCTGGACAGCCGTGGCAAGCGCCTCTTCGTCGGCGATTTCCAGCAATGCATGGCATGCGAGGCCGGTGTCCCACACCGGCGAAACGCAAGGCTGGCAATAGGCTTCATCGGCACCAACCACGAGCAGTTTCTCGATGGAGCCGCGCGCGACGGCGGCCTTCTCTTTTTGGTCAAGGACATCGAACATCATCGTGGCATTGGCCATCGCGGGAAAAATCGCGCCGAGGCCGTCCTCGCCGTTGAGCCTTTCAGTGACGAAATCGACGGCCCGATCGATCGCCCGCTGCCGCAGACTCTGCGGAAATACTTTGACGGCTGGCCGCAAGATCACATCGATACAGCGAAAAAGAGCAAACCATCGCCAGCTCTGATGCGGTGCCTTGGCTGCTGGTCCGATTGAATGTGGCGGTTCAACAAACAGTTCGTCGATCTTGATTCCGAGGGGGTTTTTGGCGCGCGGACGCAGGGCCTGCAAAACAAGCAGAGGGACCAGCACCGTACGCGCCCAATAGGACACTTTCGACAGATGGAACGGAAACCACTGCGGCAGCAGCATGATTTCGACCGGCATTTCCGGCACGCTGCGCCAATCCAGAATGCCGTAGAGAGACAGGAGCACGCGGGTGAAGACATTGGAATTGACTGCACCGCCGCGAGCGAGAATCGCCTCGCGCGCGCGGCGCATGTGCGACGCATCCGGATTGTCACCGATCATTTTGAGCGCGAAATAGGCCTTCACGCTCGCGCTCATGTCGAAGTCGCCGTCGTGATAGAGCGGCCAGCCGCCGTGCATTCCCTGGATGCGCCGCAGATAGACGGCGATTTTCTGCTCCAGCCCAGCATCTCTGGCTTCGCCGCGATAATGACGCAGCAAAACATATTCGGCCGGGATCGTCGCATCGGCCTCAAGTTCGAACACCCAATGTCCATCTTTTTGTTGGCTTTTCAGGAGCGCGTGCGCCGCCCTTCCGATCGCGCGGTCAACCCCGGATGGCCCTGATGACGCCTGCAACTCGTCTGCAACGCTCGTCATGCGGCCGCTCGCAGGCGATGTTTGACAAGATCCGCGGCGCGATAACCAGAACGGACCGCTCCTTCGATCGTCGCAGGCAGGCCCGTTTGCGTCCAATCGCCGGCAAGAAACAGGTTGTTCCAGGTTGTTTCCGCAGCCGGCCGCCGCGCGTTCTGTTCCGGTGTCGCAGCGAATGTCGCTCGACGCTCGCGAACGATCTGCCACGGGGGCAGAGTGTCCGGGAGCCTGGCCACCTTGGCAATGTCATTCCAGATGATCTGAGCAAGTTCAGTTCGCGGCATGTCGAATAGACGGCCACCATCGCTGATCGTGGCCGATATTCGTCCCGGCAACGGGAATATCCATTCGCAGGTCCCATTGATGACACCGAGCATCGGCGGCAGATGAGATGGCGGATCGATGCGGAAATGCGCGTTAACAATTCCCCGGAACGAGTTGGGCGCAATCAGCGAAGGCACCAGGTTCGTTGCGACATAAGGTGGGATTGCCAG
>Ga0207665_10000576_pt1 | contig 24692 bp, 22 predicted proteins | sample LARL112metaG_FD_184351 | JGI IMG/M metagenome (GOLD analysis project Ga0207665, IMG submission 184351) | Corn, switchgrass and miscanthus rhizosphere microbial communities from Kellogg Biological Station, Michigan, USA - LAR L11-2 metaG... | ecosystem: Host-associated > Plants > Roots >... | reverse complement strand
TCGCCCGCCCGCAGCAGCGTCTCACCCTCGTCCATCAGGGCCCAGATCTCCCCCGAGAGCACGAGCGCGTAGTCCACCGTGTCGGTGCGGTGCATGGCGGGATGCCGCGAGGCGTCCGGATCCATGGCGTGGCTGGCGCCCATCGCGCGGAAGGCGGCCGCGCGATCGAAGCCGCCCCCCGCCGCCGCGTCCGGCGGGAACTCGACGATGCGGAAGATCGTGCCATTGGCCGGCGGCTCGAGCGACATCCGGCGCTTCGCCGGGTCCGCGCTCCCCGCGTTGGAGGCGGGCGCCCGGTCGGTCACCCACAGATCGGTGAGCGCGAAGTCGGGGCGTCCCGGCAGCGTGAGCACGTGGGGCGAGGGGCCGTCGCTCCTGATCACGGAGCGGCCCTGGGCGTTGTGCCCGGTCACGACGCGTCGAATCGGCTTGATCATGGGAGCCTCCGGGCCGGAACTATACACCGCCCCCCGGGTGGGTGAAACCAGGGCGAGGCGCGACATGAGCCGGCGCCTCTATTCCTCGAAGCGGCCGAGGCGGCGTAGCTCGGGGAAGAGGAGCATCCAGAGCGCAGCCACCGCGATCGTCCCGATCCCGCCCAGCAGCACCGCGGGCACGGTGCCCAGCAGGGCCGCGGCCACCCCGGACTCGAAGGCCCCGAGCTGGTTCGAGGTGCCGGTGAAGAGCGAGTGCACCGCGCTCACCCGCCCGCGCATCGCGTCCGGGGTGCGGATCTGGGCGAGCGAGAGGCGAATGACCATGCTGACCACGTCGGCGGCCCCGAGCACGCTGAGCGCGACCAGCGAGAGCACGAAGCTGGTGGAGAGGCCGAAGACGACGGTGGCCGCCCCGAACACCATCACCGACCAGAACAGGGTCCGCCCGATGCGGCGCTCGAGTGGATAGCGGGCCAGGAATATCGAGATGACCAGCGCCCCCACCGCGGGCGCCGAGCGCAGCAGGCCGAGCCCGACCGGCCCGGTGCCCAGGATGTCCTTCGCGTAGACCGGCAGCAGCGCGGTGGCGCCGCCGAAGAGCACCGCGAAGAGATCGAGCGACATGCCGCCCAGCAGCACCCGCCGGCTCACGATGAACGCGACGCCCGAGAACACGGTCTCCACCGTGAGCGGCTCGCGCGGGCGCGCGGGGCGCGCGACGCGGATCGCCACCGCGAGCGCGCCGGCCAGGATGAAGAGGACGCCGGCGGTGGCGTAGGCGGCGCCGGGGCCGAAGGCGTAGAGCAGCCCGCCGAGCGCGGGGCCCACGATCTGCGCGGTCTGCCCGGCGGAGACGATCCACGCCATCGCGGGGGCGATCAGCCTCCGGTCCACCACCTCCGGCACCAGCGCGCTCATGGCCGGGTTCTCGAACGCCTGGGCGGCGGCGAGCAGGGCGATCAGGCCGAAGATCATGGTGCGGGTCTGCCAGCCGCCGATGGCGCCCCAGGCGAGGGCGGCGGCGGTCGCCGCCTTCACGACCTCGCACCCGATGACGATCAGGCGGCGGTCGTAGCGGTCCGCGACCTGCCCCACCACCAGGGTCAGCAGGACCATCGGCACGAACTGGGCCAGGCCGACCAGGCCGAGGTCGAGCGCGCTGCCGGTCAGCTCGTAGAGCTGCCAGGCCACCGCGACGCCCAGCATCTGGAAGCCGACGCTGGCCAGGACCCGCGAGGAGGAGAGGAGCGCGAACGGCGGATGCCGGAGAAGCGAGCGCGAGCGGTCGGAGATCTCGCCCGCCTCTACCGGTTGGCCCGGGCCAGCACCGCGTGGAGCAGCACCGTCACCCCCGGCGAGGTGTAGTCGAGCTCGGCGTGCTCGGCCTCGTTGTGGGAGATGCCGTCGCGGCACGGGGTGAAGATCATCGCGGTGGGCGCGACGCGCGAGACGTAGTAGGCGTCGTGGCCGGCCTGGCTCAGGATGTCGCGGTGGGGCACGTTGAGCGCCTGGGCCGCCTCGCGGATCAGGCGGATGCAGCTCGGATCGAAGCGCTCGCTGCCGAATTGCCACTCCCCCGCGACGCGCATCTCCACGTTCGCCCGCCGCGCGCAGTCGGGCATCGCGGCCTTGACCTCGGCCCACATCTGATCCGCCACCGCCCGGTCGGCGTGGCGCACGTCGCAGGTGAGCTGGGCGTACTCGGCGAGGATGCCCGCCTTGTTGGGCCAGGCCACCAGGCGCGCCACCGTGGCCTTGCCCTCGGTCGCGTGGTACTTCCACCCCACGTCGTTGACCGCCACCGCCAGCATCGCGGCGCCCACCAGCGCGTTGCGGCGCCGGTCCATCGGGGTCGGGCCGGAGTGCGCGGTCTCGCCGTGCACGTCGACATGCATGCCGCGCGCCGCGTAGCCGCCCACCACGATGCCGACCGGCACCGCCTCGCGGTCGAGAATCGGCCCCTGCTCGATGTGGAGCTCGAAGTAGGCGTCGATGGACCGCCCACCCACCGCCTCCTTGCCCTGGTAGCCGATGCGCTCGAGCTCGGTGCCGAAGCGCTTGCCGTCGTCGTCGCGCAGGTCGAGCACCCAGTCCACGTCGAACACCCCCGCGAACGCGCCCGAGGCGACCATCGGGGGGGTGAACCGCGCCCCTTCCTCGTTGGTCCAGCACACCAGCTCGAGGGGCCGCTTGGTGCGCACCCGGCGATCGTCGAGGGTGCGGAGCACCTCGAGCCCGGCGAGGACGCCCACGATGCCGTCGTACTTGCCGCCCGCGAACTGGGTATCGAGGTGGCTGCCCATCAGGACCGGAGGGAGGTGGTCGTCGACGCCCGGGCGGCGCGCGAAGATGTTGCCGAGGCGATCGACCGTCACCGTGCAGCCGGCCTCGGTGCACCAGGTGATGAAGAGATCGCGCATCTCCTTGTCCGCGTCGGTGAGGGCGAGGCGGCGGAGGCCGCCCGCCTTGCCGGGGCCGATCTCGCCGGAGCGCATCACGGTGGACCAGAAGCGCGGTGCGTCGATGCCGAACAACTCGCTCGTGGACATGGCTCTCGCGCCCTCCCGGCGCGCTCCGGTCTTACCCTGCCGCGCGCGAAGCTGTCAAGCGTGTGGGCTTCCGGCTCACGGAGAGGGATCGGCGGGCAGGCCGCGCTGCCTCAGGTAAGACTCCACGGCGGGTCCCCACAGATCGGGATGGCTCGACACCTGATGGCCGCCGACGAACTCATGGAACGCCCCTCTCCCACCCGCGGCCTGAAACGCGCTGAAATTGCCCCGGCTGTGCGACAGGGGATAGAAGGGGTCGCCGTCTCCGTAGATCCAGATCGAGTCGTAGGGATAGCGCCCGCCGAGCGAGAAGAGAGCGCGATTGACGGTCGGGGCGGAACTGCAACCCGTCCCGAGCCAGCCGCCGACGAAGTTGATCGCTCCCTTGATCTGTTCCGGATGCTGTCCGGCGTATGCCACGCTCAGGATTCCGCCACGCGAGACACCGCCGATCACCACGCGGGAGCCATCCACGAATGGCATCGCGAGGATCACAGCCATCGCCGCCTCGACGTCTCGGAGAGCGCGGTTCGCCCCCGCCAACGAGACCGCAGGGTCGCACGTATAGCCTCGCGGCCGATCGGCCGCGAACCCCTCGTCGTAGAGCCCGTCAGACCCGCCGCGCCCGCGTCGGGCGGGCATCACCACCGCCCATCCCCGCTGGACGAAAAAACGGGCCACCGCCGGCGCGTCGATCGGTCGCGAGAAGAGGCCGGGATCCGTGCCCATGCCAGTCGAGCCGTGGTTGAAGACCAGAGTCGGGGCCGGGTTGCCGGCAACCGGCTTGTAGATACGCATCGCGAGCCGCACCATTTCACCGTCGACCAAGACCGGGACGAGGCTTGTCTCCTGGGCTTGAGTGGACAGAGGCCGGGCGACCAGGCAGCAGAGCGTGACGACCACCGCGTACTGCCAGCGTGTGGCCATCGCTTACTCGATCACCTGATCCGCCCGCACCAGCAGCGACGGCGGAATCGTGAGGCCGAGGGTCCTGGCGGTTTTCAGATTGATGACGAGGTCGAACTTGGTCGGCTGCTCGATGGGCAGGTCGGCGGGCCGCGCGCCCCGGAGGATCTTGTCGACATAGATCGCCGCGTGCCGCCGCAGATCGGCGAGGCCGGCGCCGTAGGTCAGGAGGCCGCCGGCCTCGCCGTATTCCCGGGCCCAGTAGATCCCGGGCAGGCGATGCTTCAACGCCGCCTCCACGAGGGCCCGGCGATGCAGGAACGTGACGCCATCGACGGGGGCGATGATGCCGGTGACCCCGTCTCGCTTCGCCCGAGCCAGCGCCGTGTCGAAGTCCACGGGCTCCGAAACCACGAGAAGCGACATGGTCAACCCACGCGCCTTCACCGCGGCCTCCAGCTCGTGTCGGCTCTCCGGCACCGGATCGCGCGTCGCGACGACCCCGAATCGCCGCGCCGTCGGCAGCGCCTCGCTGAGCAGCTCCACGTACTTCTGGCTCAGTCCGGGGACGAGGCTCGTGAGGCCGGTCACATTGGTTCCCGGCTGGGCCAGGCTCCTCACGAATCCCTCCGCGACCGGATCCTCCACGAAGGTCATGACGATCGGTATGGTGGCGGTCGCCCGTCGGGCCGCGCGAGTCTCTCGTGGTCCGGTCGTCACGATGGCGTCGACCCGGGCCGCGACCAGCTCGGCGAGCATACCGGCGAGGCGACCCGGGTTGCCGAAGGCCCGCTTGACGACGAGGTTCCGACCCTCGACGTAGCCCCGCTCCCGCATGCCATCGATGAAGGACTGCCAGAGGCCCGACTGCCCGGGATCGGTCCCGATCGACACCAGTCCAACCGTGTACGTCTTCCCTGCCTCCTGCGCTCGTCCGGCGCGCGGAGCGGCCAGGAGGCTGCCCACGATGGCCGCCATGAAGACACGTCGAGACCGGTCAGGCGGGGGAAGCGGCTCCCGCGGAGCTCTCCTCATGGCTCGGCCGCGAGTCTACCAGCGTCGGCGCGCATGGCGAGCAGCGGCGATCCGGGTTGTACAATGGCCCCCCATGCCCGACGCGGTGCCGTCCGAGCTCCAGAGCCGGGTCCTCGACCGGATCGACGACGAGGAGATCGTCCGGCTCGCCTCCGACCTGATCCGCATCCCGTCGTTCACCACCGAGGAGACGCCCTGCGCGGAGTGGCTCGCCGGTTACCTGGACGGCCAGGGGCTGGCGGTGACGCTCCAGGAGATCGAGCCCGGGCGCAAGCAGACCATCGCGCGCCTGGCCGGCCGGGGCGGCGGCCGCTCGATCATGCTGAACGGCCACATCGACATCGATCCGCTCGCGTCCGGCTGGACGCGCGATCCCTTCGTCCCCTGGATCGCGGACGGCAAGCTCTTCGGCCACGGCATCTTCAACATGAAGGCGGGCGTCACCGCCTGCATCATCGCCACGCTGGCCCTCCGGCGCGCCGGGGTCCCGCTCCGGGGCGACGTGGTGCTCGCCTGCGTGGCCGCGGAGCTGAACAGCGGCATCGGCACCATCCACGCGCTCGAGCACGGCCAGCGCACCGACATGGCGGTGGTGGCCGAGCCCTACGGGGCGCGCACCATCCTGACCAAGCACACCGGCACGATGGACGTGGTGATCCACACCCTCGGGCGCGCCACCCACATCTCCAAGAAGGAGCAGGGCGTGGACGCCATCGCGCTCATGATGCGCGCCATCCAGGCGCTCGAGGCCATGCGCTTCACCCACGTCCACGACCCGGACCTGCCCGGCCTGCCGCGCCTGAACGTGGGCTCGATCATCGGGGGCCGCGGCCGCGACCACAACCTGCGCGGCGCCTACACGGTGAGCGACTTCTGCACCGCCTACGTGAACGTGCGCTTCAACGCGAGCCAGACCGGGGCGACGGTGGTGGGCGACATCCGCCGCACCCTGGACGCGCTCGCCGCCGCCGATCCGAAGTTCCGCTACGAGATCGAGTTCCCGCCCGCCCTCGACCGCGGGCTCGGTCGCCTGGCCAAGGCCGCGGTGGACGTGCCCAAGACGGAGGCGGTGGTCCAGATGGTACGGCGCAACCTCCACCGCATGACCGGGGCCGAGCCCGAGCACTTCGGGGTGCGGCTGCCGCAGAGCTACGCGGGCAACGACACCACGCACCTGTGGGCCGCCGGCATCCCCTGCTGCATCTACGGCCCGGGCGGCGGCTACACCGACTACCACGACGTGCACGTGGAGCTGGCCGATCTCTTCCTGTGCACGCGCGTGCTCGCCCTCACCGCGCTCGAGGCCGCCCTCTGACCGCGGCGCCCGCGATGCACTACGTCGATCCCTCCACCGGCCGCACCTACCCGCTCGACGAGGCGCGCTGGCGCGCCGACAACGGCCACTACCTGAACCTGACGCCGGGCCCGGGGCTCGGCCGCCGCGACATCGAGCCGGGCCGCCGCTCGGTGTGGCGCTACGCGCGCGCGCTGCCGGTGGGCGTGGAGCACGCGGTGAGCCTCGGCGAGGGCTGGACCCCGCTCGTCGACGGGCGATGGCACGGCGCCCCGGTGCGCTACAAGCTCGAGTTCACCATGCCGACCGGCTCCTTCAAGGACCGCGGCTCCACCGTGCTGGTGAGCTATCTCAAGAGCCGCGGGGTCACCGCGGTGCTGGAGGACTCCTCCGGCAACGCGGGCGCCTCGCTCGCCGCCTACGCGGCGGCGGCCGGCCTCGCCTGCCGGATCCTGGTGCCGGAGACCGCGTCCTACCCCAAGATCGCCCAGATCGCGGCGTGCGGCGCCGACGTCGTGACGATCAAGGGCTCACGCCAGGACGTGGCCGAGGCAGCGCTCCGGCAGAGCGCGGAGCTCTTTTACGCGAGCCACAACTGGCAGCCCTTCTTCGTGGAGGGGACCAAGACCCTGGCCTACGAGCTGTGGGAGCAGTCGGGCTTCCGCGCGCCCGACAACGTGGTGGCGCCGCTCGGCTACGGCAGCAACGTGCTGGGCGCCGATCGCGGCTTCGCCGAGCTGCTGCGCGCGGGCGAGATCGCCCGGCGCCCGCGCCTCTTCGGGGTGCAGGCCGCGCACTGCGCGCCCTACGAGGCCGCGTTCCGGGCGGGCGTGGAGACCCTCGGGCCCATCGAGGTGCGGCCCACCATCGCGGAGGGCATCGCCACGCCCCGGCCTACCCGCGGGCCCGAGGTGCTGCGGGCGGTGCGCGAGAGCGGGGGCAGCGTGGTCGCGGTGGAGGAGGCCGAGATCGTGGCCGCCCTGCGCGAGCTGGCGCGCCGCGGCCTCTACGTGGAGCCGACCGCGGCGACCGCCGCCGCCGGCCTCACCCGTCTCCTCGCGAGTGGAGTGATCCGCCCGCAGGAGGACACCGTGCTCGTGCTCACCGGCTCGGGGCTGAAGGCCTCCGCCGCCATCGGCGAGCTGCTCAAGCTCGGGCCCCGATCGGGCGACTGAGCTCTCGCTCCTCCTACCGGGAACGACTGACCCGGTAAATAGCGGGAGCGGCGCGGCGCCGGACGGGTGGCCACCGCCCCGCAAACCGCCGGAGTGGGCTTCGAGCTGCCGACTCGAACGTAGCCGGGCGGTGGCACAGCCGATGCACCCGACACCCAAGCCAATTCATGGGCGTCCCCTTCCAAGCCCCGCACGCTCGCTCTTCAGTGGGACCGTCATCCCTCCCTCTGTGGCCCCAGCCGTGTTCCCTGCTGTTCTCCACGATCACTCTCGTCGCGCTCCTGCTTGCGGGCGGCCGGGCCGAGGCGGGGGCGCCGACCGAGACGCTCCGCGCCATCTACACTGAGGCGAACGCGATCATCACCGCTCCCCCGACGGACCAGCCGCCACTCGACCGCCTCGCCGCGATTCGCACGCTGTTCAGCCGGGCGTTCGACTTCCGCGACGCGGCGCAGCGCGCGCTCGGCGGCCAGTGGAAGGCGCGCACCGCGGTCGAGCAGAACGACTTCACCGCCCTCTTCGCCGGCTTCGTCCAGCGCGGCTTCGTGTTCTGGCTGGCCTCGGTGGCCGCGGTGGACGAAGGCGGCGTGACGATCCACTACCTGAGCGAGACCGTCGACCGGGATCAGGCGTCCGTCACGACGTCGATCGGACGGCGGGGCGGGCGCGAGGTGAGCCTCGAGCACGACATGGTCTACCGGAACCGGCGATGGGCGGTGCGAGACGTCACCATCGACGGCATCAGTCTGGTCGCCAACTACCGCGCCCAGTTCGAGCACGTGATCCGGACTTCGTCGTACCCCGAGCTGGTCGACCGGATGCAGGTCCGGGTCTTCGGCAAGCTGCCGACCCCGGCCGCGGCGCGGGGGGAGCGCGACGCGGCCCCGCTAACCCGCGGCGCGAACGAGGCCCACTGAGCGGGCGCGCCGCTACCCCCCGTAGAACACGTTCGGCCCCAGCGCTTTCAGCCACAGGGTCGCGTCGTCGGCACGGCCCTCGATCGGCTTGGCCTGCCCCGCCTCCACCACCTCGCCCACGAACACCGAGTGGTCGCCCCGCTCCACGGTGTCGACCAGGCGGCACTCGACGAAGGCGGGCGTGCGCTCGAGGATCGGCGCGCCGGTCGAGCCCCAGCGGAACGGCTCGCCCGAGATGGTCTGGCCCTCGCGCGTCGCGGGCTTGAAGAAGGCGAACGCCATCGCCTGCTGGCCCTGCCCGAGCACGTTGAGGGCGAAGGCCTTCGACTCCTTGATCAGGGCGTGGGCGTGCGAGTCGGTCTTCACCCCCACCACCACCAGGGGCGGGGCGAAGGAGGCCTGGGTCACCCAGTTCACGGTGGCGGCGGCCACCGCGTCGTCCTTGCCCCGGGCGGTCAGGACGTAGAGTCCGTAGGGAATCATCCGCAGTACCGTCTTCTTCACGTTGGCGTCCATGGCGCGCTCCGTCCTCGCTGACGTGGTTGGCTTCGAGATCACCTCGCCGGATTCTCCCACCGGCGCGCCCGCCTGTCGACCCGCGGTTGACTTGACGCCGCCTTTCGTGAAAGGGTGAGCGCCATGCCGGCCCGCAGTGGACGCGAGTACCTCGAGTCGATCCGCAAGCAGGCCCCCAGCGTCTACCTGGGCGGCCGGCGCATCGGGGACGTGACCACGGAGCCGGTGTTCCAGGAGCCCCTGCGCGCCATCGCCGAGCAGTACGACATGCAGCTCGACCCGGCCTACCACGAGGTGATGACCTACCCGTCGCCCACCACCGGGCAGCCGGTCTCCACCTCGTTCCTGGTGCCGCGCACGCGCGAGGAGCTGGTGAAGAAGCGCCAGCACTTCAAGCTGCGGGCCGATCACAACTTCGGCTTCATGGGGCGCGCCCCCGACTTCATGAACCAGTTCGTGACCGGCTGGCACCTGACCGCCGACCGGTTCGCGCGCGCGGGCGCCCGCTTCGGGGAGAACGCCACCCGCTACTACGAGCACGTGCGGGAGCACGATCTCTTCCTCACCCACATGCTCATCAACCCGCAAATCGACCGGAGCAAGACCTCGGCCGAGCAGGAGGATCCCTACCTCCACCTGGGGCGCGTGCGGGAGACCGCCGACGGCATCGTCGTGCGGGGCGCCAAGATGCTCGGCACCATGGCCCCGCTCACCGAGGAGGTCGCGGTGATCCCGTTCGGCGGCGTGCCCCCGGGCGACGACGCCTACGCCCTCGCCTTCTCCATCCCCACCGCCACCGCGGGTCTCACCTTCATATGCCGCGAGACGGTGTCGCCCCTGCCCCGCTCGCGCTTCGACCACCCGCTGTCGAGCCGCTTCGAGGAGATGGACTGCATCGCGGTCTTCGAGGACGTGCTGGTGCCGTGGGACCGGGTGATGGTGGACGGCAGCCCGGGCAGCGCCCAGATCATCAACACCCTGGGCGCCGACTACGGGGCGCTCCTCAATCTCCAGACCGCGGCCCGCATGCTGAGCCAGCTCGAGTTCTTCTGCGGCCTCGGCATGAAGGTGGCCGACGCCATCGGCATCACCGGCTTCCTGCACGTGCAGGAGAAGCTCGGGGAGATGCTGAGCCAGATGGAGATCGCGCGGGCGATCTTCTTCGGGTCGGAGGCGATGGCCCAGCGCCTGCCGAGCGGCGTGTGGGTGCCGGGCGGCCACGGGCTGCGCGCCTTCCACCTGCAGACCGGCAAGGTGTACAGCCGCTTCGTGGAGATCGTGCAGACCCTCGCGGCGGGCGGCTTCTTCTACGCGCCGAGCGAGGCCGACCTCCAGAGCCCGGAGATCCGCCCGCTCATCGACCGCTACGTGCGCGGGCGCGCGGGCGTCTCCGCGGAGGAGCGGATCGCGCTCTTCAAGCTCGCGTGGGACGTCACCGGCGAGGCCTTCGCCCAGCGCATGGCCCAGTACGTGCGCTTCTACTCGGGCGATCCGATCCGCCTCACCGCCGGCTTCTACGCCCAGTACGACAAGGCGCCCCTGCTCGATCTGGTCGAGCGGGCCCTCGGCCGGCGCGACGGCGTGCCCCTGCCGATCACCCCCGCCGAGCCGGGCTCGCCGGTGCCGTACCAGCCGGACACGCGCGGGATGGCCGGGACCTACGCGGCCACCTCGCTGCCGCCGCGGCAGGCCTGAGCGGGCGGCGCACCCGCCGCCAACGGGAAGAAACACTACGGAGTTTCTGCGTGGAGATTCGGGCCGGTCTCCCTTCCTGGTAGCCGCGTGACGAAGTTCGGAGGTCCGGGCGCGGGGCCTCGTCCGTAACGCTCCGATTCGACAAGGCCGGCCCGCACCGTGTCCGCCACCACACCGTCGACCTGAGCGCCCACGGCGCTAAGCTGCGGCCGCGGACCCAGCTTCAGCCCGGTACCCGGTGCAGCTCCACATGGTGCCGCCCGAGGGCCGCGCCCTGCAGGTGTCGGGCGTGGTCTGGCGCGTGGACAGCGACGGCTTCGTCGTGCTGTTCCTCGCGAGCCTCCCCGACCAGCATCTGACCGGCCCGCGCGCGGCGGTCGGCGCTCACTGATCTGCCGCGACTGCGAGGCGACGGCCGATAGCTGCACGCGAGGCCTACTCCCTGTACGTCGAGCGTGCAGACGAGGGCGTCAACGAAGCAGGTGGGCCTTTTTCAGCAGCCGGCTACAGGTAGCGGGTGGGCCAGTTGATGGTGCGCCACATGTGCGCCGACGGGCTCTGATCGAAGCCGAGCCCCTCCTTCGGCTGCCGGAAGTGGCGTCCCACCACGTCGGTGAACTCCTCGAGCTGCACCTGCACGGTGGGGTCGAACGAGTAGAGGTCGTTCACGGTGATGAGCCGCGAGGTCATGTACCACTTGTGGTCGCGCGCGTAGCGGTAGGCGGCCTGGATGTGGGGCTCCGGCACGTAGTCCGCGCCGAAGAGCTTGAGATAGAGCTCGGGGTACCGGTAGCCCACCGACTCGTCCGGGAAGAAGCGCAGCGCCTGGTGGTAGCGGATGCCCCACGCCACCTCCTCGTCGACGTACGGCTCCAGCAGCTGGGCGCTCCAGTAGCCATGATCGGAGCGGATGAAACCGGCGATCGCGATGTCGTGGAGGAGGCACGCCAGGACGACCTTCTCGTCGACCCCGTTCTTCATGGCGAGCCGCGCGCTCTGCAGGAGGTGCGCGGAGGGGCCGAAGCGGAGACGGAAGAAGTCGAAGAGGGTCGGCTTGTCCGGCATCCGGGGCAGCCGCGGGTCGTGACCCATCATGTAGAGGCGGCCGTCGTCCGGAGGCCGGGTCACCGGCTGACGGGGATCCCGCTCCCCCGAGGTGAACAGCACCGATTTCACCACCACCCGGTCGAGCTCCTGACTCAACGCGTGCTCGGCGGCCTCGGCTCGCTGCAGGGTCGTCATGGGATCCTTCCTCCTGTCGATGATCTTCTTATCCGCCGCCGTCGTCTGTCAAGCATGGCGGGCGCCGCGTTGCGGAGCGCGGGAGGTTGTCCTAGACTGCCCGCCATGCGGACCTTCATCCGGCTCGTCGCGCTCCTGCCGATCGTGCTGCTCGCGGCCGCCCCCCTCTCCGCCCAGACCACGTCGAAGGACGTCGGCCAGAAGGCGTCGGAGACTGGCGAGGCCATCCGGGACTACACGGTGGAGAAGAAGAACGAGGCGGTGGCGCAGGCCAAGAAGCTCACCGCCGACCTCGACACCAAGATCAAGGAGCTGGAGACGGAGACTTCCAAGCAGACCGGGGAGGCCAAGGCGAAGGCCGAGGCCCAGCTCCGCGACCTCAAGGCCAAGCGGGCGAAGGCCTCCCAGAAGGCCAACGACCTCGGCCGGGCGACCAAGGCGTCGTGGGAGCGGGCGAAGGAAGGCTTCGCCGACGCCTATCGCGACCTGGCCACCGCGTACGAGAAGGCGGCGGCCGAGTTCAAGAAGTAGCCGCGGGCCGGTCGAGCACGTCCCGCACCTTCTGCAGCAGGCTCTGGGGCGTGAACGGCTTCTGGAGAAACGGGGTCCCCGCCTCTAGGACTCCGTGGCGAAAGATCGCGTCGTCGGTGTAGCCGGACATGTAGAGGATCCGCATCTCCCCCCGGTCCGGCGTCAGGCGCTCCGCGAGCCCGCGCCCGCTGATCTGCGGCATCACCACGTCGGTCACGAGCAGATGGATGGGCTCCCGGTGCCCGGCGGCCAGGGCGAGCGCCTCGGCGGCGCCGCCGGCGGGGATGACCACGTAGCCGTGGCCGGTGAGCGTCTCGAGCGCCAGCTCCCGCACGTCGCCGTCGTCCTCCACCAGGAGGATGGTCTCGGAGCCGCCCGCGCTCACGGGCCCGCTCGGCGCGGGGGGCGCCTGGTCGAGCGCCTCGTCGACGCGCGGCAGATAGACCCGGAACCGCGTGCCGCGGCCGGGCTCGCTCTCCACCTCGATGCTGCCCCCGCTCTGCTTCACGATCCCGAACACGGTGGCGAGCCCGAGGCCGGTCCCCTTGCCCGGCTCCTTGGTGGTGAAGAACGGCTCGAAGATCCGCGCCCGCACTGCCGCGTCCATGCCGTGCCCGGTGTCGCTGATCGCCAGCGCGACGAATCGCCCCGCCGTGGCCCCCGGGTGCCGCCTCACGTAGGCCTCGTCGAGCTCCACGTTGCTGGTCTCGATCGAGAGCGTGCCGCCCGCCGGCATGGCGTCGCGCGCGTTCACGGCCAGGTTCACGACGATCTGCTCGAGCTGGGAGGGGTCGGCCTTGACCGCTCCCAGATCCGACGCCGGCACGACCGAGAACTCGACGTCCTCGCCGATGAGCCGCCGCAGGAGTGGGGCCAAGCCCATCACCACCGCGTTCACGTTCAGGACCTTCACCTCCAGCACCTGCTTGCGGCTGAAGGCGAGGAGCTGGCGGGTGAGCGCGGCCGCGCGCTCGGCGGTGGACTGGATCAGCTCGATGTGGCGGCGGACCGCGTGGTCGGCCGGGAGGTGGCCGAGGGCCAGGTGTCCGCGCCCGGTGATGACGGTCAGCAGGTTGTTGAAGTCGTGTGCGATGCCGCCGGCGAGCTGGCCGATCGCGTCGAGCTTCTGGGCCTGCCGCAGCTCCGCCTCGAGCCGCTTGCGCTCCGTGATGTCGGCGACGCTCCACTCGTAGTGGATCACGCGGCCGCTCGAGTCCCGCTCGGCCTGGACCCCGAAATTGACCCAGATGAAGGTGCCGTCGGCCCGCCGCCCCTGCAACTCGAAGTTCTCGACGACCGCGCTCGCCTCGATGGTCGCGAGTAGCCGGGTGCGATCGGCCGGATCGGCGTAGAGCTGCTCGGAGTTGACCTGGAGGAACGTGGCCACGTCGGGAAAGCCCCAGATGCGCGCGGCCGCCGCGTTGGCGGCCAGCATCTGGCCGTCGCGCCTGGAGCGCACCAGACCGACCGGAGCGCCCTGGAAGAGCGCCTCGTAGCGCCGCTCGGCGGCCAGCGCGGCCGCGCGCTGGCGGGCGTGGGCGATCGCCCCGCGCACCGCCGCCGGGAGCCGCAGGAGGCGCTGGGGGTCCTTCAGCACGTAGTCGTCGAGCCCGGTCTGGAGCGCCTTGACCGCGATCTCCTCGCTGAGCGTCCCGGTGCAGAGGATCACCGGGCACTCCGGCCAGCGCTCCTTGAGCATCTCGAGGAGCAGGAGGCCGTTGGTGAAGCCGAGCGCGTAGTCGGTGATGACCAGATCGTAGGGCCCGGCCTCGAGCGCGGTGGCGAGGGCGGCCGGATCACCCGCCTCGCGCACGTCGAGGGCGGAGAGCTCGCGCGCGAGGGCCCGGCGCACGAACATCCGATCGTCCGGGTTGTCGTCGATGAGCAGGAGCCGCCACGCGTCGCTCACCGCGGCTCGCCTCGCGCGCCGTTGCCGCCCGGGAGCGTGAAGTAAAACGTGGCGCCCTCTCCGGGGGCGGACTCGGCCCACACCCGGCCGCCGTGACGCTCGACCACCCGTTGCACGATGGCCAGGCCGACGCCCGTCCCCTCGTACTCGGCCGCGCTGTGGAACCGCTGGAACACCCCGAAGAGCTTGTCGGCCCGCTCCCGATCGAAGCCGACCCCGTTGTCGCGCACGTAGTACGCCGCGCCCTCCGCCTCCGCCCGGCGGCCGACCTCAACGACGGCGGGATTGCGGCCGCGGGTGAACTTGACCGCGTTGCCGAGCAGGTTCGCCAGGACCTGGCGGAGCAGGGCCGGGTCGGCCTCGGCCCGGCCGAGCGGCCCCACCTCGAACCGGACCTCGCGCCCGTCGCAGGCGGGGCGCAGGTCGTCGAGCGACTGCCGCACCAGGTCGTCGAGCGGCACCGACGTGACCGCCAGCCGCTGGCGCCCGAGGCGGGAGAAGGCGAGCAGGTCCTCGATCAGCTGCTCCATGCGACGCGCCCGATCCTGGATGACGCCCAGGAGCCGGCGCGGCTCCCCGTCGAGGCGTGCTCCGAAGTCGTCCTCCAGGATCGTCACGTAGCCCTGGACCGCCCGCAGGGGCGCGCGGAGATCGTGCGAGACCGAGTAGGAGAACGCCTCCAGGTCGTGATTCGCCGCAGTCAGCTCCGCGGTCCGGAGCTGCACGAGCTGCCGCTCGCGCCGCTCGCCCGCGTGGGCCACCACCAGGCGGGCGTAGAGGCGGCCGTGCTCGATCAGCAGCACCCCGAGCACGAAGCTGGCCGCGAGGAGACCGTAGATCCGTCCGGCGTAGAAGCCGAGATCGAAGCGGCCCGCGTTGAGGACGGCGGCGAGCGCGATGTCGAAGACCCACGCGCTCATCACCACCATGAGCCACACGTCGAGCACCGAGTGGGGCCGCCGCCGCCACAGCATCGCCAGCGCGAGCAGGCTCAGGGCCCACACGCAGGACACCACGAGCCGCATCGCGGCGGTGTAGTGCTGGCCGTCCATGATGGCGGGCAGCGCGGCCTGGCCCCGGGTCGCGAGCAGCGCGAGCCCGACGACCGCGGCGACCACCACCGCCACCACCGCCACCACCGCGAGCGCCGCGACACGCGGCGACCGCGCCGCCGGCGCGGGGGGCCGGTCTCCGTCCTCGAGGAGCGCGTAGCCCACCACCACGAGGGGGAAGCCGCCGTGCCAGAACATGTAGAGCCACGCGGTGGTCTGCGGTCCCGCCCCGAGGAGGCCGGTCGGGGAGAACAGGCCGGGAAAGGTGAGCGTGTGCACGCCCGCCATCAACGCGGTGAACAGGTAGCCGCCCGCGAGCACCAGCAGCGCGCGCGACCGGAGGATCCCGAACTGGCCGAAGAGCAGCACCGCGGTGATCACGTCGTTGACAACGAGGGCCGATTGATAGACCGGGATGAAGCCCAGGACCGGAGCCAGGGGCACCTTGGCGAGCGGGACCGCGACGACGAAGAGGGCCGCGCTCGCGAGGACGACAACGAGCGCGAGGCGGCGCTCGCCCCGTCCCGCGGGCAAGGTCGACAGGAACGACTGGCGGTCCGGCGTTGGCTCGCGCTCCACGACCCTTTCCCTTGAAAATCATACCCGCTTCCCAATTCCGCGCCGACACACTCTTTTCGCCTCGCCCCCGGGCGCGCCGCCGCCCCTTGACACCGTGCGCGCGCGCGGCCCATCCTGCGCCATGACCACCCTCCGAGCCCTCCGCGCCCGCCCCGTGCTGGTCCCGATCCGGCGTCCGCCCGTGAGCGCGAGCGGCGCGATCCCGAAGGCGGCCCTGGTGCTGTTCGACCTCGAGACCGACGACGGCGTCACCGGCCGCTCCTACGTCTTCGGCTTCGCCCCGTGGACCCTGCCGTCCATCGTCGGCTGCGCGCAGGGGCTCTTCGAGATGATCAAGGGCGCCGCGCTCGCCCCCCTCGACCTCGAGGCCAGGCTTCGCGGCCAGCTCACCCTGCTCGACCCGAACGGGCTGGTCGGCCTGGCCCAGGCCGGCCTGGACATGGCGGCGTGGGACGCGCTCGCCCAGGTCCGCGGCGTGCCGCTGGTCACCCTGCTCGGCGGGTCGCCCCGCCCGATCCGCGCGTACAACAGCACCGGGCTCTGGATCCAGCCGGTGGAGACGCTGGCGGACGAGGCGGAGGCGCTGCTCGCCGAGGGCTTCACCGCGCTCAAGCTGCGGGTCGGGCGCGACGAGTGGGCCCAGGACCTGGCCGCGGTGCGCGCGGTGAAGAAGCGGATCGGCGACTCGGCCACCCTGATGTGCGACTTCAACCAGCGCCTGACCGTGAGCGAGGCGATCCGGCGCGCGCGGGGCCTCGACGGCGAAGGCCTCTACTGGATCGAGGAGCCGGTGCGCCACGACGACTACGAGGGCTACGCGCGCATCGCGGCCGAGGCGGCCACCCCGATCCAGACCGGCGAGAACCTGGTGGACACCTTCGAGATGGCGCGCGCGATCGCGCTCCGCTCGCTCGACTTCGTCATGCCCGACGTGCAGCGCATCGGGGGCGTCAGCGGCTGGCTGCGCGCGGCCGCGCTCGCCCACGCCCACGGCATCGAGATGTCGAGCCACCTCTTCCCCGAGTTCAGCGTGCACCTGCTCGGGGTGACCCCGACCTGCCACTGGCTCGAGTTCATGGACTGGGCCGCCCCGGTGGTGCAGGAGCCGCTCACGGTGAGGGCGGGTCACGCGCGGATCCCGGACCGCCCCGGGGCCGGCATCCAGTGGAACGAGGAGGCGGTGAAGCGCTTCGCGCTCTGAGCGCGGCGCGCGCTACTCCTCGGGCGGCTTCTCTCCCCGGATCTGGGCGATCTTCCGGTCCCGATCGGTGGCGAGCCGATCCAGGTCGCGTCGCAGGGCGAGGTTGAGCTGCTCGAGCTCCTCGTGGCTGGCCGCCTTGCGCAGCGCGGCCTGGTGGAGGATCTCCCGCTCGGCCACCCGCGACTGGTGGACCTGGCGCGCCTCCGCGATGGCGGCCTTCTGCGCGTCGGAGAGCGGCGCGGTCGCCCCGCCCGCCTCCTGGTCCTTCCGCGCGAGGCGCTCCATCGCGAGCTCGTACGCGGTCTTCGGTCGCTCGTTCGCCATGGCGGGAGTGTAGCAGACTCGTCGGGTGCGGTATTCTCTAGCCATGGAGATCGTCCCCTCGGTCTGCCCCCACGACTGCACCAGCACCTGCGCGCTCGAGGTCGAGCGGATCGACGCGCGCACCATCGGGCGCGTGCGCGGCTCCCATCGCAACACCTACACCCGCGGGGTGATCTGCGAGAAGGTGGGCCGCTACGCCGAGCGGGTGCACCATCCGGACCGCCTGCTCCACCCCCTGCGGCGGGTGGGACCGAAGGGCGCGGGGCGCTTCGAGCGCATCGGCTGGGACGAGGCGCTCGACACGGTGGCGGAGGCCTTCACCCGGCAGGCCCAGGCCCTCGGGCCGGAGACGGTGTGGCCCTACTACTACGCGGGCACCATGGGCCTGGTCCAGCGCGACGGGATCAACCGTCTGCGCCACGCGCTCGGCTACTCGCGCTACTACTCCACGATCTGCGTGACCCTCTCCGACACCGGCTGGTCCGCCGGGGTGGGGGCCAAGCGCGGGGTGGACCTGCGCGAGATCGACGCGCACTCGGAGCTGGTGGTGATCTGGGGCGGCAACCCGGTCAACACCCAGGTGAACGTGATGAGCCACGCGATGGCGGCCAAGCGGCGCGGCGCGCCTCTCGTGGTGGTGGATCCCTACCGCACCGACACCGCCGCGAAGGCCGACCTGCACCTGGCCCCGAAGCCGGGCACCGACGGCGCGCTCGCGTGCGCGATCATGCACGTGCTCTTCGCGGAGGGCTTCGCCGACTGGGACTACCTGCGCGCCTACACCGACTGCCCCGACGAGCTGGCCGCCCACGTGGCGACCCGCACGCCCGCGTGGGCCGCCGCCATCACCGGCCTCGACGCGGAGCGCATCGCGGAGTTCGCGCGCCTCTACGGCCGCACCAAGCGGAGCTTCATCCGCTGCCACCACGGCTTCAGCCGCTCCCGGAACGGGGCGGTGAACATGCACGCGGTGTCCTGCCTCCCCGCGATCACCGGCGCCTGGCGCTACGAGGGCGGCGGCGCGGTGTACGGCCAGACCGCGCTCTATCCCCTCGACCGCTCGCTGATCGAGGGGCTCGACCTGGTCGACAAGTCCATCCGCGCGCTCGACCAGTCGCGCCTCGGCCCGATCCTCACCGGCGATCCCGCCGCCCTGCTGGGCGGCCCGCCGGTGACCGCGATGCTCGTGCAGAACACGAACCCGGCGATGGTGTGCCCGGAGACCCACCTGGTCCACCGCGGGCTCTCGCGCGAGGACCTCTTTCTCTGCGTGCACGAGCAGTTCCTCACCGAGACCGCGGCCTTCGCCGACATCGTGCTGCCCGCCACCATGATGGTCGAGCACGACGACTTCTACACCGCGAGCGGCCACACCTACTTCCAGGTCGCCCGCAAGGTGATCGATCCGCCCGGCGAGTGCCGTGAGAACCACTGGGTGATCTGCCAGCTCGCCAAGCGCCTCGGGGCGGTCCACCCCGGCTTCCAGATGACCGCCTGGGAGATCATGAACGAGACGCTGCGGAAGTCGGGGATGTGGGACGCGGAGACGAACTTCCGCCAAGGGGGACAGGACTTCGCCCCGCGGTTCGAGACCGCGCACTTCCTCGACGGCTTCCCCACCCCCGACCGGCGCTTCCACTTCCGGCCCGACTGGAAGCGCTGGGGCGGCCGGGGCGCGACGATGCCGACCCTGCCCGATCACTTCGACGTGATCGACAACCCGACTGCGGCGAAGCCGTTCCGGCTCGTGGCCGCGCCGGCGCGGACGTTCCTCAACTCCACGTTCAGCGAGACCCCGTCCTCGCGGGCGCGCGAGCGGCGGCCCACCGCCCTGCTCCATCCCGACGACTGCGCGGCCCTGGGCGCCCCCGGCGCCGCGGTCCTGCTCGGCAACGAGCGCGGCCAGGTGATCGCCCACGCCGAGCCCCGGCCGGGCCAGCAGCGGGGTGTCGTGGTCGTGGAGGGCGTCTGGCCGAATCGCGACTTCGTGGGGGGCGTCGGGATCAACGCGCTCACCAGCGCCGAGCCCGGCTACCCCAACGGGGGCGCGGTTTTCCACGACACCGCGGTGTGGATCCGCCCCGCCTGACCGCTCCGCGCAACCTCTGATTGACTTGACCGGCGCCCGCCGGATATAACCGCCCCCACTACCGTCACGCCGCGACAGGGTCGCCGCGGCGGACGGATCGCCCGAAGCCCGGCGGGGGGTCTGCGCTGGACACGATCCTGCAGCTTGCCCTGAACGGCCTCGCCGTGGGTTGCATCTACGGCCTGGTGGCGCTCGGCTTCGTCCTCATCTACAAGGCCACCGAGCTGGTCAACTTCGCCCAGGGCGACCTCCTGATGCTGGGCGCGTTCGTCTGCTACATGTTCGTGGTGTGGTACGGCGTCGGCTACTGGGTCGCGTTCGCGCTCGCCATCGCCATCGTCGGCGGCTTCGGAGCGGTGCTGGACGCCACCGTGCTCCGCCGCGTGATCGGCCAGCCCCAGTTCGCGGTGGTCATGCTCACCATCGGCCTGGGCGCGATGTTTCGCTCCTTCGCCTCGCTCACCTGGGGCTCCGAGATCTATACCCTGCCCACCCCGTTCAGCGCCCACACCACCCGGCTGGGCGGGGTCACGGTGAGCCACGAGTACGTGGCGATCATCGTGGGCACGGTGGTCCTCTGCGCGCTGCTCTACGCCTTCTTCACCTACTCGCGCGTGGGGGTGGCCATGCAGGCCGCCTCCCAGAACCAGCTCGCCGCGTACTACATGGGCATCCCGGTGAAGCGCATGTTCTCGCTCATCTGGGCGATCTCGGCGGGGGTGGCCGCCATCGCGGGAGTGCTGCTGGCGCCGGTCTCGCTGATCGACATCAACCTGGGCTTCATCGGGCTCAAGGCCTTCGCGGCCGCGGTGCTGGGCGGCTTCGGCTCGATCCCGGGCGCCCTGGTGGGCGGCGTGACCATCGGGCTCATCGAGCTCTTCTCGGGAACCTACCTGCCCCAGGGGGTGAAGGACGTGGCCGCCTACATCGTGCTGCTGCTGGTGCTCGCCGTCCGCCCCCAGGGCATGTTCGGCACGGTGGGCCGGAAGAAGGTCTGAGCCGCCACCGTGCGCTTCGCGTTCAAGACCAGCTACGATCACGACCTCGGCCTCTTCCGCGATCCGGTGCAGCGGCGCTGGTATGCCGCCCTGCTCGCCGCGGTGCTCCTGCTCCCGTGGGCCGTGCCCGACTACCTGAGCGACGTGAGCCTGGTGTTCATCTACGGGCTCTGCGGCCTCTCCCTGATGGTGCTGGCCGGGTTCACCGGCCTGGTGAGCCTCGGGCACGCCGCGTTCCTCGGCATCGGGGCCTACGCCCACGTCTTCTTCCTCCAGGATCTGGGGCTGCCGTGGGTGGTGTCGGTGGCCCTCGCCGCCGCGCTGACCGCGGCGGCCGGCGTGCTGGTAGGGCTGCCCGCCCTGCGCATGACCGGGGTCTACCTGACCATCGCCACGCTCGCCTTCGCGCTGATCATCCAGGAGGTGTTCAGCCGCTGGGAGCGCGTGACCCACGGGCTCAAGGGGCGCCCGGTGGACAAGCCGGTGATCTTCGGCGTCTCGCTCGCCTCCGACACGGCCTTCTACTTCCTCTGCCTCGCGCTGCTGATCGGCGGCCTCTGGCTCACCGCCAACGTGCTGCGCGCGCCGACCGGCCGCGCGTGGGTGGCCATCCGCGACAGCGAGATCGCCGCGCAGTCCATGGGGGTGCACCTCGCGCGCTACAAGACGCTCGCCTTCGCCTACTCGGCCGGCCTCATGGGGGCGGCGGGCGCGCTCTTCGCGCACCGGATCGGCTTCCTCGCCCCCGACATCTTCAGCGTCCTGCTCTCCATCCAATTTCTATTAATGGTCGTGGTGGGCGGCCTCGGCAGCCTGCACGGCGCTATCTACGGCGCGGTGTTCGTGGCGATGCTGCCGGTACTGATCGCCCAGATGCGCGACACCACGCCCCAGTGGGCCGGCCACGTGGCCGGCCTGCTCGGCCGAGATGCGGGCGCGGCCGCCTACCTCGCGGTGGACCGCTTCGTGAAGCAGCCCGGCCTCGAGCCCGGCATCTTCGGGCTCATCCTGGTGCTGTTCATCCTGTTCGAGCCGCTCGGCATCTACGGCCGCTGGCGCAAGATCCAGCTCCTGTTCTCCACCTTCCCGCTCTACAAGCGCGCCACCTTCCGGCGCCAGAAGACCTACATGCGCTCGGAGCGCCTGCGGTGAGCTTCTTCGCGGCCGACGACCTCGGGGTGAGCTTCGGCGGCATCCGCGCGGTGGACGGCGTGTCCTTCGCGGTGGACGCGGGCCAGGTCTTCACGATCATCGGGCCCAACGGCGCGGGCAAGACCACCATCTTCAACCTGATCTCCCGCATCTACGATCCGACCGACGGGCGGCTCACCTTCCGCGACGAGGACATCACCCGGGTGCCGCCGCACGAGATCGCGCGCCGGGGCATCGCGCGCACCTTCCAGAACATCGAGCTCTTCGAGCACGCCTCGGTGCTCGACAACCTGCTGCTCGGCCGTCACGCCCACGCCCGCCCGCGCCTGTTGCAGGAGCTGCTGTATCTGCCCCGGGTGCGCGCGGCCGAGCGCGGCCATCGCGAGGCGGCCGAGAAGGTGATCGACTTCCTCGACCTGCAGGCCTACCGAGACAGCCTCGTGGTGAACCTCCCGTACGGGGTGCGCAAGGTGGTGGAGATGGGCCGGGCCCTCTGCACCGAGCCGGCCCTGCTCCTCCTCGACGAGCCGTCGTCCGGGCTCAGCGTGGAGGAGACCGAGGACATGGCGTTCTGGATCCAGGACATCCGCGCCCTGCTCGGCATCACGGTGCTGATGGTCGAGCACGACATGAGCCTGGTGGGCGCGGTCTCCGATCGCGTGCTCGCGCTCAACTACGGACGCGTGGTCGCGTGCGGGACCTGCCAGGAGGTGCAGTCGCATCCCGACGTCATCAAGGCCTACCTCGGGGGCTGACGTGGCCGAGCCCCTCCTCACCGTGAGCAACGTCGAGACCTACTACGGCCCCATCATGGCCCTGCGCGGGGTGAGCTTCGCGGTCCCCGCGGGCGCGATCGTCACCATCCTGGGGGCGAACGGGGCGGGCAAGACCACCATCCTCAAGACGGTCTCCGGGGTGATGGACCCGCAGAAGGGCACCGTCACCCTCGAGGGCCGGCCGATCCACGGCCTCGATCCGGACCGGGTGGCGCGCCTCGGGCTCTCCCACGTGCCGGAGGGGCGGGAGGTCTTCCCATTCCTGAGCGTGCGTGAGAACCTGCGCATGGGGGCCTACACCCGCCGGGACGCCGACGGGGTGGCGCGCGATCTGGAGATGGTGGTCGACTACTTCCCGGTCCTGTCCGCGCGCGCCGAGCAGCGGGCCGGCTCGCTCTCGGGCGGGGAGCAGCAGATGCTCGCCATCGCCCGCGCCCTCATGGCGCGCCCCAAGGTGATGCTGCTCGACGAGCCGTCGCTCGGGCTCGCCCCCAAGCTGGTGAAGGACATCTTCGACATCATCCGGCGCATCAACCGCGAGCGCGGGGTCACGGTGCTGGTGGTCGAGCAGAACGCCAACATCGCGCTCCACACCGCGGACTACGGCTACGTGCTCGAGCTGGGCCGCATCGTGATGGAGGACACCTGCGAGCGGCTGCTCGAGAAGGACGACATCCGCGAGTTCTACCTGGGCCTGAAGGAATCGAGCGTCCGCGGCACGCGCCGCTGGAAGAGGAAGAAGACATGGCGCTGACCACCGAGCCCCGTCCCTCGCCCCGCCCCGAGGCGGCCGCGGCCGCCACCGTGCACGGCCAGGACACCCTGCCCCGGCTCTTCCGCCACGTGGTGCGGGAGCGCGGCGACCGGGTGGCGATGCGGGAGAAGGACCTCGGGATCTGGCGCGGCATCTCCTGGCGCGAGTACGGCCAGCGGGCGCGGCGGGTGGGCATGGGCCTGGTGGCCCTCGGTCTGAACCCGCGCGACGTGGTCTCGATCATCTCCGACAACCGCCCCGAGTGGCTCTACACCGACCTGGGGGTCATGTCGGTGGCCGCGATCCCCAACGGCATCTACACCACCGACTCGGCGCGGCAGGTCGAGTACATCGTCAACGACAGCGGCACCCGCTTCCTCTTCGTGGAGAACGAGGAGCAGCTCGACAAGATCCTCGCGGTGCGCGACCGCTGCGGCGAGCTGGTCAAGATCTTCGTGTACGACATGGACGGCCTGCACGCGTTCCGGGACGAGCAGGTCATGCCCTTCGACGCGCTGCTCGAGCTGGGCGAGCGGTACGATCGCGAGCATCCCGACGTCTTCGACCGCCTGGTCGACGTCCCGCAGCCCGACGACCTCGCGATCCTCGTCTACACCTCCGGCACCACCGGGCCGCCCAAGGGGGCGATGCTGAGCCACCGCAACATCCTCTTCCAGCTCGCCTACGCCGACTTCATCACCCCGCTGCACGAGGGCGACCAGCAGCTCTCCTTCCTGCCCCTCTGCCACATCGCGGAGCGGACCTTCACCGTGTTCAACCCGCTCCACACCGGCTCCACCGTGAACTTCGCGGAGTCCATCGACACGGTGCCGGAAAACATCCGCGAAGTCGCGCCCGCCCTCTTCTTCGCGGTGCCCCGGATCTGGGAGAAGTTCTACTCGGGGGTGGCCCTGCGCATGCGCGACGCCACCCGGCTGGGCCGCTTCGCCTACGAGCGGGCGATCGCGATCGGGCTCCGGGTCGCGGAGCGGCGGATCGCGGGCCGGCCGGTGCCCTGGCCGCTGCGCGTGACCTTCCGGGTCGCCGACTTCCTGGTGCTCGACAACGTCAAGCGCTCGATCGGGCTGCACCGCGCCCGCGGGGCCGCCACCGGCGCGGCCCCCATCGCCCCCGAGCTCATCCGCTGGTACCTCGCGCTCGGGATCAACATGATCGAGGTCTACGGCCAGACCGAGAACACCGGCCTCGCGACGGTGATGCCGGCGGACGGAATCAAGCTCGGCACCGTCGGACATTTTCACTTTCTTTGCATTGACATCGACGGAACGAAGTTCGGCGAGTATCACCTCCATGTTTTTACATTTGCTCAGAACAGCACGTATCGGCGCCGCGATGTCGGCTGGGGAGAGCGCGGCGGTCGCAACTTGATAGAGTAACGGCTGAAAGAGATGGTAATTGGTGCGATCGATCACGGTGACGAACACATCTTTGCAGGCCAATTTCTTTGCCGCCTCAAGCCCGCCAAAACCCGCGCCCACGATGACGACGCGTGGCTTCTGTCGAGGCAGATTTTCCATATGTTCCAGCTTTGATCAAAAGC
>Ga0207665_10000575_pt1 | contig 24692 bp, 20 predicted proteins | sample LARL112metaG_FD_184351 | JGI IMG/M metagenome (GOLD analysis project Ga0207665, IMG submission 184351) | Corn, switchgrass and miscanthus rhizosphere microbial communities from Kellogg Biological Station, Michigan, USA - LAR L11-2 metaG... | ecosystem: Host-associated > Plants > Roots >... | reverse complement strand
AATAGGTGAGGAAGAGGATGACGCCGGGAAAGAAGCCCGCCTCGGCGACACCGAGCAGGAACCGCAGGATGTAGAAACTGTTCGGGCCTTGGACGAACATGAAGGCGGCCGCAATGATGCCCCAGCTCACCATGATCCGGGCCAGCCACCAGCGCGCCCCGACCTTGTGCAGCAGCAGGTTGCTGGGAACCTCGAAGATGGCGTAGCCAACGAAGAAGAGGCCGGCGCCGAACGCGTACGCGGCGGCGCTGATGCCGAAGTCGACCTCGAATTCCTTCTGCGCGAACGACACGTTGCTGCGGTCCAGGAACGCGATCACGTACATCAGCAGGAGAAAAGGAATCAGCCGGCGGAATACCTTCTTCGTCGCGAGCTCGCTCAGATCGTGGCGACGCTGGGCGGCGGTCGCGGTGCTGTCCGACATGTCGACTCCTTGTTTGTGTGGCCGGATCGTGGATGGATTCTTGGATCGGCCGCTCATGGCGGCCGATCAGTGCATGTATTTGCCGCCGTCGATCTGGATGGTCGCTCCGCTGATGTAGGCGGCGCCGTCGGAGAGCAAAAACACGATGGTGGCGGCGATCTCGTCGGGCTTGCCGACGCGGCCCAGCGGGATCCCGGTCGACATCGAGGCCTTGCGGTCGTCGGTGAGCCGGCCGCCCATGATCTCGGTATCGATCGGTCCGGGGGCCAGCACGTTGACGGTGATCCCGTGCGGGCCGAGCTCCCGGGCGCCGCCGTGGGCCATCCCGATCACGGCGGCCTTCGCGGTGGCGTAGACGCCTTTCGAGAAGGTGCCGCCGCCGTCGAACGCGGTGATCGAGGAGGTGTTGACGATCCGCCCGACGCCCTGCGGGATCATTCGCGCGGCGGCCGCCTTGAGCATCAGGTACGAGCCGGTGACATTCACCGCCATCACCCGGTTGAACTCCTCGAGCTCGCACTCGTGCAAGGTGGCCTGCGAGGCGATCCCGGCCAGGTTGACCAGGGCGGCCACCGGCGGCAGCTCGGCGTCGATCCGCGCGAAGAGCTCGTTGACGGACTCCTCGGAGGCGATGTTCGTCGGCACGGCCAGGACGCCGTGATGACCGGTCTCGCGCAGCTCGGTTTGCACCGCGGCAAGCCCGTCGGCGTTGATGTCGGCAAGGGCGACGTGCCAGCCGTTCTCCGCCAACATCCTGGCGGTGACCCGGCCGATCCCGGCCGGGCCGCCTGCGCCGGTGATGACGGCGGTGCGCCGCTCGGGAAGGCGACCGGTTGAGGGTGTCATGAGTTGTGCTCCTTGGCGTCCGGTTGGTCAGTCGAGGACCGTGGCGAGGATGTCGCGGATGTACGCGCGGTTCTTGGCGATGACGGTGATCGCGTCGCTGCCGTAGTGCTCGCACAGGAAGGCGCCGCGAAACCCGAGCCCAACGGCCTGACTGATCGCCGCTCGGTAGTTGATCAGGCCGAAGTCCATCGGCACGGGGAACGTCATCACCTGGCCCGTGGCCGGATCCTCGTCGCGCAGGTAGTTCTTCACATGCCAGTAGTTGGTGTGCGGGAGCAGCTTGTCGAGCATCTCCTGCACCGGCTCCAGCGGGCGGTGCAGCCGCACGAAGTTGCCGATGTCGGGGTTCAGGCCGCACGCCTCGTGCCCGACGTCCTCGAGGAACCGCACGGCACCGTCGGCGGTGCCGACGTAGGTGTCCTCATACATCTCCAGCGTGATCTGCTGACCGTTGCTCTGCGCGTGCTCGGCCAGCTCGCGGATCAACGAAGCCGCGCGACTGCGCGCCTCGGGGCTCTCGTCGTCGTGCCAGCCGTCCTCCAGCCAGAACCACAGCGCCTTCTGCTGCGCCGGGGTAAAGGCTTGGAAGAAGCCGAAACTCACCATCGGGACGCCGATCTCGGCCGCAGCGTCGAGCAGCCGGTGGCTGTACTCGAGGTACTCCTCACCGTGCTCGGGGTCCATCACGCTGCGCCGCGAGGTGGAAATGGCGGGAATGGTCAGGCCGGCCTCCTTGAGCACGCCCTGGAAGTCGGCCAGCCGCTTCGGGCCGAGATCGGCCACCCGGACCCAGGTGTCGGTCGGGTCGACCTCGGTGAAGCCAAGCCGGGCAACCAGATTCAGATGCTTGGCCCACTCTTCGGGCTCGGCGTCGTGGATCGGCCCGCCGTGGGAGTCGACGCTCCCGAACGGCAGCATCGCGGCCGCGATCGGCCAGTTCTCGGCGGTGTAGTCAGCGGTCACGGGCGTTTCGCTCTCTTCTCTGGGTGAGTGGACGGTCGCGCTCAGTGGGGGACTGGCCCGAGCTCGCGCAGGAGCTGGCCGAGCTTGGCGTACGCGGTATTGCGGTAGGCGATCAGCGCGGCCTGGTCGCCCGCAGGGATGACGAACCCGCCGCCCTGCTTCACCCCGTAGCGGCCCGCGTCGACCAACTCGGTGAGCATCGCGGGTGCGGCCAGCCGCTCGCCGTAGTGCTCCTCGAACGTACGGAAGCAGGCTTGGTAGACATCAAGGCCTGCCATGTCGGCAATGGCGAACGGGCCGAAGAACGGAAGCCGGTAGCCGAACGTTGTGCGCACCACGATGTCGACGTCCTCGGCGGTGGCCACCCCTTCCTCGACCAGGTTGATGGCCTCCTTGAGCAGCACATACTGCAGCCGGTTCAGCACGAATCCGGCCTTGTCGTTGACCCGCGCGGTGAGCTTGCCGGTCCGCGCCACCAGCGCCTCGGCCGCCTGTACGACGGCCTCGTCGGTGCCCGCGTGCGCGATCAGCTCGACCCCCGGGATGAACGGGGCGGGGTTGGAGAAGTGAATGCCGAGGAAGCGCTCGGCGTGCGTGAGGTTCGCGGCGAGGTCGCCGATCGGCAGGGTGGAGGTGTTGCTGCCGATGATCGCGTCCGGACGAGCGGCTGCCTCGATGTCCTTCAGTACCGGGCCCTTGATCTCCGGCAGCTCCAGCACGGCTTCCTCGATCAGATCCGCCTCGGCGACCGCCTCGGGCAGGCTGTCGGCTGCGCGCAGGTTGGCCCGCACCAGATCGGCCGACCCGGCGTCGAAAAGCCCTTGGCCCTCGAAGTCCTCGGCTTCGCGACAGAGCCGGTCGAGGTGACGGCGGGTCAGGGCGGGGTCGGCGTCGACGATGACCACGTCGAGCCCCGCCATCGCCAACGTCTGCGCGATACCGCCACCCATGTAGCCGGCGCCGACGACGGCCACGCGCTGGATGCTTTGCGTCACAGCAGATACGCCCTTTCCTGGCAGACGCGGATGCGTCGAGGCGAAACGCGGGACGGGCCTGACCGGACCGCCTGTGGGCCGCGAATCAATGACTGTGATCCAAGTAACCGGGACTCATTGAATGTGATCCAAGATACTATAGGATCTAGGATATGGGCAAGCGCCAACGCGTCGACGGGTTTCCGGCACGTGTGACGTGCAGCGGCTGCGGGGGTTGGATGCGGCGATTAGTAGTCGGCAAGGGCGCGCGAGCGCACGGCAGAAATGTGGACGGTCATTGCCGCCGCGGCGACTTCGGGGTCTCCGGTCCGGACGGCGTCGAGGATGGTGGCGTGCTCGGCCACGGCCTGTTCGACGTCGATCGCGCCGTGGTGCATGGACTGGCGAAGTCGGTGAACGTGCGGAGCGAGGCCCTCGGCCATCTCCAGCAGGTAGGGGTTGTTGCAGTTGCGCAGGAAGATGAGGTGGAACTCCCAGTCGATCGTGTAGTACTTGCGCATCGTCGCCCAGTCGAGCCGGTCCGGATGACGCTCCGCCATCTTGCGCACGCGAACCGCGGCCGCGCGATGCCGGTTGCTCACCGTCTCGAGCTCGGCCAATACCTGCGCAGACACCGGGGTTGCGCGCCGGATGGCCGCGACCTCGACGACGGCACGAGCGTCGATCAGGTCAGCCGTCCGGGCAGGGGTCAGCGGGGGCGAGACCCGATAGCCCTTGAGCGCGGCCCGGCTGACCAGGCCGGTGTGCTCGAGCTGGCCGAGGGCTTCCCGGACCGGAGTCGGCGACACGCCGAGCTGTCGCGCCAGGCCCTCGATGGCAAGGGATTGGCCGGGGTCAACCTGACCGTCCAACAACATCTCCAGGACCGCGTCGTAGACGCCGTCTCGGAGCGCCCGGCGCTGGACGACCGCGCGGCCGTCGGTATCTGCGCCAGTTGCACCCCTGCGGCCGGCAGCGCGGCGAACGTCATGATCGGTCGGTTCCATCCCCGCCACCGGGCCTGTCGCCATACCAAAAGATCCTATAGCGTGTACGAAGTTCAGCTGGGGAAGCGGCTTCGTGACCGACTCTGAAGCCGCCGTTGAGAGTCGTGCCCGCGATGCGATGGAGACCCACATGGAACAGGTAAGAACCCCCGAGCCGCACTTCACCGGCCCAGTGTCACTACAGGCATTGCTGGCTGGTCAACCTCCGGTCCGTGACGTAGGTGCCAACCTCGACGAGGTCCGTGCCGGCCGTCGCCTGGTAGTGCTCGACGACGACCCCACCGGCACCCAGACCATCGCTGACCTGCCGGTACTCACCCAATGGTCGGTGGATGACTTGCGATGGGCTCTTCAGCAGCCCACCACGGGCTTCTTCGTGCTCACCAACACCCGCAGTCTCTCCGAAGCCGATGCGGCGGAACGCAATTCGCAGATCGTGCGGGCGCTTGCCGAGGCGGCTCGCCTGGAAGGCGACGTGCCGTATGTGCTCTTGAGCCGCAGCGACTCCACCCTGAGGGGCTACTTCCCGCTCGAGACCGACGTGCTGTCCGCCGAACTCGCCAGGCTCGGCACCCCCGTCGACGGAATTGTCATCTGCCCGGCTTATTTCGAGCCGGGCCGAGTCACGGTGGACTCGGTGCACTGGATGCGCACCGATGACGGGATGATCCCTGTCGCCCACAGCGAGTTCGCCAAGGACGCGAGCTTCGGCTATCACAACTCCGATCTGCGGGCGTGGGTGGAGGAGAAGACCGGCGGCCGGATCTCCCGATCTGACGTCGCGACGGTCACGCTCACGGACATCCGCCAGGGCGGCCCGGATCGCGTCCAGGAGATTCTCAGCGGTCTGCACGACGGCCAACCGGTCGTGGTCGACGCGGCCGACGACGCGGATTTTCAGGTGGTGGTGCTCGCATTGATCCGCGCCGAAGCGTCGGGAAAGACGTTCGTCTATCGCACCGGACCGTCCTTTGTGCGAGCTCGCACCGGCCAGCTGCCCACTCCGGCTGTCGATGCTGCCCGGCTCGCCGAGATTGTGGCCCAGTCGAATTCGGGACTGCCCGACGAAGGCCGGCCTTCGGTGCCACACGGGCTCATCGCGGTCGGTTCGCACGTCGGCCTGACGACCCGTCAGCTCGACCAGCTCCGCGCCGCGGGCAACATTGTGGAGCTGAAGCTGGACGTGCCCACCCTGCTGGAGCCGGGCACGCGAGATCGGCACGTCACCGACGTCGCAACCGAGGCGGCGAACCTGTTGCGGGACAACCCTTCCGACAGTGACGTCGTGATCCGCACCAGCCGAACGTTGGTCACCGGCGCCGACGCGACAGACAGCCTGGTGATCGCCCGCACGGTCAGCGCAGCCCTGGTCGGCACGGTACGAGAAGTCGTCAAACTGGTCAGGCCGTCGTTCGTGGTCGCGAAGGGGGGCATCACGTCGTCCGATACTGCGACCGAGGGATTGGGAATCCGGCGGGCCTGGTGCCGCGGCAACATGCTGCCGGGGATCGTATCGCTGTGGGAGCCGGTCGCGGGACCTGCGCAGGGGATTCCCTACATCGTCTTCGCCGGCAACGTCGGTGACGACCATGCACTGGCCGCGGTGGTCGGCACGCTGCGGGGGGCGTGATGGCGCCCCGCATCAGCGCCCAGCGAGAAAGAAGCGTGACCGCATGAATCAACAAAACGGCGCACACGTCGCGGTGATCGGCTTGGGAGCCATGGGTTTACCCATGGCCAGTCACCTCGCCACGACGTTCGCGGTTACCGGCTTCGAACCGTACGAGCCGCGCCGCGGGCAGGCCGAACAAGCTGGCATCACCGCCGAATCGACGCCGGCCGCGGCGTGTGCCCAAGCCGACATCGCCCTGCTCGCGGTGCGCGACCACGCGCAGGCCGAAGCTGCGCTGTTCGGGCCGCACGGGGTGATCGAGTCGCTGCGCCCAGGCGCCCCGGTGATCCTGACCAGCACAATCGGCCCGGACGCCGCGCGCAGCCTGGCCGAAAGACTTGCCGCGGAACAACATCCGCTTGTCGACGCGCCGATCAGCGGCGGCCCGGTGCGCGCGGGGAACGGGGATCTGCTCATCGTCGTCGGGGCCGACGACGCGACCCTGGACACCGTCCGCCCGGTGCTGGACCACCTTGCGTCCACGCTCACGGTCGTCGGGCCCCGGCCAGGCGACGGTCAGGCGCTCAAGGCCATCAACCAGCTTCTGGCAGGCGTTCACATCGCTGCAGCGGCGGAAGCGGTCGCGCTGGCCCGCGGACTGGGTTTGGATCCGGCGCTGGTCATTGACGCGTTGTCCCAAGGCGCGGCAAGCTCTTTCATGTTCGCCGATCGGGGCCCCCGCATGCTGCAGGCGTACACCGGTGGGGCCGAGGTGAAATCGAGAATCGACATCTTCGTGAAAGACATGGGGATCGTGACCGGTGTCGGCCGCGCTGCCCATGTGCCACTGCCCCTGGCCTCGGCCGCACAACAGCTGTTCTTGATCGCCGAGGCCGCGGGGCTGGGCGCCCATGACGACTCCAGCGTCGTCACCGTGTTGTCCCCCCACAGCACGGAGGGAACCGTTACCTGAAGACGGCGCGGCGGCTTACGCCGGTGTGCGCTCGATGGCCTCGATGTGCAGCATCCGGGCCAGCACCTTATCGAGCTCGCTGTCGTCGAAGATCTTCTTCCAATCGTCCTTGACGATGGTCTCCCGGCCGTAGTCCATGGCGATCAGACATGCATCGGAGAAGGGATTCGAGCCGCGCAGGGTGTTGGCCAGCGCGACCTGCACATGTCCGAGCAGCATGGCGCGCGCCGCCGGTTCGGGCACTCCCACTGTGTGAACGGTCTCTTCCAGGGCTTCCTTGAGCAGCGCACCGATCATGCAGGCAACGGTCTCGACCAGGGTCGGCTCGAGGACGGCGAGCTGCTTGACGGTCACCCAGTGCACGTCGATGACCGGTCCGTAGGCGAAGCGCACCACGCTCTCCGTCAACTCCCGCGCCTGGAGGTCGCCGTGCTCGAAGGCCGCGACAACATCCTGGGGCGCGGCGATCCCTCCGAAGGTGTCGGCGTACTCCTCCTTGGTCTTTCGCTCGAGGAACACCGAGGGATGGCACGGGTGCGCGACGGCGTACGCGATGCCGTCCCGCTGGTACAGCAGGTTGGCGTAGGCCGCGGCGGGGTCGAGGGTGAGCAGTACTGCGCCCTGCTTCATCGTCGGAACGATGTCGGCGGAGATCCTGCCCAGCAAGACGTCGGGAACGGCGAGGATGACGACGTCGCTTTGCGCGGCCGCCTCGTGCGTGTCGGTCACCTCGTGACCCAACCCGCGGATGTACTCTTGGCCCTTGGGCGAGTTCTCCGCGTAGAGAATGCGGTAGTCGCTCTTGTCGAGATTATTCGAGATCCGTTGGCCCATCTTGCCTCCGGCACCGACGACGGTGACTGTGGCTTGGCTACCGGTCATGATTTGCTCCTTAGAAAATCGATACTGTGTTGCGTCCATTGGGCTTCCATCGCGCAGGTCGTCTCGGCGTCCTGTTGCCAGGGCAGCCAGTGCTCCACGATCTGGTTGATGTCGTTGGATAGCGGATCCACGGCCTTGCGGAAACGGTCGTAGTCCAGTAATCCCTCGCCAAGCGGGCAACCGGCGAGGTTGAATCCGACCCAGCCGGCTTGTCGGGTGAAGGCGAAGTCTTTGACGTGCCAGTTCTTTACGTACGGCGCGGTCGCTGCGACGACGTCGCGGGGCCGCTCCAGCGCAGCCACACAATTGGCCGGATCCAGGCACACACCGAGGGACTCTGAGTCGACCGCCTCGATGATGCGGACCAGTTGGGCCGACGGGACCTGTTCGTACGTTTCCAGCGCAAGGGTGACCCCGCGCTCGGCATAGAGTGGCACCGCCCGCTGCAGCGACTCGATGGCCTCCGCTTCCGACGGGCGTTCGGTGGCGGTGTTCAGCATCGAGCGGATCAGTGTCGCGTCCAGGTGGACGGCCATTTCCAGATAGCGGCGCAGATGGTCGAGACCGATGCCGCGGGTGCCGAGCTCGAGTCGGATCCCGAGGTCGCCGGCGGCTCGCCCCAATGCGGAGAGCCCGTCGATCGAGAGTTCGTCCAGCGGGGGGTAGTCGCAGATCTGCAACACCGTGCACCCGCTGGAGTGGGTGTCTTCGAGGATGTCGCGCAGGGTGAACGGGTCCTCGACGCGATCGGAGCTGCGCCACAGGAAGGCGTAGGTGCTAAGTCCAATACTCACCGCTGCCAACCTTTGTCGGATCCGGGCGCCGCGGCCAGGGGCGACCGGGGATCGGCCAGCATCTCGGTGAGGATCAATTCCACCGCAGCGGGATCGTGGGCGAATCGGCCGAGGAACAATCCGTCGACGCCGTCGCTGAGTTCGGTGAACAGGCCGGGCCCTGCGCTGCCGCCGTAGATCACCCGGCTGCCTGCGAGCCGGGGCATCGAGTCCAGATGGCTGCGCAGCGCCCTCGACACGTCGGTGATGTGATCGGCAGAGGCAGGCTCGGCGGCCCCGATCGCCCACTGCGGCTCGTAAGCGACGACGACCGGCCCCGAGGCCATTTCGCCGGACGACGCGGACAACGCCGAATCCAGTTGTGCGCGGCACTCTTCGGCTGCAGACGCGGCGGTGTCGCGGAGGGTCTCACCTACGCAGAGGATCGGCGTCAGGTCATTGCGAAAGGCGGCGGCGGTCTTGGCGGCGATGACGTCGCCGTCCTCGCGGAAGATTCGCCGTCGTTCAGCGTGGCCGATCTCGACGTACCGGCAGCCGATCTCGGCCAGCTGCGCGCCGCTGACCTCACCGGTAAAGGCGCCCTTGTCGGTCAAGAAGAGGTCCTGGCCGCCGACGTCGACCGGCGTCTGGGCGAAGATGTCCAGCGCGTCGATGACATACAGAAATGACGGCAGCACAACGAGTTTCACATGCCCGTCGAGAACGGCCGGATGTGTGTCGGCGATGTCGGCAACGGCTTGGCACCACTGCGCGGTCTGCCGTCGACCGAAGTACATCTTGAGGCTGATGCCGACCAGGAGTGCAGACACGTCAGCAGGTTCCGGTTTGTTCGTAGCCGGATAGCGTGCGGACCTTCTCTGCCGACGCCGACGTTTCGTCGAACCGGTACACCACCCATTCCCGGGCCAGCCTGCGGGCGAGTTCCAGGCCGATGACGCGCTGGCCGAACGTGAGTACCTGGGCGTTGTTGCTCAGGACCGAGCGCTCTACGGAGAAGCTGTCGTGTGCGGTGACCGCCCGGATGCCGGGGACCTTGTTCGCCGAGATCGCCACTCCCAGACCGGTTCCGCAGACCAGCAGCGCCCGGTCGGCGTCACCGGCGGCCACGAGCTCGGCGGCCCGGATCGCCACGTGCGGGTAGGCGGTGTGATCGTCGGCTCTGACGCCGACATCGACGACCGATTCCACCATCGGGTTCTCGGCGAGGTCGCGTTTCAGCGCCTCCTTGTATTCGAAGCCGGCGTCGTCTGCACCGACCACGATCCGCAGTTTGTCGTCCATTTCGATTGTCTCCGTTTCAGATTCGTGAGTCTTTGGTGCCTTCGAGCACACGGCTGACGGCGCTGAACGCCAGGGCCATCGACACCGCTCCGGCATCGGGTGTCCCGAGGCTTTTCTCGGCCAGTGGTCGGGCCCGCCCGACTTTGGGCAGCAGGTCCGCGGTCGCCTGCGCGGCCTTGTCGGCCACTTCGGCTGCCGACCTGAAGGCGGCGGCCAGACCCTGACCGCCGGCGACGGTCGCGGTCAGTGTGTCGCTGGCCGGCGCCAGCACGTCGACGAGGGTCTTGTCGCCGATGCCGGCCTTGCCAACCTTCTGGATGTTGCGCAGCGCCGCGGCGATGCCGTCGCTGACGGTCTGGGCGTCGGGTTTGTCGCGGTCACCGATCACGCTGCCGAGGACGTGCAGGCCCAATCCCCAGAGCGCCCCGGACGTTCCGCCTGCGCGGTCGGCCCAGGCGTCGGCGCCTGCCACCAGCACCGACCCGGCCCCCGCGCCACGGCCCAGTGCGGCCGCGGCCGCGTCGACGGCGGCGTGTGCGCCGCGCTGCATGCCGATCCCGTGGTCGCCGTCGCCCGCCACCGCGTCGATGTCGCCGAGGGCCTCGACGTTGTCGTCGATGGTGTCGCGGATCGCGGTCAGCGCGTTGAGGACAGTGCGCGCCGCATCGCGGGAGGCCTCGCCGGCCGGCGGCTCGTGCTGCTCGGCCTGCGCCGGGGTCGATGTCGTGACCGGCTCGGCGTGGGCTGCGGCGGTGCTGCCGGCAGCGGCCAGGTCGCCTTTGCGGTAGGCCGGCGAGTGGGCCGGCGCCTTCCAGTAGGCCTCGAGTTCGTCGTCGAGCCAGAACAGGGTCAGCGACACCCCGGCCATGTCGTAGCTGGTGACGAATTCGCCCACCTCGGGCTCGACCGTGACGATGCCCTCGCCCTGCAACAGTTGGGCGATTCGGCGGTAGACGACGTAGAGCTCTTCGTACTTCACGGTGCCCAGCCCGTTGAGGATGAGCCCGACGCGCGCGCCGCGGACGTCGGCGACATCGGCCGGAACGTCGCGCAGGAGGGTTGTCACCAGCAGTTCGGCGAGGCCGTCGGCGCTGGGCACGGCGGTTTCGCTGGTGCCGGGTTCACCGTGGACTCCCATGCCGACGGCCATCCGGCCTGCTGGCACAGTGAAAAGCGCCTTGTCGGCGCCGGGCAGTGTGCATCCGGAGAAGGCCACGCCCAGCGAGCGGGTGCGGTCGTTGGCGTGGGAGGCGACGCGGTACACCTCGTCGAGCGAGAGTCCCGTGTCGGCAGCGGCGGCGGCCACTTTGAAGACCGCCAGATCGCCTGCGACGCCTCGTCGCTTCTCGATCTCGTCGGTGCCCGCGCTGGAGATGTCGTCGGTGACCGCAAGCGTGACAGCGGGAATGCCGTTGTCGTTCAACAGGTTCGCCGCTTGACCGAAGTGCAGCACATCACCGGCGTAGTTGCCGAAGCACAGCAGCACCCCGGCCCCGCGGGATGCGGCGCTGGCCACCGAGCACACCTGCCGTGCCGACGGGGAGGCAAAGATGTTGCCCAGCGCCGCGCCGTCGGCCATGCCCGGGCCGACGAGGCCTGCGAAGGCCGGGTAGTGCCCCGAGCCGCCTCCGACGACGACAGCCACCTTGCCCGCGGGAGCGGGGTTGCTGCGCACGACCCCGCCGGGCACTCGACGCACCAGGTTCGCGTGGGCGGCGACGAAGCCCTCGAGCATCTCGTCGGCGAACGCGGCCGGCTCGTTGAACAGGCGAGTCATCGGACCGACCCGGTCGCCGCGACGGGGGAATCACCGTCGTCGTGGAGATGGGGGGCATCGGCGCTTTCATCGATCTGGCCCCTGCGGTCCAGCCACACCATCAACCCGCCGGAGAGCACCATCAGTCCACCGACGACGAACATGGGCAGGACGTAGGAGCCGCTGAGGTCCTTGAGGAATCCGGTGACGTAGCCCGCGGCGAAGCCGCCGATGTTGCCGAAGGTGTTGATCAGGGCGATGCCCACGGCAGCGGCGGCACCGGTCAGGAACTTGGACGGCACGGTCCAGAAGTTGGGCAGCGCCGCGAAGATGGCGCATGCGGTCACCGTGATCACCGCGATGGTCGCCGCCGGGCCTGGCATGAACAGCGCCACCGGCACACTGACCCCGCCGATGAAGGCGGGCACCGCGATGTGCCAGGTCTTGACGCCCCGCTTGCTGGCGTCGCGAGACCAGAGGTAGAGCACGATGGCGGCAGGCAGGTAGGGGATCGCGGTGATGAGGCCCTTTTCGAAGACGTCGAACTTGGTGCCGAACTGTTCCTGGAACCCCGAGATGATGGTGGGCAGGAAGAACGCGAGCGCGTACAGGCCGTAGATGAAGCCGAAGTAGATGACGGCGAGCACCCACACGCGTCCGCTGCGCAGCGCGGCCATCAGGCTGCCGCGTTCCGAGCGGCCGGCTTTCGCCGTGGCCTTGGCTTCGCCCTCGATCTCGCGCGCCAGCCACTCCTGCTCGTCGTGGGTCAGCCATTTGGCCTTGCGCGGACTGTCGGCCAGATAGAACCAGGCGATGATGCCGATGAGGATCGCGGGGATCGACACGCACAGGAACATGAACCGCCATCCGGCCAGTCCGAAGATGCCGTGATGGCCGATGAGCCAGCCGGCGAGCGGGGCGCCGATCACCGTGGTCAGCGGCTGGGCCAGGTAGAACAGGGCCAGGATCTTGCTGCGGTAGCGGGCGGGCACCCACAGGCTCAGGAACAGAATCGCGCCGGGGAAGAAGCCGGCCTCGGCGATGCCGAGCAGGACCCGCAGCGTGTAGAGGCCGCCGACGGAGTTGACGAACGTGAACAGCAACGACACGATGCCCCACGACACCATGATTCGGGCCAGCCAGCGGCGGGCACCGAACTTGTGCAGGGCGACGTTGCTGGGGATCTCTAACAGGATGTAGCCGACGAAGAAGACGCCGGAGGCGAAGCCGAACTGGGCGGCCTTGAGTCCGAGGTCGTCGTTCATGCCGTTGGGGCCCGCGAACGAGATCGCGGTGCGGTCCAGGTAATTGATGAAGAACATCAGGGCGACGAACGGGACAAGACGCGTCGCGACTTTGCGTATCGCCGAACGCTCGACGGCCGAGGGGGCCTTCGAGAGGGCCTGAGTGGCCATGGTGACTCCTACGTGCTCCGGATAAGGGGTGCCGCTACGAGCGCTTGTGAGCTGAAGCCGCGAACGTGCGCGACGTGATGTTAGGCACAGCGCCTCCGGCACCGACAGTGACCGTGAACGAAGTTGCACAAAGCATAAAGTGCACTACAGCGCGTAGGAGATGATATCGCGCCAGCTCAGGATTGCCGTGATGGATATGGCAGCGTCACAGCGACGAGGCTAGATCAAAAACTTTCCCGCATATGGCGAGCGACTGTGAAAATCCGTTCAATCGACCAGTAGCTCTGCGGCGGCGTCGTCGATCACCAGGTCGGTGACTGCGCCTGCCAGCAGCGCCGCCCTGGTGACCGGTGCTTTGGCCGCACCGACCGCGACGCAGAGGCGCCGACGGATGCCCTTGAGCGTCTGTACGGACCGTCCGCTGGATCGGGCGTTCAACAGGATGGAATCGCTGGAGCCATCGGCGCGCAGGAACACCGTGGCGAGTTCGCCGACGACGCCGCGGTCGAGAAGTTGTCGGAGGTCGTCGCGCTGGAGGTAGCCCGCCCGGTACAGGTGGCCGGGGATGCGGGCATCCAGCGCGCTGACCGAGAACACCGCAAGGTTCGCGCGCTCTTGCAGCCGCAGCACGCGCTGCACGCTGCTCTCGGCCCAGAGCGCCTCTCGCGCCGCCGCTGTGTCGAAGAAGGCAGGCACCGGGAAGTGGTGAACGCGCGCGCCGAACGCTGCCCCGAATCGGCCCAGCGTGCCCGCTGCATACTCAGCCCCGGAGAAGAAGGTGTTTCCCGCCCCGCTCATCTGGATGATCTGTACTCCCGGGATCACGCCCGGCGACAGGCTACGGGCCAAAGTTGAGATGGTGGCTCCCCAGGCGACCGCGATCGTCAGGTCCGGAGCGAGGCTGGCGCGCAGCACGGTTGCGGCCTGGGCGGCGGCGTGCCGGAGCCTGTCAGTGTCGTTGGCGTTCTCGGGCGGCGCAACGACGGTGACGTCGACGTTGTAGCGCTCGGCGATGAGCCGCTCGAGGGTGGCGGCGGCGCGCCGGTGGCGGTGCACCGTGATCTCGACGAGGCCCGACGTGCGGGCTTCGCTGATCATCCGCGACACCGTCGCCCGCGAGCAGCCGATGGTCTCGGCAATGGCGTCCATGGTCATCTGCTCGAGGTAATACATCTCGGCGGCCCGCATGACGCTGGCGGCGCGCGTGGTCACGCGAAGTGTTCCGAGACGGCGGCCATCGCGATGGCGAACGACACCGCGCCAGGATCGGCATGTCCGAGGCTGCGGGCGGCCAGCGGCCGGGCCCGGCCGAGTCTAGGGGTCAGCGATGCGGTCGCGTCGGCGGATCGGGCGGCGGCGTCGGCAGCGTTGACCCATGCGGCGCCGAGTGGCAGGCCGGCCTGCATGTCGTCGTCGAAGCTGTCGACGAACGGGAGGAACGCGTCGACGAGTGTCTTGTCGCCGAGGCGCGCGTTGCCGTATGCGGTCACTGCATCGAGCGCGGCACGAAGCGCGATGGTCGCCGTGTCGGGTGAGATGGTCTCGTCGGACATCACCCGAGCGCCGGCGCGTAAGCCTGCGCCCCATAGTGCACCCGAAGTGCCGCCAGCGCGGTCACTCCACGCGTCGGCGGCGAGGAGCAGCGTGGTGGCGGCGCCGGCGTCGTCGGCGACGGCTCGTTGCGCGGCGGCAGCCGCTGCGCGGGCGCCTCGGAGCATCACCCGGCCGTGATCGCCGTTGCCGGCGACCGCGTCGAGTTGGTTGAGCTCTGCCTCGTGTTCGGCAAGCGACTCGGCCGTCGACTCCATTGCTGCCACAATGCTTTTCGCGATGAGGCGGGAGGCCTCCGAGGCGGCGGGGATGGCGCGGGCGACCGGCGGCTGAATCGGGCGGGCCGCGGGTACCGGCTCCATGGCGATCTTCCGGTAGGCCGGGCTGTTGGCGGGAGCGCACCACAGCGCGCAGGTTTCGTCGTCGAGCCAGCCGATGGTCAGCGACACTCCGGCCATGTCGAGGCTGGTGACGAGCTCACCGACTTCCGGGTCGACGACCTCGACGCCGGCGGCTTCGAGCCGGGGAGCGACTTCGTGCCAGAGCAGGAAAAGTTCCTCGTAGCGGGTGGCGCCAAGGCCGTTGACGAGAACGGCGGCCTGCGTTGCGCTTTCGGGGCGCTCGACGAGGACACGCGAGACGAGGAGCTCGGCGAGGTCTGCGGCGCTGAGCAAGGGCCCTTCGGATATGCCGGGCTCACCGTGCAGGCCGAGGCCGACCGCCATTTGGCCCGGTGCCAGGGTGAACAGCGGCGCGGCGGATCCGGGTGGCGTGCATCCGGAGAACGCGACGCTGAGCGAGGAGGTGCGCCTGTTGACGCGGTCGGCGACGGCTGCGACACCGTCGAGGTCGTAGCCGGCGTCGGCAGCGGCGGCTGCGACTTTGACGACGATGAGGTCGCCGGCGGTGCCGCGCCTCAAGGGGCGGTCCTCGGGCGGGGCGGAGGCCAGATCGTCGGTCACGACGACTGAGCGGGTTGGCACGCCGGCTGCGATGAGTTGGTCACGCGCGGCGTTGAAGTTGAGGACGTCGCCGGCGTAGTTGCCGTAGCTCAGGAAGATACCGCCGCCGGCATCGGCGGCGAGGGCGACGGAGACGATCTGTTGGGCGGAGGGGGAGGCGAAGACGTCGCCTACCACGGCGCCGTCGGCCATGCCAGGGCCGACCCAGCCGGCGAAGGCGGGATAGTGTCCGGTTCCGCCGCCGACGACGACGGCAACCCTGCCGGGGCTGAGCGGGCCGGCGCGCACCAAACCGCCGGGGACCTGCTGGACGTACCTCGGGAACGCGCTGGCGAATCCCGACAGCGCCTCGCCGGAGAAGTCGGCCGGATCGTTATAGATCTTGGTCATCGATACCTACTGCTCAAAGGTTGTCTGCGATTGTATGGTCAGGCTTGATGGGCCGGAATGATGGGCTGCTTCAGGTGAGCAGCCCACCGCTGGTGGCGATCCTGCCGGGTTTGGCGTTGACGGTCGGCCGATGAAATTGGCCAGCGCACAGATAATCAGTGGCGCCAGCAGGCTGATTTACGGTGTGGCACGGCACAACTGGGCTTGCTGGTGTTCGGAGTCGGGTCGGCCCACTCGCGCCGAATCGCCCGGGGCAGGAGGTGTCGCAGCATGCCCGCCTCCGAGTGACATCAGCGCCAGGCGCGGCAAAGAGCATCACGACCGCATCATGGGCCCGGTGATGGGGCCGCACGCTGGAAGAGGAAGGCGCCGAACATCATTCGGGCTGGGTGGCTCCGGGTTCGTACGCCGATGCAGCTGCCGGGCCAGCGGTATCGTGATCGCGAGGGTCGCCGTGAACAGCCAGCGGAATCACTGTCCACGCATGACAGCGCACCCCAATTACCTGAGCTACCGCCAATATCATCCCGCCGACGATGTACGCCAGATGGGCGGGCAGCCACGCGCTATGTCGACGATCATCGCTCAAAGTGCTGATAGTCGATGGGGGATCGCCAATCACCGCCCCAGCGCCAACCACGATCGGTGAAGACGCGCACGGCGGCATCCCCCGCGTGCAGGATTCCGGGGTCGGTGCGGCGGCGGTCGAGATAGGGCCCGGCGGTCTTGGGTTGGATCGCACCCGTCCGATCGATCTCGGGATTGAGCAGCGGGTTGAGGTCGATGGCCCTGCCGAATGCGTGTTGAGACCAGCTGCCGGTGCCGGGGATGTCGCGGCAGTTGAACGCCGAGGTGTTGTTGTCTTCCATGGACAACTCGTCGTCGGCGCCCGGATAGTTGTCCACCGTGCGGACCTTCTCGACCGGATACCGCAACTGGACGAGTTGGTCGAAGATCGCGATGACCTCCGCTGCCAGATCTTCGTGAACGATCAGGTCGCCGCGGTGGGTCTGTCCGTCGAAGCCGATGTAGTTGACGTCGACCCGGCGCAGCTGCTGCGGGTCGATCGGGCAGCCGGGGTGCCAGCTCGGGCCGAGGTCGGCGGCGGTGACCGGCCGAATCGCGGCAGCGGCGGGTGTCTGCGGGGGCGTGGCGGACGGTGGTGAGGTGTCGACGACAGACGGGGGCGACGTCGCTGCGGGAGGGGGCGGAGGGGGCGGCGCGGGGCTGCATTGCACAAGAACGGCGCCAGCTACTGTCAGCGTGGCGATCCGCCAGACGCCGACGAGCGATGAGCCCTCACCGTTTGGTCTCATCTGAGAAACCCGCTGCAAGAGGCGGTTTCGCACGACTTGTCCTGATTTCGCCAGCCTAGCCGCCGGTGCGCTCGAACCTGTCGTCGAATTCGCCGCCGCCGGTGCACGCGCCGCCCTCCGCAACGACTACATTGCCGTGCCCGGTGAGGACTGCGATCGGATCTTCCATCTCTTTGGGCAACGGATACTCCGCGGTGGTCGTGATCTGAGCGGTGCCGCTGATGCTGCAATTCGTGGTGCCCTGTTCGTCGCGGGTCCACTTGTCGTTGGCGAATATCAGCGTGACGGCGCCGTCGGGTCCGTGAAACAAGCTCATGCACCGATCACCAGTGCGGAGACAGTATGTGTTGGCGGTCAGAAGTCTCGGGGCGACGATGGTCCCGTTCGTGAAGCTTGTCGTCTCGCGATAGCGACCGCGCAGCGCGTCGGCCGGGGATGTCGCCCGCGGTGGGAGGACGGCTGGATCCGCGACCTTGTTCGGGTCGGCGTCTCCGGTACGAGTGAATTTCACGGTGCGCTTGGCGGCGCAGGCGCTGTTGGTGGAGGCCCGGACGGACTCGCCGCTGAGTGTGCCGTCGGGGTGTGGCTGCAGGGTGTAGATGACCCAGATCTCGTCGGGCGTGGGGCCGCCGCTGCATTGCGCGGAGGCGAGCCCGACGGCCACCCAGGTGCCACCCAACTGATCGAACGTCAGAGTCGACACGAGGGCGATGCCGCCTTCACTGATGTTCGCCGCCGTCGCCACGCACCCGCCAGCGCCGCATGTCGAGCGGACGGCCCAACTGGCAGTTGAAGCAGGCGCGTTCGGCGCCGGCTTGTCTTCGAGATCGGTGCCGGGCCCAAGGTCGGCGCGGTAAGTGCCGTCGAAGTTCTGAGCGGCGGCCGCCGCGGTGGTGGGTGCGGCGCCGGTGGCGGGCTTGTCATGCCCGGTGAGCTGGACGGTCGCGAAGATACCGGCGGCGACCAGCAACACGACGGCCGCGATCGCCCCGATGAGGATGAGGGGCTTGTGCGACGAGCGCTTCGGCGGTGGTGGCGGGGGTGACCACGGCGGCGCGGGGGACCACGGCGGTGGTGTGGGAGGCGCGCCAGGAGGCTGCGGAGGGGGATAGTGCAGCACTGGCCCTGGCGGGACGAACAAGCCACCGTGGGGCACCGGCGCCTGTTGTGTGGGTGCGGTGGGATGGGCGTGGCCGGTCGGTTCGGTGATGGCTTCTCGCGCGGCGGCGGCCATTTCGACGGCAGTGGGATACCGGTCGGTCGTCTGCTTCGCCAGGCCGGTTTCGATCACACGATCCAGTCCCGACGGCACGGCGCCGCTGAGTTCGGACGGTCTCGGAGGCGGGGCGACCATATGGCCGACGGCGACCTGTTCGAGGGTGGAGCCGGGGAAAGGTGGTTCGCCGGTGAGGCATTCGAAGAGCACGCAGGCAAGGGCGTAGATGTCGGAGCTGGGTTGGACGTCACCGGTCCGGAACCGCTCGGGGGCCATGTAGGCCCAGGTGCCGATGGTCGAGCCTTCGGAGGTCAACTTCGTATCGTCCGCGGCGCGGGCGATGCCGAAGTCGATGAGGTAGGCAAAATCGTTGTGCGCCAACAGAATGTTGGAGGGTTTGACGTCGCGGTGCACGAGGCCGGCTTGGTGGGCGGTGTGGAGTGCTGAGGCAATCTGGTCGATGATGTGGACTGCTCGTTCGGGAGCGAGGGGTCCGGATTTCAGTAGGGTTTGCAGGTCGACACCGTTGATCAGGCGCATGGTGACGTAGAGGCGGCCGTCGATCTCGCCGACGTCGTGGATGGGGACGATGTGGGGGTCGTCGAGGCGTGCTGCGGTGCGCGCCTCGCGGCGGAACCGCTTGTCGAAGTCGGGGTCTTTAGCGAAGCGGGGGAGCAGCATCTTCAGCGCCACCACCCGATCGATGGTGGTGTCATAAGCGCGCCACACCTCGCCCATTCCACCTTGACCCAGCAACTCGATCAACTGGTAGCGGCCAAATGGCGTGCCCTCCACCGGCTAACGATAACGGCCAATCATTACGTCTGTGGGCGTGATTAATGCACCCGCTGTCGTTGGCTGCCAGGGAATTTGCGGCAAATTCACAGACTGCGGTTCAATCGGGGTTGAGCTGCGCCGCAAGGGTCCTCCAAGGCGTTAGTCGCAACCTTTGCGTGTCCGGCCACGGGCCGGCTGCGCGAAAGGAAGAACGATGAAGCGACTATTTGTGGGCATTGCAACGGCTGCCCTGATGTCTGGCGGTGTGGTCGCGGCTGCCCTGGGTGCAGGTGCGGCCCAGGCGGATGATTGCGCGCCGTCCGCGATGGTCAACGGTATCTGCTACGGCCCAAATCAGTGGTGCCCAGGGGATTCCTTGTTGAACTTGACCCAGAATCACGTTTACAACCCGGTGACGTGGGACATGAATGTCTGCCACACCTACTGGCATGTGGCCCCCGACCAGGCCAACCAAGGCCAAGGCATTTATGAGGGACCCAACCCTCCACCCCCTCAGGCTCCTCCGATCGGGTGGCCAGGTGGGCCTCCTATGCCTCCCGCGATCATTGGGCCTAACGAGTGCCTACCCTGGTGCGCTTAGGCGTCGATGGCTACAGACCGTGGCCGGCACCCGTTGCGCCGGCGCGCGCATCTCGTGGCGCAGTATGTGAAGTGCCCAGCTCCGGGCGACATTGTCGTGAATACATAGGCAGGCAGGGCAATTGGCGACTCTGTCGCTCAGAGCTGGGCACGACGGCAATAACTGCCCAGAGCTTGTCACTGCTCTTGCGCTGCCTGCGCTCAGCCCAGCGGCGCGAGCGGGTAGATGGGCTCGGGCTCCGATCGCCCTTCAACAACACCCTACTCGCTTCGCTGCAGTCCCATGTGTGATGCGCAGAGCACGACCGATGCGCGCAGACACGGAAACATGTTGCAGTTCCGCTCAATTGGGCTCGGCGTGAGGTCAACGCGCCTAGCCTCAACACATGGAACGGCTCAGTGGACTGGATGCCAGTTTCCTCTACATCGAAAGTGTTAGCCAACCCCAGCATGTATGCTCCGTCCTCGAGGTGGACACCTCATCGGTGCCGGGCGGCTACAGCTTTGAGGGGCTTCGCGACGAACTTGCCGTCAGGATCGCGGCCATCCCCGAATTCCGCGTCAAGCTGGCCGACAGCCAGTTGAATCTGGACTATCCGGTGTGGGTCGACGACGACGCGTTCGATGTCGATCGTCATCTTTTCCGCATCAGCTTGCCGTCGCCAGGAGGGCGGCGGGAACTGGCCGAGATTTGCGGACACATCGCGACCGAGCAGCTGGATCGCGGCAAGCCGCTGTGGGAGATGTGGGTAATCGAGGGGATTGCCGACACCGACCCGCACGCGGGCGGCGTGTTGGCCGTCATGACGAAGGTCCACCACGCCGCGGTGGACGGGGTGACCGGCGCCAACCTGCTGTCGCAGCTGTGCAGCCTCGAGCCCGACGTGCCGCCGCCGGAACCGGTGGAGGGCCCCGGAAACGCCGGCGCGCTCGAGATCGCGGCTGGCGGTCTGGTGCGGTTCGTCTTTCGCCCGTTACAGCTGGTCAATGTGATCCCGGCGACCGCCGCAACGGTAGTGAAGACGCTGCGCCGTGCGCGCAGCGGCATGACCATGGCGGCGCCGTTCGCCGCGCCGGCCACCCGCTTCAACACAACGCTCACCGCCCATCGCAACGTCGCGTTCGCGCAGCTGGACATCGACGACATCAAGAAGGTCAAGGACCGCTTCAACGTTACGGTCAACGACGTGGTGATGGCCTTGTGTGCAGCGGTGCTGCGCTGGTTTTTGAGCGATCACGCCGAGCTGCCTGACAAGTCGCTGGTGGCGATGGTGCCGGTGTCAGTGCATGACAAGTGCGACCGGCCCGGCCACAACCAGCTGTCGGGAATGTTCTGCAAACTCGAGACGCACATCGGTGACCCTGCGCAACGACTACGAGCGATCGCCCGGGCCGACGCCCTTGCCAAGGATCACAGCGCGGTCATCAATCCCACGCTGTTGCAGGATTGGACGCAACTCGCCGCGCGTGCGGTGTTCGGTGCCGTGTTCCGGATTGTCGCCAATATGCCGCTCATCGGGAACCCGGTGCATAATCTGATCATTTCGAATGTGCCTGGCCCGCAAGCGACGCTGTATTTCTTGGGCTGCGAAGTGAAGGCGATGTACCCGCTCGGCCCGCTGTTTCACGGCTGCGGCCTGAACGTCACGGTGATGTCGCTGAACGGCAAGCTCAACGTGGGCATCATCTCGTGCCCGGACCTGGTGGCCGATCTGTGGCGAATAGCCGACGGCTTCGAGGTCGCGCTCGAGGAGTTGCTGGAATGCGCGTCTCCGGCGCCCGTATGAGGTGCGCACGACGACGCGAGGGAGCACACGCTTCTCGAGACTTGTTGTGCGCCAAATACTGTCGGTCAGGCTGCGCTACCAGTCCCCAGTGCTCATCTCACGTTGCAACCGCTGCCCATATTGTGGCAGTGCCCGCCGCCGCTGCAGGTGGGGCAGTGACAGCCGCACGCTACACGCGCCTGGGGCGCTGGCCGTGGGGCTGGCGGGACATACTCAATATCGGTGTCTCGATCTCGATGGGGACGGTCGCGTCGTGGCATTTCGCCTCCTAAACAGTCCTACGACCGACGGTAGCCCCCCCAATGGCGTCCGGAATGGCGAATCGACGTCGAGATAGCGGGATCTGCCAAGATGCGGATGACGAGCGTCCCAGACCCACCAGGGAGTGTCATGAGCACCATTCACCACGACATCACCACCCCCGGCCGGCCGCAGGTGCAGGAGGTGGACGACGGTGTCTTCGCCTACCTCCAGCCCGACGGCACGTGGTGGATCAACAACACCGGCTTTCTTGTCGGAAGGCGCGGAGTGATCAGCATCGACACCTGCTCGACCGTTCGCCGCACCCGTGCCTACCTGGATGCGATCCGAACGGTCACGACGCAGCCGGTTCGGACGGTCGTCAACACTCATCACCACGGCGACCACACGTTCGGGAACTTCTTGTTCGCCGGTGCCACGATCGTCGGGCACGAGGCCACCCGCGCAGGCGTCTTCGATTGGGGCCCACCGAAATCGGCGCCGTTCTTCACCGAGATCGAGTGGGGCGAGATCGTCCTGGAGCCACCATTTCTCACGTACAGCGACTCGGTGACCGTGTGGGTCGACGACTTGCGCGCCGAGGTCCGCTTCGTCGGCACAGCTGCGCACACGACGAACGACTCGGTCGTCTGGCTGCCGGACCGCAAGCTGCTCTATTGCGGCGACCTGCTGTTCAACGGCGGCACGCCGTTCCTCCTGCAGGGATCGGTGGCCGGGGCCATCGAGGTGCTGGAGGGCGTGGTCAAACCGCTGGGCGCGACGACGATCGTGCCGGGACATGGAGCCGTGGGCGGACCGGAACTCATCGATCCTGTGGTGGGCTATCTCCGCTTCGTTCTGGCCGGTGCGCGCGCCGGCCGCGATGCAGGCCTGACGCCGCTGGAGACCGCACGCGAACTCGACCTCGGCGAGTACTCCGACCTCCTCGACCGCGAGCGCATCGTCGGCAACCTGCACCGGGCATACGCCGAACTCGACGGTGCGCCGCTGGGTGCACCGATCGACACCGCCGCGGCGCTGACCGACATGGTCACCTACAACGGCGGGCGTCCGCTGAGCTGTCTCGCATGACGGCCCCGTTCTCCTGGCGGCTCCCGTACGCGTGGCCTCGCAAGCCCCTGCTGGCGCGCAACGTCGTCGCCACCTCGCAGCCGCTGGCCGCGCAAGCGGGACTGCAGATGATCGCCGACGGCGGCAATGCGGTCGACGCGATCGTGGCGACGGCGATCACGCTGACACTGGTGGAGCCGGTGTCCAACGGCATCGGCTCGGATGCGTTCGCAATTGTGTGGGACGGGAAGCAACTGCATGGGCTGAACGCGTCGGGCCGCTCGCCTGCGGCGTGGACACCGGAATACTTCGATGGCGGCCCTGTCCCGGCTGTGGGTTGGAATTCCGTGACGGTGCCGGGCGCGGTGTCGGCGTGGGTCGTGCTGCACGCCAAGTTCGGACGGTTGCCCTTCCCTCGGCTGTTCGAGCCGGCGATTGCCTACGGCCGCAGAGGGTTTCTGGTGTCGCCGACTGTCGCGACGCAATGGGCCCGGCAAGTGCCGATGTTCGCGTCACAGCCCGGTTTCGCGCAAGCGTTCCTGCGCGACGGGCGGGCGCCGAGGCCCGGCGAATTGTTCACCTTCCCCGAGCACGCCGCGACGCTGGAGAAGATCGCAGCCACCAACGGCGACGCGTTCTACCGAGGAGAATTCGCCGAGACAATGGAGGCGCATGCGCGAGCCAACGGTGGGGCGATGCTCACCAGCGATCTTGCCGAGCATCGGGCCGATTGGGTGGATACGGTCGGTGGCGACTATCGCGGCTACACCGTGCACGAGATCCCGCCCAACGGCCAGGGCATCGTCGCGCTGATCACCCTGGGCATTCTGCAGAACTTCGATATGGCGGCGCTGCCGGTCGATTCGCCCGACAGCGTGCATCTGCAGATCGAGGCGGTGAAACTGGCCTTTGCCGATGCGCGGGCGTACGTCGCGGACGCGGATTCGATGCAGGTGAGCACGGATCAACTACTCGACAAGGAGTACCTGAGACAGCGCGCGAAGCTGATCGACGTCAAGCGTGCGCTGCCGGCGAGCGCGGGCACGCCCGGCGGCGGCACGGTGTACCTCACCGCTGCGGACGCCGACGGGATGATGGTGTCGATGATTCAGTCGAACTACATGGGATTCGGCTCAGGGGTGGTGGTGCCCGGTACGGGGATCTCTCTGCAGAATCGCGGCGTGGGCTTCGCGCCGACGGCTGGGCATCCAAATCAGGTTGGGCCGCGAAAGCGTCCGTATCACACAATCATTCCCGGCTTCGTGTCCAAGAACGGCGCGCCGGTGATGAGCTTCGGCGTGATGGGCGGCACGCTGCAACCGCAAGGCCATGTGCAGGTGCTGGTGCGGATCGCCGACTACGGCCAGAACCCTCAAACAGCCTGTGACGGTCCACGATTCCGGTGGATTGACGGGCTACAGGTCAGCGTCGAGGATGGGTTCCCGCCGGACACACTGGACGGGTTGCGGGAGCGCGGCCATGAGCTGGTCATCGTCGACGACTACAACCAGTTCGGGAGCTGCCAGGCGATCTGGCGGCTCGACGACGGCTACGTCGCGGCGAGCGATCCGAGACGCGACGGGCAGGCGGCCGGGTTCTGACCCTCGGCGTTTCAGGTAGTGGATTCAGCAGAATCGAGTACCCGACTACTCTCGTGCGCGGCCACTCTGGTGCCGAACATAGCCTCATGGCCCAGCTCGTCTCGCACGCATTCTCCCGGCCACTGGCCGCGGCGGACATTGTGCGATCAAGCGTGTTGGGCCGCAGCGTGTCTCGACTCGTTTTCGGTGGGGCCATGCCCTCAGCGACCAGGGCGTCAGGCTTCCCCGATCCGTACCGGGTGATCGACGCGTTT
>Ga0207665_10000574_pt1 | contig 24696 bp, 20 predicted proteins | sample LARL112metaG_FD_184351 | JGI IMG/M metagenome (GOLD analysis project Ga0207665, IMG submission 184351) | Corn, switchgrass and miscanthus rhizosphere microbial communities from Kellogg Biological Station, Michigan, USA - LAR L11-2 metaG... | ecosystem: Host-associated > Plants > Roots >... | reverse complement strand
GGGAGAAGTGCATCGTGCTCCTTCCTCGAAAAGTGAGCATAGCCATGGGTTTCCGGGGCTGTCAATGCAACTTGAGTAACCACCCCCTTGAGATCGCTACGCAATTAGAGCAGGCAGGTGGCACATCGTGCGCGAGGCGGCGGCATAGGAAAGCCTAGGGCGTAAGCCTTGGACTTAGGCGGGCAAAAACGCGAGTCTCGTTGGGACGACACTCCGCGATGCGGCCGTGAGCCCGCGAGCCTCAGTCGTAATACTCCAGCCCGAGGTGGGTGATCAATTCCTCACCTCGCAAATGCCGCAACGTGTTCTTCAATTTCATCAACTGGATGAATAGATCGTGCTCGGGATACAGCCCGGGAGCCGTCATCGGACTCTTGAAGTAGAAGCTCAGCCACTCCTGGATGCCGAGCCCTTTCAATTCAGGAGTGCGCTGCGCCAGGTCGAGGAACAAGACGAGATCGAGCACGATCGGCGCCGCCAGAATCGAGTCGCGGCACAGAAAGTCGACCTTGATCTGCATCGGATAGCCAAGCCAGCCGAAGATATCGATGTTGTCCCAACCTTCTTTGTTATCACCGCGAGGCGGGTAATAGTTAATGCGGACCTTGTGCGTGAAGTCGCCGTACAGGTCAGGGTAAAGCTCGGGCTGCAGGATGTGCTCGAGCACGGACAGCTTGGACTCTTCCTTGGTCTTGAATGAGCCGGGATCTTCCAGCACTTCCCCGTCGCGGTTGCCGAGGATGTTGGTCGAGAACCATCCCGCCAATCCCAGCATGCGAGCCTTGAATCCGGGAGCGAGGATGGTTTTGATCAACGTCTGGCCGGTCTTGAAATCTTTTCCGCAGATGGGCGCTTCGTGCTCGCGCGACAAATCGTGCAGCGCCGGAACATCGACGGTGAGGTTCGGCGCTCCATTGGCGAAGGGTACGCCTTCCATCAGCGAAGCGTAGGCGTAGATCATCGAGGGCGGAATGTTCTCGTCGTTCTGCTGAAATGCCTTCTCGAGAGACTTTACCGACTGGTGGACTGCGCTCGGCTGAATAAAGCTTTCGGTCGATCCGCACCAGATGGTGATGAGCCGCGATGCGCCCGACGATTTGCGGAACTGGCGAATGTCCTCACGTACCTGCTCGGCCAGGTCCATCTTGTTCTTGCCCTTCTTCACGTTCGGTCCGTCGATCTTCTTCACGTAGTTGTGATCGAACACGGCCTTGCGTGGTGTGATCTTTTGCAGGAAGGGCTTGATCTGCTCCAGAAGGTAGCGGTCGAGAACGCCCGCGTTGGTAGCGGCGTCGAACATGTTGTCTTCGAAGATGTCCCAACCGGTGAAGACGAGGTCGTCGAGGTTGGCCAGCGGAACGAATTCCTTGATCTTCGGCGAGCGGCCATCGGTGCGCTTGCCCAGGCGGATGGTGCCCATCTGCGTGACCGACCCGATCGGCTTCGAGATGCCTTTGCGGATGGCTTCCACGCCGGCAACAAACGTCGTTGCCACGGCGCCCATACCGGGGATCATGACGCCCAGTTTTCCTTTGGCCGCCTCAAGGTTGCCATAGGAGGCTTTCTTCTCGCTGCGTGGTTCTTTGACTTCGACCCGCGTCTTCGCGGACTTGGAACGTCTCGCCATAATGTGGCTACTTCCTTATTTGTCTAAGTGATGTAAGGCAAACGGATATGTTCTCGCATTGCGGCAGGGTTTGGCAATATTCCGAACCTGAGCGGGTACGGGAGAGGGTTTACGGGTTGATTCCGGGGATTGAAGTGCAACGTCGGAAACTGTCGTTCCGATGGTTGTTGGACGTTTTTGCGGTTCGATCGGGAAGCGATCGTCGATGGACGGTGGACACAACCTCAGTCTTCGGGAAATTCCACAAGACGGGCGAGACGTCCGCTCGACTGCCGCCGAAACGCCGGCGCCACCTTGACCGTAGCACCGGCATCTTGCCGGCAGTCGTGAGGGCGTCTCGCCCTCGCTGTGCGAACAACGCGCAATGTAAGCGTTGATTTTCGAACCTGACTGCTACTTCTCAAGTTCTACTGTCTTGATGGGCACGTCCCAGTGCGCTTCGAGGATGGCGAAGCGCCGCTGTTCTTCATGCTGGTAGGCATCCTGGTCAGGAAAGAGCTGCTTTCTAAGCGCGTCTTCGTCGAAGGCTTCGTTGGCGACGGTCGCGTTCTTGAACACGATGGTGACGCGATAGTCCCAACGGCCATCTTCGGTCGAGTGGTAGCGCGGCTGATCGATCCAGACTTTGACCATGCGGCCCATTTCGACTTGTTTCTTCAGCAGCGGATAGTGATTTTTCTTGAAGAGCTTCAGGAATTCGTCGGCGTATCCCCACTTGGCTTTGTAGTAGTACTCGACGACGAAGGGTTTGTCGGCGGGAGGTGAGGCGGTCTGGGCGTGGGCTGCGATGGGCGCGAACACGGCGGCGAGAAGAATGGCGGCGAGGGCGCGGGACACGTGGCCTCCTGGGATTGAGATCTCCTGCTTGTACACTAGGACGGCGACGGGGTCAAAAAGCGTGGCGTCCCCTGAAGGGGACTCGATGATGGATTTGTTCGCTTCCCCGCACTGACGTGCGGGGCTAGCTTCTGGCGTCGCTTTGCGACTTGGTTGACGTCCTAAACAGGGCGGGGATTTCGCGCTGATTCAGGTGGAGATGTCGAAAGTCGAAATGCAAGACGACCAGAAGCAGATTCACGCATTATTCGACGCCGGTGACCGTGCGCTGATGGCCGCCGATGTCGAGGCCCTGGCAGAGATCTTTGCCGAAGACTACGTGCAGTATGATCCGTCGGGGCAGCCGTTCACCAGACAGCAGGTGCTCGACAATCTTCGCGCGAGCACAGTGAGATATCCGTCGATTGTCTCGACCGGACGGCACATTCGGATATTCGGCGACTTCGCTATCGTGCACGGTGCGGAGGACGACATAGTTGAAACAGACAGACAGCGCTTCCCTGCGCGCTATGTCTATCTGGATGTAGTTGTGAAACGAAACGGCCGCTGGCAGATCGTGGGGTCGTTGTTGGCAAAGCCCGACCCGGCCGCATGAGGGTGAAGTATCGTTTTTCCGCAGATTTTTTACCACCGACGACACGGGGTCACACAGACGAAACCCTGTGCCTTCTGTGTCCTCTGTGGTGAAAGCTCTGACTTACTCGCTCTCCCGCACCCGACCCTGCCAGTGCGACCACAGAAACCAACCCACCGCCGCCACCAGGGCGACGCCAATCACCGCATCGAACTGGTGGAAATATTTCCCAAGGCTGCGCCAGTTTTCGCCCAGCTTCATGCCCAGGTAGGCGAGCATGAAACACCAGGGCCACGATCCGAGAAACGTGTAGATATGAAATTTTCCGCGCGGCATGCGTGCCACACCGGCGGGAAGTGCGATAAACGTGCGGATCACCGGAAGCAAACGTCCAACCAGCACGGCGGTTTGCCCCCAGCGGGAGAAGAATCGATCAGCCCAGTCCAGTTCGCGACGTCCCATCAGGATCCAGCGGCCGTAGCGTTCCACGAGCGGCCGGCCACCGTAACGGCCAATTTCATATGCGACCAGCGACCCCAGGTTGCATCCGATGGCGCCCGCCGTCGCCGCCCATAGCAGGCTCATCGAACCTTCGTAGACGAGGTAGCCGGCGAACGGCATGATCAGTTCCGATGGCAACGGAATGCACGCCGACTCGATGGCCATGAGCAACACGATGCCTACATAGCCGGTGCTGGTGATCGTTCCGTGGATAAACGTGAAAAGAATGGCAAGGATGTGTTCGGTCATGAGGAAGGAACGGGAAAACAGATTGGCGTACGTGCGAAAACGACGGGCGAGGCCCCTTCGACCCGCACTCAGGGCGGGCTGCCCGTCGCTCCATCACTTCCCTAGTGTAGCGGAAACCTCTCGAACGAATCTCTAGAACGAGCCTTCTTGCGTGAAGGTGAAGCCCGGCAGCGATGCTCCGTCGGAAGACTTGGCAACCTTTACTTTGACGGTGGGTGCATCGGGTGCCGTGACTTCCGCGGGGCGCAGAACCGCGAACTGTGCGAACACTTCGCTATACACCTTGGTGACCAGATAATCCTGGCCGCTCGTGTCCTGACGCCAGACTTGCCCGAGTTGAATGGATTTGACGGCCACTGGATTTCCTATCTATGCGAGATGTTCTCAGACTACCCACCGCCCATGCGTGCGTCAATGGAACGAACAGACATGTCCCGGAATCGGCACGAGCGAGATTCCAAAGCTCTTGACCGCAAAGATCGCAAAGTTGGCGCAAAGGTCGCAAAGAGGGATGCATTTGTCCTTCTTCGCGAACTTCGCGGCTTTTCTTAGCGTGCTTAGCGGTTAAAAGCTTTTGATCTTCGCAGACGCCTGCGAGTTCGCCCAGCCACCCGAACCTTTTGCTACCATCTACATTCCAAGGAGTGTTGCGATGGCACGAGGCGTAAGTCCGCGGCAACCCGCAAAGTCAGGGAGGCAAGAAGGCACCCGCGTGGTCCGCGGTCGCGCGGCACAGATTCCAGCGCGGAAACGATCGGAAGGAAAGCGAGTCGCGCCAAAGCCCGTGAAGAAAGTCACGACCAAAGCAAAGCCCGCACGTTCCAAGAGCCCGATTCCCAAGGACTACAACCCCATCGCACCTGAACGTGTGCAGGCGATCCTCAAGCACCTCGGAGCACTTTATCCGGACGTGGTGTGCGCCCTGCACCACAACTCCGCCTGGGAGCTGCTGGTCGCGACGATTCTCTCCGCGCAATCCACCGACGCAAACGTGAATCGCGTCACGCCCGGGTTGTTCGCGAAATACCCCACCGTGCAGGCCTTTGCCGCGCTGAATCCCGAGCAGCTCGAGCCCGACGTGCGCTCGACCGGATTCTTCCGCAACAAATCACGATCCGTGGTGGGAGCCGCCAAGAAAATCGTGGCCGATTTCGGCGGCGAAGTTCCGCAGGAAATGGACCAACTGCTTACACTGCCCGGAGTCGCTCGCAAGACCGCGAACGTGGTACTCGGATCGTGGTTCAATAAGGCGGTCGGCGTCGTCGTCGATACGCACGTGCACCGCATCTCGCGACGCTGGGAGTTCACGAAGAACAACGACCCGCAGAAGATCGAGCAGGACTTGATGAAGATCATCCCGCAAGATCGCTGGATTCTGTATTCCCATCAGGTCATACACCACGGGAGGAGCTTATGTGTGGCGCGGAAACCGAAGTGCGCCGATTGCCCAATCGAGCCGCTATGTCACGCGGAAGATAAGACCTGGACGACGGTGGAAGTGCACAAGGGTGCGAAGGCCTAGTTCGCAAAACATGAAGGTCCTTCGCTGCGCTCAGGATGACAAGAGTTTTTAGATCTCTGAAATTTTAAGTTCTGTGAAGTTTTCGAATTTTTCTGGCAAGGAGTTCCATGCACGCGTTGAACGCATTTGCGACCCTCATGATCACCAGCACTCTTGCTGTTTCTCAAACGCTCCCGACTCCACAGGTCATCACCGATCCCAAGCAGATCGCCAGCAAGCCGAACGCGCAGGTGGAGAAAAACCTCTCCATTGAAAAGCTCTACATGACCAAGCAAGTCGGCGCGGCCGACTGGTCCCCCGATGCCAAGCAGATCGTCTTCGTGTCGAACATCAGCGGTCGCAACAATCTCTGGCTGGTCGCGGCCGAGAGCGGGTGGCCGACGCAACTGACCGTAAGCGATCAACGGCAGACGTCGCCGGCCTGGTCGCCCGACGGCAAATGGATCGCCTATCAATCGGACTATGACGGCGACGAGCAGTGGGACATCTCGATCGTGTCGCCGAAGACTGGCCAAGTCGTCAACCTGACCAATACGCGCGAAATCGCCGAAATGGGACCGACATGGTCGCCCGACAGCCGCTACCTTGCCTACACGGTGAAACCCAAGACTTCGTCGGCCGTGGAGATCGACGTGTACGACATGGTGATGCGCAAGGTGCAGCACATCACCAGCGAAACTCCAAAAGACAAGCGGAATAGCCGGCCGCTCTGGTCCAAAGACGGCAAATGGATCGTATACACGCAATCGCAGGCCAAGGGAACAGATTCGAACGTTCTGATCGCAGAAGCCGCCACCGGCAAGAGCACGGTGCTCACACCGCATGAAGGCGAACATCTTTACACCGCCGACGATATTTCTCCCGATGGCAAGAAAGTGCTGATCACCTCCAACGCCGACAACGGCTATCAAAATGTCGGATGGGTAGATATCCCCAGCAAGAAGATCAACTGGTTGACCAAAGACAAGTGGGAAATTCAGGGCGGTGGATTTTCTCCAGACAGCAAGCACGTCACCTGGACCGCCAATGTCGACGGGAATACGGACATCTATGTCCACGATCTGGCCACGGGAAAGACCGCTTCCCTGCCCTTGCCCAAGGGAGTGAACGATCTCGCCGGACGTTCCTCCAGCTTCAACAAAGACGGCTCGCGCATGCTGTATTACCACAACGGCCCGACGGCTCCTAATGATCTTTGGGTGCACACCATGGCGACCGGCAAATCTCACCAAGTCACGCACTCGCTGGTAGCCGGGATGCGCGCCGAAGATATGGTCGAGCCCTTCCTCGTGCACTATCCGAGCAAAGACGGCAAATGGACCATCTCAGCACTTGTGTACGTGCCCTACAACTTGCCACGCAATGGCCAGCACCCGGCCATCGTGTTTGTACACGGCGGGCCGGCTTCTCAGACCGTCAACGCGTTCAACCGCTTCGTGCAGCACATGGCCAACCAGGGCTACATCGTAATTGCGCCGAATTATCGCGGTTCAACGGGCTACGGCCAGGAGTTTGAGCAGGCCAACCTGTTCGACATGGGCGGGGGCGACCTGCAGGATGTGCTGGGCGCGGCCAATTGGGTCAAGCAGTCGGGATATGTGGATCCGAAAAAGCTGATCGTGATGGGCGGAAGCTACGGCGGCTACATGAGCATGATGGCCGTCACTAAGGCACCGGAGTTGTGGGCGGCCGGAGTGCCCATCGTGCCGTTCGTCAACTACTTCACCGAGATCGAGAACGAAGACCCGGTGCTGCGTGAAATCGACCTGGCGCAAATGGGCGATCCCGAGAAGAACAAAGATCTCTACAAAGACCGCTCGCCGATCTTCTTCGTCGATCAGATCAAGGCTCCGTTGCTGTTGCTAGCAGGCGGAAACGATCCACGCTGCCCGAAATCAGAGGCGCAGCAGGTAGTCGACGCGATCAAGAAGCGGAACGGAGTAGTAGACTACAAGGTCTATGAAAACGAAGGCCACGGCTTCTCGCGGGTGGACAACCAGATCGACGCGTTCAAGCGCGTGTCAGACTTTCTGAAAGCGCACGTCCCGCCGGCGGACTGTAGCTGCGAGATCAAACCGATGTAGCCAGGAATGGAGCTACGTTCGGCTGACGACGATCGCGTTCACCAATCCCGGGATTGTGTATTGCTTGGCTTCCACATCGACCCCAAGGCCGAGTTCCCGCAACGTAGCCGAAGTTACCGGCCCGATCGAGGCCAAGGTCGTTCTTTCCAGCGATTCCGGACGTTTTGCACGCGTGCCCAGTAAAGCGACGAAGTTCTTTACCGTCGACGAACTGGTGAACGTGATGACATCGAGATGGCGCTTTCGATTCTTGAGCGCAGCCCGCAAACGCGTGCGCGAAGATTTCGGCACAACGGTCTCGTAGGCCTCGACTACATCCACGTGCGCGCCGGCCTTGCGAAGCTCATTGGGAATCACGTCGCGTGCCACCTTCGCGCGCACCAGTAGGATCCGCTTCCCTTTCACTCGCTTGTACAGACTCTTCACCACAGACTCTGCGACGTACTCTTCCGGCACAACATCCACGCGGGCGCCTCGCTTCTCAATGGCCTTCCGGGTGGCCGGTCCGATGGCGGCGATCCCCAAGGGCGCTAGGTTCTTTTTCGTGAGCCGCAGCTTCCCAAAGCGTTCCCACATGGCCTCCACGCCGTTCACGCTGGTGAGGATCAGCCAGTCGTAGGACACAAGATTTTTCAGAGCGGTATCGAGTGGATGAAAGGAACGCGGCCTACGGATCTCTATGAAGGGAATTTCGAGGATTTCCGCGCCGAGCTTGCGCAATTCTCTGGAGAGCGAACCGGCCTGGTGCCGTGCACGGCCTACGAGTACTCGCACGCCGGCCAGAGGCTTGGCGGACTTGCTGGCGCTCCGCGATTTCGCGGACAGGAGTGTCCGCCCCACACTCTTCACGGTTGTTGCGGGACGGCGATCCCGCTTCCGTACACTTCTTCCAGAATCGCATCCCCACCGCGCTGCAGCAGCGTCTCGCCCACTTCACTGCCCAGTTTTTCAGGGTCGTCGCCGTCGCGCGACTCGCGAAGAATTTTGGAGCCGTCGGGATTCGCGACGATAGCGTCCAGATGCAGGCTGCCATCGCGCATTTCGGCGGCGGCGCCGATCGGCACCTGGCAGCCTCCACCAAGTTTGTTTAGCAGCGCTCGCTCGCAAGTGGTGGAGGCACGGGCGGCCGCATCGTCCAGGAAGTTGAGATGCTTGCGCGTGGCAGAATCACCGGCGCGAATTTCGATTCCCAGCGCGCCCTGGCCGGCCGCGGGACACATCACGTCTTTCGGGATCACCTGCTTCACCAGTTCGGTCTTGCCAAGCCTGTTCAAACCGGCGGCCGCCAGAATGATCGCATCGTATTCGCCTTCATCCAGCTTGCGCAGTCGGGTATCGACATTTCCGCGCAACGGGATGATCTCAAGATCCGGACGTAGCGCCCTGATCTGCGCCTGCCGGCGCAAGCTGCTGGTGCCCACGCGGGCGCCGCGAGGTAGGGCGTCGATGCTTGCGAACTTAGCCGAGCAGAAAACATCCTGCGAATTCTCGCGCTTGGTGATGGCCGCGATTTCAAATCCAGGCGACAGCTCCGTTGGAAGATCTTTCAGGCTGTGCACCGCCAGATCGACGCGGCCTTCGGCCAGCGCCTCTTCGATCTCCTTGGTGAACATTCCTTTGGTGCCGACCTTGGCCAACGCGACGTCGAGAATCTTGTCACCAGTGGTCTTTATGATCTCCAACTCGATCTCGTGGCCTTGTGCGCGCAGCAGGCCGGAAATGTGGTGTGCCTGCCAGAGCGCCAGTTGAGAACCGCGGGAACCGATGCGCAGCCGTGCCATCAGTCGTTCTCTCCCGAACCCGATTTGGTGCGCCGCTCCTGCAGATTGAAGAGACGCCGCACGAGATCAATGACGGTGGTCGCCTCTGGATCGCGGGCGGCGGATTTCAACGTGCTGATCGGCGTATGCATGATCTTGTTCACGATGCCGCGAGTGAGGGCTTCCACGGCCAGTTCCTGATCCGGACTCAACGGGCCCAAACGGCCGCGCACTCTGTCGATCTCCGCCTGCCGGATGGTCTCCAGATGATCTTGAAGTGAAACGATGGTGGGCACGACATCGAGTGTCTGCAGCCGGGCTTGGAAGCGTTCGACCTCGGAGGTGACGATGGCCTCCGCGCGCTCGGCTTCTTTGCGGCGGTCGGCTACGTGACTCGCCACTGCCTGCTGGAGGTCGTCTATGTCGTAGACGAAGATGCCGTCGAGCTTGTTCATGGCTGCGTCGACGTCGCGCGGCACGGCAATATCGATGAAAAACATCGGCCGGTTCTTGCGGCGGCTCAGAAATACTTCCCCATGTTCACGGCGGAAGATGGCGTGCGGAGCACCGGTCGACGTGATCACGATGTCGGCACGGTCGCAGGTGTTATGCAAGTCTTCGAAATGGATCGCCTGTCCTTTGAATTTGTACGCAAGGCTTACCGCGCGCTCGTAGGTGCGATTCGCAACAAAAATTGATGCGCAGCCGTGCGCCATCAGGTGACGCGCCGCCAGCTCGCTCATCTTCCCGGCACCCACCAGGAAGACATGCTTGCCATGCAGATTACCGAAAATCTTCTTTGCCAGGTCGACCGCCACCGACGCGATGGAAACTGACGACGATCCGACTGCGGTCTCAGTGCGCACCCGCTTGGCCACGGCGAAGGCGCGCGTCACCAGCTGGTCGAGCTGCGCACGGATCGACCCTACGGCCCGAGCTGTCGCGTAGGCCTCTTTCACCTGCCCCAGAATCTGCGGCTCGCCCACGACCATCGAGTCCAGACTTGAAGCCACGCGAAACACATGCCGCACGGCTTCCTGCTCGTGATACTCGTACAGGTGCTTATCGAGTTCCGAGCCATCGAGCCGGAAAAAGTTCTGAATAAATCCGCGCAAGTCAGCGCCGGACCCGTTTTTTGTATTGGCCAGAATTTCAACCCGGTTGCAGGTGGACAAAATCATGCCTTCGTCGATTCCCGGAAACTCGGTCAGTTTCTTGCAGGCTTCGGGTAGACGAGACTCGGGTATCGCCAGCCGCTCGCGGACCTCTACGGGAGCCGTGTTGTGGTTCACTCCGATGAGTTGGAATCTCATGAGGCCACGAACCTGTGAATCGAGCTGAAGTAGTTGGCCGCCCAGGCCACCACGGCGGCGGCAAACGCAACGCTCGCCATGACTGCTGCTTTACGGCCGCGCCAGCCCGCAATCCAGCGCGTGTACACCATCAACAGGTAGACCGCCCACATCAATAGCGACAGCAAAATCTTAGGATCCCGAAAGTCAATACGCCCGTATGTGCTCTGCGCCACAACCGAGCCTGCGATCAAGCCGAGCGTCATAAACGGAAAGCCCATCAACAGCGAGCGGTAGCCGATCTGGTCGATATCTTCGAGCGCGGGCAGCCGAGCCAGAATTCCGCTGGCACGTTTTGCCTTCAAGGAATGTTGCTGGATCAGGTAGAGCACGCTGGCGCAGAAACTCAGCACCAGCGCCGCGTATCCAATGAAGATGAGCCCGATGTGCGCGAACAACCAACTGGTCCGCAAGCTGCCCGACATCGTAATGAACGGCTGCTGGCGCGTCGCCGCCATGAACGTAAGCAGAAAGACCAGCGGGAATACGATGATGCCCGGCGATGTCGTCTTGTAGATGAGGTACGTGATCATGAACACCGCCATGATCAGGAAGGCCAGCAGCGATTCGGAGTTGTGCACCATCGCCTGGGTCACGTGCCCGCTGATGAACAGACCCTCTGTCAGAGAAACGAAATGAAACACCATGCCAAGATAGGCAGCGTGCAGAGCGACCTTGTTGAGCAGGTCGCTCGTGCGGGTCAGTGCGACCAGGGCGTACAGCAGGCCCACCCCGTACAGACCCAACGCAACTCGAAGCCAAAAGATTGACATAGCGTAGTTTAGCCGAAGGCCGACCCCCACCCTTCGCGCCAAAGTGATTATAGTCTGCCCTGCTCAAAGGGCAGAAGCAGTTGGGCAGATCACAGGTGCTTGTGACTTAGGTCACAAGGTCTTACAACCTTGGAATACGCGATGGAACCTTACGCGGATTTACTCGACGCCGAGCGTCCCGAAGGCCTCATCCAGCTCGGCGAGATCCACGCGAAGCTGCCGGCCGGAGGCCATCATGTCCTCGATTTCGTCGAATGCGCGGAAAAGCCGCATCTTGGCGGCACCGTATTCCTCGGCTTCGGTAGGGGTGCGCCCGTGAGCTTCGGCCCAGGCTTTCAGGGCTGCAGATTCGACCAGAACGCTGACCGCGTAGGTCACTTTTCGATCGGAAGTGACGTCGAAGATGTACTCGGTCGCGGGAGTGCCGGGCTCAACGGCAGGGCGCTTGCCGACGAAGTAGTACTGGTAGACATACCCCTGCCCTCCGGTGTACGTCTTCATGCGCCGAACGGTCATAGATCCTGCCTACTCTAACAGGAGCCGTTCCCCGCAGTCGCTAGGGCAGCGTGGCGGATTGATGCAGTGGCAGATCCAGCGACGATCCGCCAACCATGATCGTGTAGTCGCCCGGCACCAACTGCCAGCCGTTCTTTTTCTCATCGAAAATGGAGAGATATTGCGCCGGAACCTCGACGCTCACGGCTTTACTTTCGCCAGCGGCCAGGTTGATTTTGCTAAAACCCACCAGGCGCTTGGGCGGCTCCCCAGCGCTCGCAGGCAAGGATGCATACACCTGCGCGACTTCGGCACCATCGCGCGTTCCGCTGTTTTTCACCGTAAAGGTCACATGCATCGGCTGACCCGGATCGATCTTCAGATCCGAGTATGCATAGGTTGTGTAGGAAAGACCGAAGCCAAACGGGAACAGCACCGGCTTCTTTTCGGCGTCGTACCACTTGTAGCCGACCTTCAACCCTTCGTCGTAGGAGATTTGAAATGGCGGCAAACCGGCCGCAATTTTCTTCCACGCTTCCTTGTCTTCGTCTTTCGTCGTTGATGCCTCGGGGGGCTTGACCAGATTGGGATGGGGGATATCAGCGTCTCTCAACGGGAACGTCTGTGGAAGCTTGGCACTCGGATTTACATCGCCAAAGAGCACATTGGCAACGGCGTCGGCGCCGCGAGATCCCGCATACCATGCTTCCAGAATTCCGCCGACCTGTTGAGCCCACGGCATGGTCGCCGGGCCTCCCGTCTCAAGCACCACAACCGTGTGCGGATTGGCCGCAGCAACTTTCGCGATCAGTTCGTCCTGATGCTCGGGCAGGGTCAGGCTCTCTAGATCCATGGCTTCACTTTCCCAGCAGTAAGCAAACACGATCGCGATATCGGCCTGTTCGGCCAGGGCCGCGGCCTTCGCGGGATCGCTGCCCGCGTCGTACTGCACGTTGGCGTGAGGAGCCTTGGCGCGAATCGTCTTCAGAGGCGCGGTTGGGAACCACATCGGCTCCAGCCAACGAGTCTGGCCTTTGCCGGGTGGCAGGATCGCGTTGCCAACGGGCGGATCGACCTGTGCAGAACCCCCGCCGGAGATCATCCCGACATCTGCGTGTGCGCCGATCACGGCGATGGTCTTGAGCTTCGAAGCGTCGAGCGGCAGCAGGTTGCCTTCATTGCGCAGGAGCACGATACCTTGCTCGGCAATCCTCTGCGCGACGTCGAACCCGTTCTGCACGTCGACCACGCTCTTCTGGGGTGGATCGTCGACCACGCCACGGGCGAACATCGAACGCAGAATACGTTGCACGTGATCGTCAAGTTCAGCCTTGGAGATTTTCCCGGCTTCCACTGCTTTCTTGAATGCGGCTCCATAGAAAATCTCGCCGGGTTCTTCATGATCCAGTCCAGCGGCCGAGGCTTTCGCCGTGCTGTGTGTGCCCTGCCAGTCTGAAACAACGAAGCCGGGGAACTTCCAGTCTTTTTTCAGAACATCGGTAAGCAGGTGCTTGTTCTCGCAAGAATAGTCGCCGTTGACGCGGTTGTACGCGCACATCACCGCCGACACGTCTCCGGTGCGGATGCCGATCTCAAAAGCCAGTAGGTCCGTCTCGCGCATGGCACGCTCGCCGACATTCACGTTCACGGCGTTGCGCCCGCTCTCCTGATCGTTCATGGCGTAGTGCTTGATATCTCCGATCACGTGCTGCGCTTGCAGGCCCTTCATGACGTGCCCCACCATCGTGCCCGCGAGAACCGGGTCTTCTCCCATGTACTCGAAGTTGCGGCCATTGCGCGGCTCGCGCGTGAGGTTCACGCCGCCGCCCAGCGACATGTTGAAGCCCTGCGCCCGCAACTCGCGCCCAATCAGAGCTCCGTACTCGTAAGCCGCTTTCGTATCCCAGCTCGCGGCGCCCGCAACATCGGAAGGCAGCGCCGTGGAGTAGCGTCCGTTCTCGCCGCTCGCTCGCACGCCGTAGGCGGCGTCTGACATCTGGATATCAGGAATACCGAGCCGGGGAACTCCGACCACGTAGCCGGCCCCGCCGTTCGCATGAATAGACAACGGGCTCATCGGGCTGAGCCCGACCATGCCGGTGCCGTGCAGAAGCGAGATCTTCTCGTCGAGCGTCATCTCCTTCACAACCAGACTCGCGCGTTCATCCGGAGAGAGGCTGGTGTTCATCCACGGATGTTGCGCGGGCTTGCTGCCAGAAGCGGTCTGCGCGAATGCAGATGAGCACACGCAAAGCACAGCCAGAATCCACACCGCCGGTCTTCCGGCAGAGGTCTTCGACGACGAGGATTTTTTCATGGTTTCCCTTGGACAGCGAGAAGCAAAATCGATTTTATAGCATAGCATAACGAATTCTTGAGGCTTCCAAAACTATCGGCGCGATGTGTTTCTGTTTCGCAACCAAGGAGAGAATCCGGCGCTTGTACTAGAAGAGCGATTCTTTCGATCAGGAATCGATTTTGGCGTCGCGCAGTCGTTTGACGGCGGTCTCTGAAGTTACGGGGGAGTAATACACCTCTTTGAAGGTGTACGACTTCGCCTTTGAGCCGAGAATCGGGAGGATCTCGAAGTGCCAGTGGTAGTCGTCGTCGAGGGTTTTCCAATAGCCGAGACTGCTTGACCCGTGCAGCGTATTCGGCGAAGTGTGCAGCACCATGTGGAATTCTTTGGTGATGGTGCGAATGCGCTGCAGGGTGTGACGAAGCAGACTGGCAAGATCGCGAATACCGCCGGTTTTAGAGAGGCCCGATCGCTCGAATGACGACTCGTGCACGCGTGGCAGTATCCAGGTTTCGTAGGGAACACGCGGCGCGTACGGGCACAATGCGATGTAGTCCCCCCGCAACTCCACCACCCGCTGGCCCTGCCGCTCTTCCTGCCCGATGATGTCGCAGAACACACAGCGCTCTTTCTGCTTGTAGTAGTCGCGGCCGGCGCGCAGTTCGTAAAGCACCCGGCGCGGAACAAACGTGGTCGCTGTCAATTGTGCGTTGGGATGCTCAAACTCCTGCCCGGCATTTGTCCCGTAGTTCTTAAAAATGCTGATGTACTTGATACGGGCATCACCCTTGAGATCGGAAATCCTCTGCGCTGCCAGTCGAAGGAATTGCTCGATCTCGCTATCGCTGGCATCCCAGAGATCGCGGTCGTGGCGCGCGTTTTCCACCAGAACTTCATGCGCGCCGATCGAGCGCATGCGATCGTAGAGGCCGTCAGCGCGGCGCGATGGCTCGCCTTCGATTCGATAAAGCGGTGTGGGATGAACCACGGAGCGCGCGGACCAGGGCCGGCCCTCGGACTCGGTTCGGGTGGCAACCACCTGTACGGGCTGCGCAGAATCGGCGCAGAAGGGACAACCAGCGGGGCGCGGCGTCGGTTCGGGAACATCGTCCCCGGTGATGACCCAGGAACGCGTAATCGGATCCTTGCGAAGTTCCATGCGTAAGGAAAACATCCGCTTCACGCATGCGTCAACTGCGATTTCCACCGCAGAGGATGGGAACGCGCTTTGTTATAATCCGCGCACGAACCCGCTCGACATGACCGAGACGTCCACGCCGTTGATGCGGCAATACGCCGCCATCAAGAAAGAGCATCCCAACGCTCTGCTGTTCTTCCGACTGGGCGATTTCTACGAGCTCTTCTTTGACGACGCGGTCGTTGCCGCGCGCGAACTACAGATCACTCTGACCTCACGCAACAAGGAAAAAGGGATCGCGGTCCCGATGTGCGGGGTACCCTACCACGCCGCCGAAGGCTACATCGCCAAGCTCATACGCAAGGGATTCAAGGTCGCCATCTGCGAGCAGGTGGAAGATCCGCGGGTCGCGAAAAAGCTTGTGCGACGTGAAGTGACGCGCGTGGTCACGCCCGGAACCTCCGCTGACTCTTCGCTGAGTTCGGAGGAAAATAACTTTCTCGGAGCCCTGGCTCAAGTTGGAGATCGCGTCGGCTTCGCGGCGCTGGATCTGTCGACGGGAGAATTTCGCACCACCGAATTTCAAGGGAACGATGCCGCGCGACGCATTCAGGAAGAGCTATCGCAGCTGCGGCCGAAGGAATTGCTATACGCATCGGCGGCTCCCTTGTTTGAGGCCTCCGCAAAATCAGGAGGGCCGGCCGCTGCGAAGAATGCACCCGACGCGCGACCGTCGATCAAGCAGGGTTTCGCCGAGACTGCTCTCGACGACTGGATCTTCGCTCCGGATCACGCCATTCCTCTGCTCGAAAATCACTTTGGCGTGTTGTCGCTTGAAGGGTTTGGCCTGGCCGGCAAGCCGGCGGCTGCATCGGCCGCCGGCGCCATCCTGCACTACGTGCGTTCCACGCAGCGCGGGAGCCTCGACCACGTAGACCGCATCGGCTTTTACGAGCGCCAGAACTGCCTGGTGCTCGACGTAGTGACCGTCCGCAACCTCGAGTTGATTGAACCGCTGTTCGCCGGAAGTGACGCGGGGATAACTTTGTTCCGCTCGATCGACGCCACCGTCACGCCCATGGGCAAACGACTTCTGCGAGCCTGGATGCTGCGGCCATCGATTGATCGAAACGAAATCGAAGCGCGGCAAGAAGCTGTTGGTGCGCAGGTTTCGAACCTGATGGCTCGCGAAGAGCTGCGCCGCGCGCTCGAAGGCATTCTCGATCTGGAAAGATTGCTGAGCCGGGTCACGCTCGAAACGGCCAACCCGCGCGATGTGCTGGCTCTCGCTTCGTCGCTCGGCCACATTCCGGCCGTGCGCGAGGCGATGTCGCATTTTTCCAGCGCAAGGTTCCGGACTCTGCTCGACTCCGTCGACGAACTCGCGGAACTGCGGGAACGCATCGAGAAGACGATCATTGCGGAGCCACCCATCTCGCTCAGCGACGGTGGAGTTATCGCGGCGAGCATTGACGCCGAACTCGATGAACTGCGCGACCTGAGCCGCAACAGCAAGCAGTACCTGGCGCAAATCGAGCAGCGCGAACGACAGCGCACCGGCATCAGCTCGCTGAAGGTCAAGTTCAATTCTATTTTCGGCTACTACCTTGAAGTCTCGAAGCCCAACCTGCATTTGGTTCCTGCCGATTACGAGCGCAAGCAGACCCTCGTCAACGCCGAGCGGTTCACCACGCCTGAGCTGAAGGAATACGAAGCCAAGATTCTCGACGCGCAGGAGAAGATCGTCGAGATCGAGCGACGACTCTTTGCCGATCTGCGGTCGTCGATTGCCGCCGAAGCCAAGCGCATCCGCCAGACGGCGCTGGCCCTCGCGGAAGTCGACGTGCTTTCGGGCCTCGCGCACATTGCGGCGCAGCGCAACTACTGCCGGCCCACCCTCGAAGACTCTGGAGACCTGGAGATCGTCGGTGGACGCCATCCGGTGATTGAAGAGCAGGAACTGGGGGCGGGCGGTGAACGCTTCGTTCCCAACGATCTCTATCTCAACTCCACCACGCACACGATTCTGGTGCTGACCGGGCCGAACATGGGCGGCAAGTCGACGTATCTGCGTCAGGCCGCGCTGATCGTCATCCTGGCCCAGATGGGGTCGTTCGTGCCTGCTCGCTCTGTGCGGATGGGTCTGGTAGATCGCGTGTTCACGCGCATCGGAGCCAGCGACAATTTGGCGCGCGGCCGGTCGACTTTCATGGTCGAAATGACCGAGACCGCCGCGATTCTGCATACCGCGACGCCGAAATCTCTCGTTCTGCTGGATGAAGTAGGCCGCGGCACTTCCACCTACGACGGGCTCGCGATCGCTTGGGCAGCCATCGAGTACCTGCACGCGCGTACGCGAGCGAAGACTTTGTTCGCGACTCACTATTTTGAGCTGACCGAACTTGCAGGACAGCTTTCGGGCGTGAAGAACTATCACGTCTCAGTAAAAGAAACCGGCGGCGGAATCGTGTTTCTCAGGAAGGTGGATCCTGGCGCAGCGGATCGCAGCTACGGTATCGAGGTCGCCAAGCTCGCTGGGTTGCCGAATGAAGTGATCGAGCGCGCCCGCGAGGTGCTGATCGAACACGAGAGCGCCGAGCATCAGCTCACTGGACAGTTGGCCAACGACCAGTCGCGTCCGGCGCCGGCCGCGCAGTTGACCATCTTCACACCAATTTCGCAGCCGGTTCTGGTAAGGCTCCGCGAGGTCGACCTGAATCGCCTCACGCCGCTCGAAGCCTTGAATCTGCTGGCGGAATTGAAGTCGCAAATCTAGCCGCTATTACGAAAGAACACGGGAGACCGCGATCGCAAGCCGCAAAACATCCAGGCGCACAGTCGAGTCGTCGATTCGCGAGCGCGTGGGCCAACTGCTGATCATCGGCTTCGACGGCACCGAGATGTCCCCTGGCCTCGCTTCCCTGCTCGAACGCGTGCAGCCGGCCGGAGTGATTCTGTTCGCGCGCAACATCGGCACCGCTGAGCAGACCTACAGACTTCTCAAGGACTGCCAGCAGCATGTCGCGACGCCTCTGTTCCGCTGCGTCGATCTTGAAGGCGGTAAGGTTGACCGCTTGCGCAAAGTCGTCGGCCCGGCTCCTTCGGCGGCGGAAGTGTATGCGTCTGGTGCCCGCAAACTGTTCCGACTACATGGTCGCGTGATCGGCTTGAACTGCCGCGCCCTTGGTTTCAACGTCGATTTCGCTCCCGCCCTCGACCTAGCGTTCGAAGCATCACGCACAGTGATGGAGTCGAGGCTGGTGTCAGACGATCCTAAAGAGACGATTGTCTATGTTCGTGAATTTCTCACCGGACTAGGCTCGGCAGGCGTGCTCGGCAACGGCAAGCACTTCCCCGGCCTCGGCGAGGGCAAGCTCGACAGCCACCACGACTTGCCTGTGATCGAAAAGTCGTGGATGGAGCTCTGGGAGCAGGATCTGGTTCCCTACCGGACTCTTCGCTCGCAGCTTCCGTTCGTGATGGTTTCCCACGCCGCCTATCCCGCGGTCACCAAGGAAGCCACTCCGGCATCGTTGTCGAAGAAGTGGATCACCGACGTCCTGCGCAAGAAGATCGGCTATCGAGGCCTCATCGCATCTGACGATCTGGAGATGGGCGGCGTGCTCGCGGCCGCGCCGATCGAGCAGGCCGCGGTCGGCCACATTCGTGCGGGCGGAGATTTAGGTCTCATCTGCCACAAGGAAGAGTTCGTTACCCACGCTTACGAAGAACTCATCCGAACGGTCGAAACGGATCGGTCGTTTGCGCGCCGTGCCAACGAATCGATCGAGCATGTTCTCGCGTTCAAGAAAAAGAATCCGCAAGTAGCGCGCTGGGCGCCGCCACCCACCAACGAGAAGGTGCAAGCTCTTTCCCGCCGGCTGTGGGAATTCAGCGAGCAGGTCCGCCTCGACACCATTCACAACCAGGAGACGGCTTGATCGTCGCGGGCATCATGAGCGGAACCTCCGCCGACGGCATCGAGGTGGCACTCGTGCAGATCTCGGAACCCGCAGGGGCCTCCAAAAGCCATTTGCACGCGAAGAAAGTTCGCCTCAGCGGAGCCCGCATTCCCTCGAGGCAGTTCAGCCTTCTGGGACATGCGTCGTTTGCCTATCCGAAACGGGTGCGCGACGCTGTCTTGTCTTTTATGAATGCGCCGGCGGCGAGCGTCGCCGATCTGGCCCGTCTGAACTTTCTCCTCGCCGAGCTGTATGCCGATGCCGTGCTGGCAACACAACGCAAGTTCCGCACTCGCGCCGAACTGGTGGGCTGTCACGGGCAAACACTTTTTCATCAAGGAGAGCGACAGCGCTACCTCGGCCGGAACATCGCCGTTACTTGGCAGGCCGGAGAAGGCTCGGTGATCGCGGCGCGCGTCGGGGTACCGGTGGTTTCGGACTTCCGCCCCGCTGACATGGCGGCTGGGGGAAAAGGCGCTCCGCTGGTTCCCTATCTCGACTACATGCTTTATCGCGATCCAAGCATCGGCCGCATCGTGCAGAACATCGGCGGCATCGCAAACCTGACGGCCATTCCGGCGGGTGCGAGCGAGCAGCAGGTGACCGCGTTCGATACCGGCCCGGGCAATATGGTGATTGACGCCATCATGGAGCGCCTCTATCACAAGCCCTTCGACCGCAACGGCCAGGTGGCCAGTTCAGGCGTACTACTCGAAAGCGTCCTCACGCGCGTGCTCCGCGAACGATTCTTCCAGAAGGAACCGCCCAGGACCGCGGGTCGCGAAGAGTTTGGCAGAGAGTTTTCGCAGGCTTTCATCAAGGTCTGCGGACGCGCTGGGAAGCAAGACATTGTCGCCACCGCCACCGCCTTAACGGCTCGATCAATCGCCGCAGCCATCCGCAAATTCGTTCTGCCGACTCACAAGACTTATCGAGAACTGGTCGTCTCCGGCGGCGGCGCGAAAAACTCCACTCTGCTCGCCATGCTCGCCAATGAAGTCAAACCACTCGGGCTGAGCCAGCGCCTCTCGGACGAGTTCGGCTTGCCAGCCGCAGCGAAAGAAGCCGCTGCCTTCGCGCTGCTCGCCTACGAGACGTGGCACCGAAGGCCTTCGAACGTCCCCTCAGCGACGGGAGCACGGCATCCCGCCATTCTCGGGAAGATTTCATATGCGTAGCGTCATCCTCCGGCGGAAATTCGAGCTAGCGGCATTGATGCTCGTCCTGACTCTCTCCACATCATGCTCCTCGCATCCTGACGCCAAAACGCTCGTCATGCTTATCGAGAGCAGCCCGACAAACCTCGATCCCCGCGTCGGTCTCGACGGCCAGTCGGAACGCATCGATAACCTGATCTTTGACGATCTGCTCGAGCGCGACGAACACCTCAACGTGAAGCCGAGCCTTGCCGATAAGTGGGAGATCCCCGATCCCCTTACGTATATTTTCCATCTGCATCCGGGCGTCAAGTTTCATAACGGCGAACCACTCACTTCACGCGATGTGAAGTGGACATTCGATTCCCTGCTGGCCGGCAAAATCCGCAGCACAAAATCCGCAGCCTATAGCCGGGTGGACCATATCGACGCGCCTGACGACCTCACCGTCGTCTTTCACATGAAGGAAGCCGTCGCGACTCTGCTTTGGACTCTTTCAGACGGTGCCATCGGAATCGTTCCCTACGGAACGCTCAGCGAGATGAGCGACCATCCGATCGGATCAGGGCCGTTCCGCTTCGTCAGCGCCGAGCCTGACAAGGAAGTCGTCCTCGAACGCAACGACAACTACTGGGGTGCGAAAGCTCGACTTGACCGCGTCCGCTTTGCGGTCGTACCTGACATGACCACGCGCGCCCTCGAACTACGCAAGGGCAGCGCCGACATTGCCATCAACTCGCTCACGCCTGACATGGTCGTGACGCTCGAGCAGGAGCCTCGCCTCGCTATCCTGCGTGGTCCGGGCACCGTGCTGCAGTACATGGGATTCAATTATCGCGATCCGATCTTGAAAGACGTTCGCGTGCGCCAGGCGCTGGCTTATGCGATCGATCGCCGTCCCATGCTCGAATATCTGTGGCGCGGCTTCGCACAACCCGCCGCCAGCATCTTGCCGCCTCAGAGCTGGGCTTACTCGGCCGACGTGCCCATCTACAATTACGATCCCGAACGAGCCCGACAGCTTTTGAACTCTGCTGGCTATCCTGCGACCAGCGGCATCCGCTTCCATATGATGATGAAGACCTCCACCGACGAAAACACGCGCCTGATGGTCGCCGTCCTGCAGCAGCAATTACGGCAGGTGCAGATTCAGCTCGACGTGCGCACCTACGAGTTCGGCACCTTCTTCGCCGACATCAGCCGCGGAGCCTTTCAGTTTTATTCGCTGCGCTGGATTGGCGGCAACGAAGATCCCGACATCTTCGAGTACGCGTTCCACTCGAGCAAGTTCACACCCAACGGCGCCAACCGCAGCTTCTATTCCAATCCGAAGGTCGATGCCCTCATCGATCAGGCGCGGTCTGAACTCGACCAGGAAAAACGCAAGCAGCTTTACGCGCAACTCCAGCGCATTCTGGCCGAAGACCTGCCGTCCATCAATCTCTGGTACCTCGACAATGTCCTCGTACACTCGCAGCGCGTCACGAACCTGTCGCTCAATCCGCCCGGCAACTATGATTTTCTCCGCACTGCGCAGATCGCGTCCAACTGAGTAGCGCATCGCGCCGGAGCGCCACTGCGTGCGTGTTATCCTCGAAAGTTATCTCTGGGGCCATCATTGCGAATACTCTTCATCGGCGACATCTTTGGGCGGCCGGGCCGAACCATCGTCAAGGAAAAGCTGCCGGCGCTGGTAAAACATCACTCCATCGACCTCATCATCGCCAACGGCGAAAATTCCGCCGCGGGATTTGGCATCACTCCGCAGCTGGCGGAGGAGCTTTTTGATTTCGGCATCGACGTCATCACCACCGGAAACCATGTCTGGGACAAGCGCGAGATCGTCGACTTCTTCAAGATGGCCGACGGCAACGCCCACAGTCCCTCGCACCGGCTACTTCGTCCCGCAAACTTCGCACCCGACCTGCCCGGCCACGGACTCTACGTAGGCCGCAAGGGCAAAGTCCCCTACGCGGTGATCAATCTGCAGGGACGCGTGTTCATGGCCTCGAACGAAGACCCATTTCGAACCGCCGATCAACTTCTGAAAGAGGTCGAAGCGAAGGTCATCTTCGTCGACATGCACGCCGAAGCAACTTCGGAAAAAATCTCGCTGGGCTGGTATCTCGACGGGCGCGTCACCGCCGTCGTGGGCACTCACACGCACGTTCCCACGGCCGACCAACGCGTTTTGCCTAACGGCACCGCCTACATCACCGATGTAGGCATGACCGGCCCTTTCGACGGTGTGATTGGCGTAAAGAAAGAACTCGTCGTCTCGAAATTCCTCAATAACATGCCCGTCCGCTTCGAAGCGGCCACCGGCGATGTGCGGCTCTGCGCCGTGGTGGTGGACGCCGATGACTCGACCGGCCTCGCTCGCAGCATCGAAAGGCTGATGGTGACGTAGCAGCGACATGGAAGAGACCACGCAGCAGCCTTCGAACAAGCCAACCACGCAGGGCGATTGCTTTCGCTGGCGCGAGGCCGACGCCTACCTGTTCGACATCGATGGTACGCTGCTGCTTTCGCCCGACCGGACCCATCGGTATGCACTGCATCGCGCCCTGCTCGATGTGTATGGGGTCGAGACCACCATCGACGGAATTCCCTACCACGGCAAAACCGATCCAGGAATTCTGCGCGCGGCACTAGAGCGATTAAACATTTCCGCGGATTGTATCGATCAAAAAATGCCTGCTGCTCTCGACGTGGTGCGGAGGGATGCCACCGAAAAGGCCGACCGCTTTCGCCCCAACGTGCTACCAGGCATTCGCGACTTGGTGACCTTGTTGAAGGATTCTGGAAAACTCCTCGGCATTTGCTCTGGCAATCTGGAGGTCGTGGCATGGCTGAAGCTGAAAGCCGCCGAGCTCGACGACTATTTCGAGTTCGGATGCTTCGCCGACGAGTGCGAATTGCGCGTCGACGTCTTCCGCAAAGGAATGCAGGAAGTCGCAAAGCGTCTGGGGCCCGCGGCCAAGGTTTGTTTTATCGGAGATACGCCCGAGGACGTCCGCGCGGCCCAGGGTGCAGGCGGCCGCATCATCGCCGTCGGGACTGGCATTTTTAAGGTTGAGGACCTGGCCGCGCATGGTCCCGACGCTGCCATCCTCACCTGCGCCGAACTTTTAACCTTATAAATTCGATCCGATTGGTGCCCCAGGTTCGCGCCCGTTCTTGGGGCGCTAACCTGGGATCAAAGGTGATAAGGTGATCCGCAGACCCACGTTAGCGCAAAGGGCGCGCGAACGTGCGGCACCATCGGCTCTTTTGCCGCCTACCCAAATCGATCCCAAATTCCCACACCAAAGTGCTACGCCTGCAAGAATCCCAGTTTCGATCGTTCCCTTCCCGGATACAATCGTGCCCATGCAGCGTTGGCGATTCCTGGTAGCGGTGTGCCTGGTGGCGTCCCTCACGTGGGCAGCCGACCAGCCACCGACTCCTCCACCAACAACTCTGTGCGCCAACGGAGTGCCGGGCGCGCCCGCCTGCATCGCCAGCCCACAGGCCCGCCAAGACGCACACAAGGCTTTCGAACACGGCTTGAAGTTGCAGAAACAGAACCGGCTCGAAGATGCGTTCCTCGAATTCGAAACTGCCGCGAACCTGGTTCCACAGGATCTGCAGTACGCTACGCTCCGCGAGTTAGCTCGTCAGATGGTGGTCAGCGACCACCTCAAACGAGGCAACACCGCCTTGGCCGATGGCCGTGAGATCGAAGCGCTGGGCGAATTCCGCAACGCACTGCATTTTGATCCGCACAACGATTTCGCCCAGGAACGCCTGAACGACGCTGTCCGCCGCACCACTCCTGTGAGCGGTCCTCGCTTGATAGAACAGTCCGACGAGATCCGCGTGATCCCGAAGGACCTGGCGCAAAGCTTCCACTACCGTGGAGATTCTCGCCAGTTGCTGACACAAGTCGCGAATGCCTACGGGGTCACGGTGACCATGGACGATTCTGTGGTCAGTCGCCGAGTGCGCTTCAATGTGGACGACGTCGGCTTCTATCAGGCCATGCAGCTGGCCGGAGCGGTCACCAAGACCTTCTGGGCGCCGTTGCAGGAAAAACAAGTCATCGTTGCGGCCGACTCGGCGGAAAACCGCCGGCTCTACGACCGCATGGGGCTACGCACGTTCTACGTGCCCGATGCGAGCACCCAGCAGGAACTTCAGGACATCGTCAACGTTTTGCGTACGGTGTTTGAGATCAAGTTCGTCAGCTCGAACACCCAAAAAGGGACGATCACCGTTCGCGCTCCCATCAACGTTCTCGATCCGGCAAGCCGCTTTCTGCAAGGGATGGGAACGTCGCATCCCGAAGTGCTGCTCGATGTGCACGTCTTTGAAATCAGCAAAA
>Ga0207665_10000573_pt1 | contig 24729 bp, 22 predicted proteins | sample LARL112metaG_FD_184351 | JGI IMG/M metagenome (GOLD analysis project Ga0207665, IMG submission 184351) | Corn, switchgrass and miscanthus rhizosphere microbial communities from Kellogg Biological Station, Michigan, USA - LAR L11-2 metaG... | ecosystem: Host-associated > Plants > Roots >... | reverse complement strand
GCTCTGCGCGCGGGCGTGCCGGTCGACGCGCGGATCGAGAAGGGTCGCAGCCCGACGCACGCGCTCCAGCGCCTCTGGGACGAGGAGCACTTCGACCGGATCCTGACGCCGGCGCCAAACGGCCGCGGCGGCGGCTTCACCGCGAGGGACGTGACCTGGATCCTCGCCCATGCGCCCGCCGAGACGATCGTGCTCAAGCCGAGCCCGAACGGCGCGCAGCAGGCCGCCTGAGTACCGTTTCCCGCGTGAGAACGCGGGCCGAGCTCCTCGTCGGGGTGCTTGCGAGCGCCGGTGTGGTGGTGCTCGTCAGCGCGGTCGTCGCGCTGCTGAAGCCTCACGTCCCGGTGCTCAGCCTCGGCGCGCTCTACGTGCTTGCCGTTCTGCCCGTGGCGATCCTCTGGGGCACGGCCCTCGCGGCGGTCGTCTCCGTCGCGAGCATGCTCGTCTTCAACTGGTTCTTTCTCCCGCCGATCCACTCGTTCCACCTCCGCGAGAGCCAGAACTGGCTCGCGCTCGCCATCTACCTCGTGATCGCGTTCACCGTCAGCGCGCTGGCGGCGCGGGCCCGGGCGCGGCGGGAGGACGCCGAGCAGCGACGGGCCGAAGCGCACGCCCTCGCCGAGGCGGCGCTCGACCTGCTGCGCGGCCGGACTCTCGACGAGGAGCTCGGACGGCTCGCCGCGCTCACCGCCGGAGTCCTCGGCGTCGAGGGTGCCCGGCTCGAGCTCGGCAAGCAGCCGCCGCTCGGGGAGGAGCGCGCGCTGCCCGTCGACGCCGGTCTCCGCCGCGTCGCGACACTGTTTGTCGACGAGGAGGCGGTCGTCGACGAGGCCGTGCAGCGGCGGTTCCTGCCCTCGCTCGCCGCGCTCCTCGCCGTGGCGGTCGACCGGAGCAGGTTGGAAGCGGAAGCACTCGAGGCCGAAGCACTCCGCCAAAGCGATGCGCTGAAGACCGCGCTCTTGCGGGCGGTTTCGCACGACTTGCGCTCGCCGCTCACCGCGATCCTCGCCTCCGCCGACGCGCTCGCCAGCCCGGGGCTGGCGCTCGAGCCGGAGGACCGGCTCGCGCTTGCGGAGACGATTCGCAGCGAGACGACCCGGCTCGACCGGGTGGTGGAGCAGCTCCTCGACCTCTCGCGGCTCGAGGCGGGAGCGGCCGAGCCGCACCGGGAGCTGTGGAGTGTGGACGAGCTCGTGGGGCAGGCCCTGAGTGGGCTCGGCGCGGACGCGACGCGTGTCCGCGTCGAGATCGGGCCCGAGACGCCGCCGGTCGAGGTCGACGCGGCCCAGGTCGAGCGCGTCCTCGCCAACCTCCTCGACAACGCGCTGCACTACTCGCCCGCTGGATCCGGCGTCCTCGTTCGCGCTGAGCCGGGCGCGACCGAGCTGCGCCTCCACGTCGTCGACCGCGGGCCTGGCCTGCCGCCCGAGGAGCGCGAGGCGCTGTTCCAGCCGTTCCGGCGCGGCACCGAGGGCCGACGCGGCTCCGGGCTCGGGCTCTCGATCGCCCGCGGCTTCGCGGAGGCGAACGGCGGTCGGCTGTGGGCGCAGGACGATCCCGGCGGCGGACATCTCGTGCTGGCCTTGCCACTCGCGGAGCGGCCGGCGGCGGTCCGCACGTGACTCGCGTCCTCGTCGTGGACGACGAGCCGCAGATCCTCCGGGCATTGCGGACGAGCCTCCGCGGCGCCGGCTACGACGTCGAGACGGCCGAGTCGGCCGAGCAAGCTCTGGCGGCGCTCGCCGCGAACCCGCCCGACGCGGTCGTGCTCGACCTCGTTCTCCCGGATGGCAGTGGCACCGAGGTGACGCGCGAGCTGCGCACGTGGAGCAGTGCGCCCGTGATCGTGCTCTCCGTGGTCGGCGACGAGACGGAGAAGATCGCCGCGCTTGACGCCGGCGCGGACGACTACGTGACGAAGCCGTTCGGGATCGACGAGCTGCTCGCGCGCCTGCGCGCGGCGCTGAGGCGGGTGGACGCGCCGACAGAGCCGGTCGTCGAGGTAGGCGGGCTCCGCATCGACCTCGAGAAACGGGCGGTCTCGGTGGACGGAAAGCCCGTCCAGCTGACGCCGCACGAGTTCGCTCTGCTCCGCGTTCTCGCCCAAAACCCCGGCAAGTTGCTCACGCACGCGACGCTGCTGCGCGAGGTGTGGGGGAGGGGCTACGGCGACGAGTCGCACTATCTCCACGTCTACGTCTCGCAGCTGCGCCGCAAGCTCGAGGAGGATCCGGCCCGGCCCCGGTACATCCTCACCGAGCCGGGCGCGGGATACCGGCTCGCAGCTCCTTCTTGAGTTCTTCCTGAGGCCCGCGTCGGCAATCCTGACAGCCGCCTGAGCGGGCGCGGCCTACCTTCGATATGTGGCCACACATGCCAACCGATTCGGCACACTCGAGCTTCCCCGGCCGGGCCGCGCCGCACTGCCGCTCGTCGCGCTCGCCGTCGTCGCGCTCTTCCTCGAGGCGGACCCGCACCTTCGGCTCGCAGGAGTCGCGGCCGCTGCGTGCTTTGTGTTCGCGGCGGTCGTTCGCGCCGAGCGCGCGCAGACGGAGCTGCGTGCGGTTCGCCGCACCGCGGACCGCCTGATCCTCGTCGACGCACACGGAGCCGAGGGCTCGGACATCGTGCGCTGGCGGATGCTCGAGCTTGTCGCGCCCGACTCGCGGCAGGGCCTGGCCCGCGAGCTCGAGCGGACCCTGCGCGGGAGCGACCCGGCCCGGCTTCCGTCTGCGTCGCCGCTGCGGCGTGGGCTCGCGCGCCGCCACCGGGAGCTGCTGCGCAGGCTCGAGGAGCGGATGCTCGACGACCGTCCCGTGACCGCCCGCGGCGTGGTCCTCCTCCGGCGCCTGCTGCGGGAGCCGGGCAGCCCGCTCTACGACGACCACGCCGGCGACCTGAGCCGCGCGATCACGACCGTTCTCGCGGAGCTCCAGCTGTGAGCGCGGCGCCGCCGCACGTCGAGGAGGTCCTCGAGCCGAAGCGCCTGCGGCGCGTGCTCGTCGGCCGGCCGATGCGGAGCGGTCAGATCCACGAGACGCTGCTTCCGAAGTGGCTCGCCTTGCCGATCTTCGCCTCCGACCCGCTCTCGTCGGTCGCGTACGCCACGGAGTCGGCGCTCGTCGTGCTCGTCGGCACCGCCGGGCTCGCGGCCGCGCACCTCGTCTTCCCGATCTCGATCGGGATCGCCTGCCTGCTCGGGATCGTCGTCCTGTCCTACCGACAAACCGTGCGTGTGTACGAGACGAGCGGCGGCGCCTACGTCGTCGCGCGCGAGAACCTCGGCACCGCACCGAGCCTCGTGGCCGCCGCCGCCTTGCTGACGGATTACGTGCTCACCGTCGCTGTGTCTATCTCGGCGGGGATCTACGCGATCACCTCGTTCGTCCCCTCGCTGACGTCGCACAAGGTCGGGTTGTCGCTTGCGTGCCTCGTGGTCATCGTGGTCGCGAACCTCCGCGGCGTGCGCGAGTCCGGTCTGCTGTTCGCGCTCCCGACGTACGCCTTCGTGACCTCGATCCTCGTGCTCGTGGGGGTCGGGCTCGTCGACGACGTCACCGGCGGCCTGCACCACGCGGTGGTGCCGAACCCGCTCCCCGCGGGAGTCGGCGCCGTCACCGTCTTCGTCGTCCTGAAGGCGTTCTCGTCCGGGTCCACCGCGCTGACGGGGGTGGAGGCGATCGCCAACGGCGTCAACGCCTTCCGGCATCCGCAGGGGAAGAATGCGGCGAAGACGCTCGCCATCCTCGGGACGATCGCGATTGCGATGTTCCTCGGGGTCTCGTATCTCGCCGTGCAGGTGCACGCGGCGCCGAGCTCCACGGACTCGGTCGTGTCCCAGATCGCGCGCGCCGTGTTCCCGGCGGGCTCGTTCGGCGGCTTCATGTACTACGCCGTCCAGGCCACGACGCTCCTCATCCTCGTCCTCGCGGCCAACACGTCGTTCCAGGGCTTCCCACGGCTCTCGGCCCTGCTCGCGCGGGACCGGTTCGCGCCGCGCCAGTTCTCGAATCTCGGCGACCGGCTCGTCTTCTCGAACGGGATGCTCGTGCTTGCGGCGGCCGCGGCCGGCCTGCTCGTGATCTACAAGGCGAACACCAACAACCTGATCCACCTGTACGTGATCGGTGTCTTCACCGCCTTCACGATCTCGCAGCTCGGGATGGTGCGCTACTGGCTGCGCACGCGGACGCCGGGCTGGCGCGGGCGGGCGCTCGTGAACGGCGTCGGTGCGTCGGCAACGGGTCTCGTCGCGGTGATCGTGATCGGGACGAAGTTCACCGAGGGCGCCTGGCTCGTCACCGTCGCCATTCCGTTGCTGGTGTTCGCGATGCTCGGCGTGCGGCGCCACTACGCCCGGGTCGGGCGGCGTCTGATTGCCGGCGCGGCCGCGGTCGCGGCGGCCCCCGGGGCGCGTAACCGCACGCTGCTCGTGGTCGAGGAGCTCGACCCAGCGGCCGAGCGGGCGCTCGCCGTCGCGCGCAAGATCTCACCCGAGGGGCTGCGCGCGATCCATGTGCCACGCCACGGCACCGATCCGGCTATCGGTCCGCGTTGGTTCCACCTCGCCGACGGCGAGCCGCGCCTCGAGACGCTAGACCCGCAGGGAGGCGCAGTGGACGCCGTGCTCGAGCAGGTCTGGCGGCTGCCACGCGGCGAGTCCGACTTCGTCACCGTCATCGTCCCGGAGCAGTTCCGGCGGCGCGCGCTCGCCGAGGAGGCGAGGCACCCGTTCGAGTTCAGGCTGAAGCTGCGGCTCCTCACCGAGCCGGGCGTCGTCACGGTGGACGTTCCGACGGTCGACGAGAGCCCCTACGGCCGGCCGCTCGCTGCGCGCATCTTCGTCTCCGCCGCGAACGCCGCATCGATGCGCGCTCTGAACTGGGCCGAGGCGGTCGGGCTTCCGGACACGCGCGCCGTCAACTTCGCCTTCGACGAGACCGAGGCGGCCGAGATCCGGCGCAAGTGGAAGGCCCAGAATCCGCGGGTGCCGCTCGAGGTGCTCGCGGCGCCGTACCGCGATATCGGCGACCCCCTCCTCGCCTACCTCCGCGAGCTGACGGACAGCGGACAGGACGTCCTCGTCGTCCTGCCGGAGATCGTCGTCCGCGGCTGGCGGCGGCTCCTCCACAACCAGCGGGCTCTGTACGTGAAGCGGCTGCTGCTCGTCGAGCCCAACGTGATCCTCGCCTCCGTCCCGTACCAGCTACTGAGATGACATGGCGGCCGGACATCAGGGCGTTCCGGCGCCGGTTGCGCAGGCTCGTGCTGCGGACAGAGGCGATCGCCTACCGCAGCATCGTCGTCCCTCTGCTCGAGCGGGAGGAGACGGAGCACGCGCTCGACCTCGCCTGCCGGCTCGCGGCCGACCGCGGCGCGCAGGTCGTGCTCGTAGCGCCGCTCGTCGTCGACCGCGAGCTGCCGCTGAACGCACACTTCAACGGCGAGCTCGCCGCGCTGAAGGGGCGGCTCGAGTCCGCGGCCGCCGTGGCGAGCTCGTACGGCGTCGGTGTGCGGCGGGTGATCGTGCGGACGCGTCCGGGGAGCCTGGGGGACGAGGTAGCCCGCGTCGCGGCCGAGCGTCGAGCCGAGCTCGTTGTCGTCGGCGCGCCGGTCGAGTCCCGGCGGGGCTTCCAACGCGCGTTCCCGCGCGAGGTGCTCCTGCTCATCCGCGAGGCGCCGTGCCGCGTGATGATCGCCACCGGTCCGGTTGCCGGCGCGACCGCGGCTCGCACTACAGTCACGCCGTGGCACGGCGGCGTCGGCAGGCGCACGAGCTCGAGCGCGTCCTCGGGGCGAACGCTCTCTTCGCCACCGCGTACGGCAACGTCGGCTCGTCGATCTATTACGCCCTCGGCGTAACCGCCTTCTTCGCGCTCGGGCTGACGCCCGTCGTCTTCGTGGTCGCCGGCCTCTTCTTCGCGGCGACGGCCGCGACCTATGCCGAGGGGACGGTGAGCTTCCCCGAGGCCGGCGGCTCCTCGAGCTTCGCGCGGCACGCCTTCAACGAGCTCGTCTCGTTCACGGCGGCCTGGGCGCAGATGCTCAACTACATCATCACGATCGCCATCTCGGCGTTCTTCGTGCCGCACTACCTCTCGATCTTCTGGGAGCCGCTGAAGGAGAACCCCTGGGACATCGTCGGCGGCGCCGTCGTGATCGTGATCCTCGTGGCGCTCAACATCGTCGGGATCCAGGAGTCGGCACGGATCAACATCGGCCTGGCCGCGGTCGACTTCGCCACGCAGATCCTGCTCGTCCTGCTCGGCTTCGCCCTTGTCTTCAGCCCGCACATACTCGTCTCGAACGTCCATCTCGGCGTCGCGCCGACCTGGGCGAACTTCCTGCTCGCGATCCCCGTGGCGATGATCGCCTACACGGGCATCGAGACCGTCTCCAACCTCTCGGAGGAGGCGCGCGACCCCGTACGGACCATCCCGCGGTCGATCCTCATGGTCGCGGTCGCCGTGTTCGCGATCTACTTCACGCTGCCGCTGATCGCGCTCTCGGCGATGCCCGTCCACCTGGTCAACGGGCACTACCAGACGGTGCTCGGCCTGCCGCCGCCGCACGGCTTTGCGAACGACCCGGTGCTCGGCGTCGTCTCGAATCTCGGTCTCACGGGGACGCTTCTGTCGGTGACGAAGGTCTACGTCGGCATCCTCGCGGCGACGATTCTCTTCATCGCGACGAATGCTGGCGTGATCGGCGCCTCGCGGATCACCTATGCGATGGCCAGCTACCGCCAGTTGCCGAGCGCCTTCCGGCGGCTGCACCCGAAGTTCAAGACGCCGTGGCTCTCGCTGATCGTCTTCGGCGGCTTCATCTCGATTCTGGTCCTGCTTCCGGGCAAGACGAACTTCCTCGGAACGATGTACTCGTTCGGCGCGATGCTCTCGTTCACCATCGCGCACGCGGCGGTGATCCAGCTGCGGCGGATGCGCGCGGGCCAGGACATCCCGTGGAAGGCACGCCCCAACTTCCGCTGGCGCGGAGTGGACTGGCCGATCTTCGCCGTGGTCGGCCTGCTCGGGACGGGCCTCTCGTGGATAGACGTCGTGATCCAGTATCCGAGCACGCGCTACGCCGGGCTCGGGTGGCTTGCGCTCGGATTCCTGATCTACATGGTCTATCGGCGCCAGGTGCTGCACGTGCCGCTGACCGAGACGGTGCGTGCGCCGGTCGAGTACGGGCCGGCGGCCGCGCTCGAGTTCCGCAGCATCCTCGTCCCGATCGCGCCGGGCTACCCGTCCGACGAGGCGATGGACTTCGCCTGCCGACTCGCCGCCGAGCGGCGCGCGTCGATCGTCGCTCTCACGGCGATCGAGGTGCCCCTCGACCTGCCGCTCGACGCAGAGCTGCCGGACGAGGTGCACGAGGCGAACGAGCAGCTCGACGAGGCGCGCGCGATCGGCGACTCGTATGGCGTACGCGTCATCGGCCGCATCGCACGCACCCGGAACATCGGTCGCGCGATCGTCGACGAGGCGATCCGGCGCCAGTCGGAGATCATCGTCATGGCCGGGCCGCGCCGGATGCAGCTGCAGCGTGGCCGGCGCCAGATCTTCGGCGACTCGGTCGACTTCGTTCTCCGCCATGCCCCCTGTCGCGTCATGGTCGCCACGCCGCGCGAGCGCGCCGCGTGAGCAGCTGGCATCGCCGCTCGATCGTCGCCTTCGGCGTGATCGCGATCGGCCTGGGGATCGCGCTCCTCGCGGAAACGGTCGCGATCGGCGGAGGCTCGATCGGCTACGTCCTCGGCGTCCTCTTCGTCGGGCTCGGGATCGGCCGCCTCTACCTCCTCCGTCAGCGCTAGGCTCGCGCCTCTATGGCGCGAAAGTTGCCGCGGCTGCAGCGGGTGCTCGATGCGCCGGCGCTCGCCTCCGTCGCGTACGGCGAGGTCGCCTCCTCGCTCTACTTCGCGCTCGGGATCGTGGCGCTTCATGCGCTCGGGCTGACGCCTGCGGTGCTGGCGGTCGTCGGCTTGCTCTTCCTCGTCGTGACGCTCTCGTACGCGGAGGGGACGACTGCGATCGGGGAGATAGGCGGCGCCGCGACCTTCACGCGCGTCGCATTCAACGACTTTGCGGGCTTCCTCACCGGCTGGGCGCTCTTCCTCGACTACCTGATCGTGATCGCGCTCTCTGCGCTCTTCCTGCCGCACTATCTCGGGCTGGCGATCGGGATGCACTCGATCGCCACGCGCCCGGGCGACGTGATCGTCGGCTGCATCGTGATCGTGGGGATCGCTGTCGTGCGCTTGCTCTTCCGGACGCGCCTCTACTCGTTCAGCCTCACCGTTCCTGTCGTCGACCTCGTGACGCAGCTGCTGCTCGTCGGCCTCGGCTTTGCCTTCCTCTTCTCGCCAAGCGCTCTCAGCCGAGGCGTCTCGCTCGGGACGCAGCCCTCCTGGCACCAGGTCGCGTTCGCCTTGCCGCTCGCCTTTCTCGCGTACACGGGGTTGGAAACGGTCGCGAACTTCGCTGAGGAGACCCGGCAGCCGGGACGCGACCTGCCGCGGAGCCTCTTCGCGGGGATCGGCCTGGTCGTGCTCGTGACGGTGCTGATCGGGCTGATCGGGCTCTCCGCGTATCCGGCGACGAACGGGACGACGGAGCTCGGCACGACCTGGCTGCGCGCCCCGCTGATGGGGATCGTCTTCGCGCTCGGACCGCACGTCTCGTACTTCGTGGAGCACGCGCTGCGCATCTACGTCGGCCTGACCGGCGCGTTCGTCCTGCTTGCTGCCGCCGCGACTTCGAACTCCGGCTTCGGGCGTCTCGCGTACTCGCTGGCGCAGCACGGCCAGCTGCCGCGAGGCTTCGGCCGGCTCAGCCGCCGCAGCCTCCACTCGCCGGAGGCGGTGATCTCGGCCGCCGCGATCTCGATCGTCCTTCTCGTCTCGACCGACTTCACGACCAACTCCGTCAGCTTCCTGGCAAGCCTGTTCAGCTTCGGCGTCCTCCTCGCGTTCACCGCCGCGCAGCTCGCGGTCGTGCGGCTTCGGTTCACCAAGCCCGGCCTCGAGCGTCCCTTCCGTGTGCCGCTCTCGATCCGCATCCGCGGCGCGGACGTGCCGCTCCCGTCGGTCCTCGGCGCGCTGGCGACCGCCGCGATCTTCGTCGCGGCGATGGTCACGCACATCGGCGCCCGGTACGGCGGCCCGATCTGGCTCGCCGTCGGTGTCGTCGTCTACCTCCTCGTGCGCCGTAGCCGCGGGACGGGGCTCCTCGAGCACGTCGAGCCCGCGGCCGAGGGCGAGCTGCCACAGGCCGAGTTCTCGAAGATCCTCGTCCCGGTGAAGCTCGGCGAGATCGGGGAGGAGATGGTGGCGACGGCGGTCAAGCTCGCGCAGGAGCGCGGTGCCGCGGTCGTGGCGGTGCACGTGATCCGCGTGCCGCTCGAGCTGGCGCTCGATGCCGAGCTCGTCGGCGAGGAGGAGCGGGCCGCGGCGTCGCTCGCCGACGCCGCGGAGCTCGGGGAGGACCTGGGCGTCAAGGTCGAGGGCCGCGCCGTCCGCGCGCGCTCGATTGGCGAGGCGATCGTCCAGGCCGCGGAAGAGACCGGAGCCGACCTCATCGTGCTCGGCTCGTCGCCCAAGTGGCGCCGGCAGTCCCGCTTCTTCTCGCCGACGGTCGACTACGTCCTCCGCAAGGCTCCGGCGGAAGTCCTCGTCGTCGCCTTCCCTCAGGGCGTGCTCGAAGAGGTCTAGCGAGCTACGCTCAGCACGGCATGGAGGGGCTAGGTCTGAAGGCGCTGGTCGTCGGCTGCGGGCGGGTCGGCTCGGCTGTCGCGCTCCAGCTCCACCAAGAGGGATGGGACGTGACCGTCGTGGACGAGAACGAGGATGCGCTCACGCGGCTCGGCGAGAGCTGGCCCGGCACGTTCATCGTCGGGCACGGCATGGACGCCGACCTCCTCCGCGAGGCCGGCATCGAGGATGCCGACGCGGTCGTCGTCGCCACCGACGGCGACAACACGAACATCATCATCGGGCAGGTCGCGCAGAAGCGCTTCGATGTCCGCTGCGTCGTCGTACGCGTCCTCGATCCCGCGCGTGCGAAGTTCTACAAGGAGCGGGGCCTCGACACCGTCAACCCCACGAGCGTCGCCATCGATGCGTTGATGGACTCGGCCCGGACGTGCGCGATTCCCACACAGCGCGCCGAGCCGGAAGAGGTCGTGAGCTGATGTACGTCATCGTCGCCGGGGGCGGCAAGATCGGAGCGAACGTCACCCGCTCGCTGCTCAGGCTCGGGCACGAGGTGACGCTGATCGAGCAGCGCCGCGACCGCTTCGAGCAGCTCGAGGACGAGTTCGAGCACCAGGTGCAGCGTGGGGACGCGACCGAGCTCTACGTCCTCGAGAAGGCGGGAATCGCGCGGCCGCCCGACGTCGTGCTCGCGCTCACGGGCGACGACGAGGACAACATGATCATCGGCCAGATCGCGCGCGAGAAATACGGCGTGCCGAAGGTGATCGCGCGCGTGAACGACCCGCGCAACCAGCCGCATTTCGACCTGCTCGGGATCTCCCCGACGATCTGCGCGACGTCGAGCGTGATGGCGCTCGTCGAGCATGAGGTGCCGGAGCACGATCTCATCCACCTGCTCGAGCTGCGCCGGGAGAACCTCGAGATCGTCGAGGTGCAGCTCGACGGCGACTCGCCTTCGGCGGGAAAGAGCATTGAGGCGCTCTCTCTGCCCGAGGGGTCGCGGCTCATCTCGGTGATGCGCGGCGGCCAGGCCGAGATCGCCGTCGGCTCGACCGTGCTCGAGGCGGGCGACCAGGTGCTCGCGATCCTCGAGCCGGGCAAGGAGGACGAGCTACGTCGCGTTCTACTGCGTCGGTAGTCGCGCTCATCGCCGCCTGCGTCGGCGCGTCCTGGCTGGCGGCGTTCGGCGTCGGGCTTCCGTCCGTGTTCAGCGGCCCCGCGATGGCTTCGTTCAAGGCAGGCAAGGTCACGACGTCGTACTCGTTCGCTCCCGTCGTCGGCGGGTTCAGCTCTCCCACCTACGTGACCTCTGCCCCCGGCGATCCCGACACGCTCTACGTCGTCGAGCAGACCGGCGCCATCCGCATCGTCCGTGACGGAAAGATCGCCGGCACGTTCCTCGACGTGCACAAGCTCATCGTCAGCGGGGGCGAGCAGGGGCTGCTCTCGATGGCGTTCAGCCCGGGCTACGCGTCCAACCACCTCTTCTACATCTCGTACACCGATGTCCACGGGAACTCCCGCGTGGCCCGCTACCGGGCGTCGAACGGCCGCGGGGTGCCCTCGAGCGCGCACATCATCCTTGCCGTCCACCAGCCCTTCTCGAACCACAACGGCGGCCTGCTCCAGTTCGACAAGCGCGGCTACCTCTACTTCGGCTTCGGCGACGGGGGCTCCGCCGGCGATCCGAATCAGAACGCACAGAACATGCACACGCTGCTCGGCAAGCTGATCCGCTCGCGGACGAAGACGCCTAGCCACTCCTGGCGGATCGTCGGCCTCGGGCTTCGCAATCCGTGGCGCTTCTCGTTCGACCCCGCGAACGACAACCTCTGGATCGGCGACGTGGGGCAGGACCGGTGGGAGGAGGTCGACTTCCGGCCGGCCCGCAACCTCGACAAGCTGGCGAACTACGGCTGGAGCCGCTACGAGGGTCTTTCCGTCTACGACCCGAGTCACCGGTACGCGTCGAAGACCGGCCAGAAGGTGCGCCCGGTGCTCGTCTACTCGCACGACCACGGCTGCTCCGTCACCGGGGGCTATGTCTACCGCGGCTCGGGTGTGCCGGCTGCGCGGGGGCGGTACTTCTACGGCGACTACTGCGCCGGCACGGTCTGGAGCTTCCGCGTCGGCTCGCACGGCCGCGCCTCAGCCGCGGCGATCTCGGGGCAGGTGCCGGGCCTCTCCTCCTTCGGCGTGGACGGGCACGGCGAGCTGTACGCCACCTCCCTCGACGGCACTCTCTACCGCCTCCGCTAGCCGGCCGGGCCGTGGTCAGGCCGAGTGGCGGCGGCGGACGGCCGGTGCCTGCTGGCCGAGGGCGGCGTAGGCCAGCGCCTGCAGCGACTCGTTCAGCGTCGCCAGCTCGCGGGCCAGGCGGAGGAAGTTCTCGTCGTTGTCGAGGCGCTTGTTCGTCTTCGCGAGCTCGTCGGCGATTCGGTCGAGCCGCTCGAGGATCAGCTCGAAGCGCCGGTCGGAAAGGGTCTGCTCCACCCGGTCATCGTAATCCCATCAGCTCCGCGCGCGAGCCCACGACGACCACGTCCGCGCCGAGCGCCACCCGCACCTCGGCGAGCGTGCCCGCGACCTCGAACTCCCTTGCCGCCCCCGCGTGGGCGAGGGCGATGTCGATCAGCTCCCGCGGCGCGTCGCTGAACGCGCCGATCCGGGCGCCGCCCGCTCGGAGCCGCCGGAGCGCCGCGTTCGTGTCCGCGCGTGGACGGATCCAGAGCGGCGCCCGATCGGAGGCAAAGCGCGCCAGCAGCGGCCGCCAGTCCCCGAGTGCCTCGTCGAGTACCACGGCCGCCGCCTCCCGGTCGTCGGGCACGTCCAGCTCGACCCGCACCCGCCGCGCCGCGTCCTCGAGCCACGCGTCCCAGAGCGGGCGCGTGTCAGCGAGTACGCCGTCGAGGTCGAGCGCAAAGCCGGGCACGAAGGGCGATGCTAGATTCCCGCCACAAACCGGCGAGCGGTGAGGGAACTCCGGTGCAAGTCCGGGACGGTCCCGCCGCTGTAAGGGGAGACGCTCTCCCGCCACGAAGCCACTGGGTCGCGAGACCCGGGAAGGCGGCGGAAGAGGGAGCCCCGAGTCAGAAGACCTGCCGCCCGCCGCAAACCCGAACCCCTCGCGGAAGGAGGATTCGTGCTTCGCCGTTCGCTTCCATTCATCGCGGCCATAGCCGCCGCGCTCGCCGTCGTGTCCCTCTCGGCGGCTGCACACCAGCAGGCCCGCAAGACCCACCGCTTCCCGCACCGGATCATCTCGCTCTCGCCGACGGTGACCGAGGATCTGTTCGCGATCGGCGCCGGCAAGCAGGTGATCGCGGTCGACCAGGACTCCAACTACCCGCGCCGCGCGCCGCGCACCAGCCTCTCCGGCTTCACGCCCAACTCCGAGGCGATCGCCAAGTACCACCCGGACCTCGTGGTCATTTCCTATAACCCGGGCAACTTCGCCTCGCAGCTGCGGCAGCTGAAGATCAAGGTCGTGAACCTGCCCGCGGCGAACGACCTGCCGCAGTCGTACCGGGAGATCCTCAAGCTCGGCGCCATCACCGGCCACACAAGAGGAGCCAAAGCAGTCGTGCGCTCGATGCGGACGCGGCTCGAGGCGATCATCCGCAGCGTGCCGAAGTCGCGCCGGCACCTCCGCGTCTACCACGAGCTCGACCCGACGTACTACTCGGCCACATCGAACACGTTCATCGGCAGCGTCTACAAGCTGTTCGGCTTCACCGACATCGCCGACGGAGCGGACACGAGCTCGAGCGGCGGCTACCCGCAACTCTCGGGCGAGTACATCATCCAGCAGAACCCGCAGATCGTCGTCCTCGCCGACACGAAGTGCTGCCAGCAGACGGCGGCGACGGTCGCTTCGCGGCCGGGCTGGAGCACGATCGCTGCGGTGCAGCACCATCGCGTCGTCGGCGTCAGCGACGACGTTGCGTCGCGCTGGGGGCCACGGATCGTGGAATTCGCCCGCGCCGTGGCGAGGATCGCACGCAGCGGCTGATGGCTGTGACGGCCGGCAGGGTGGAGGAGGCGCCGCGGGTCGAGTCCCGCGGCGTCGGCCTCCGGGCCGGCCTCGTCGCCGTGGCGTTCCTCGTCGTGTCGGTTGCCGTGGGGCTCGCGGTCGGGCCCGTGCACATCCCCGTGGGTTCGATCCTCCGCTCCGCGCTCTCGTACATCCCGTTCCTCCACGTCCACCAGCCGCTCGACACGGTCGACCGTGCCGTGCTCTGGCAGCTGCGGGCCCCGCGCGTCGTGCTCGCCGGCCTCGTCGGCGGGATGCTCGCGGTCGCCGGGGCCTCATACCAGGGAGTCTTCCGGAACCCGCTCGCCGACCCTTACCTGCTCGGCGTGGCCGGCGGAGCCGGGCTCGGGGCGACGCTCGCGATCGTCTACGCCTCGGCCACCGCGGCGGGAAGCAACTGGACGGTGCCGCTCGCCGCCTTCGGCGGCGCGATCGCCGCGGTCGTCGCGACCTACGTCCTCGGCCGCTCGGCCGGCGCGGCGAGCACGACCGGCGCACTCGTGCTCGCCGGCGTCACAGTGGCGACCTTCACCGCCGCAGTGCAGACCTTCGTCCAGCAGCGGCACACCGACGTGCTGCAGAACGTCTACTCCTGGCTTCTCGGCGGCTTCTCGACCGCGACCTGGAGCGACGTCGCCGTCTGCGCGCCGTACATCGCGGCCAGCTCGCTCGTGCTCGTCCTGCACCGGCGGGTGCTCGACGTCCTCAGCCTCGGGGACGACGAGGCGACGAGCCTCGGGATCGACGTGTCGCGTGCTCGGCTGGCGATCGTCGTTGCGGCGACGCTAGGCACCGCGGCCGCCGTGGCTGTGAGCGGGCTGATCGCGTTCGTCGGCATCATCGTGCCGCACACGATCCGGCTGCTCGTCTCGACGAGCTACCGGGCGGTGGTGCCGCTCTCCCTGATCGCCGGCGCCGGCTTCCTCGTGCTCACCGACGTGCTGGCGCGGACGCTTCTCTCCCCGGCGGAGCTACCGATCGGGGTCGTCACCGCCTTCTTCGGCGCGCCGTTCTTCGCCGTCGTCCTGCGGTCGTCGAGGACGTCGCGATGATCGAGACGCATGACCTCTGGGTGCGGTTCGGCCCCGTCGCCGCGGTGCGCGAGCTCTCGCTCCGGGCGGAGTCGGGAGGCTGGACGGCCCTCATCGGGCCGAACGGAGCGGGGAAGACGTCGGCACTCCGCGCGCTCGCCGGGCTCGTCCCATACGACGGCGAGGTGCTGCTCGACGGGCGCGACGTGCGCCGGCTGGGCCGCCGCGCCGTCGCACGGCTAGTCGCCTTCGTCCCCCAGAAGCCGGAGACGCCGGCCGCGTTGACCGTCGCGGAGTACGTCCTCCTTGGCCGTACGCCGCACATCCCGTACCTCGGCGGAGAGAGCCGAAGCGACCGGGAGGCGGCAGCCCGGGCGCTCCGCCGGCTCGAGCTCGAAAGCTTCGCGGAGCGGCTGCTCGGCTCGCTGAGCGGCGGCGAGCTCCAGCGCACGGTGCTCGCGCGCGCCCTCGCCCAGGAGGCGCCGGTGCTGCTGCTCGACGAACCTACGACGTCGCTCGACCTCGGCCGCCAGCAGCTCGTGCTCGAGCTCGTCGACACGCTGCGTGGCGACGGACTGACGGTCGTGACGACGATGCACGACCTCACGCTCGCCGGGCAATACGCGGAACGGCTCGTTCTGCTTGACGGCGGGGCCGTCGTCGCCGAGGGTACGGCGGCGGAGGTGCTGTCGGCGCCGAACGTCGCGGCGCACTACGGCGCGAACGTCCGCGTCGTCGAGGACGAGGCCGGGGTGTTCGTCCTCCCGATCCGTCGCTAGACTCCGCGGCGGCGCTCGGCGCCGCTTTATGCGCAACTGACCGGCCCCATCCGACCCTGTCCCGCCAAGTCGTTGGAGGTCGTTGCGCATGTCTCGCCTAGCCGGCTCGCTCGTCGCGGCCGGAGTCTCGAAGTCGTACGGAGCCGAGGTCGTCCTTCGGGCCGTCGGCCTCGTCGTGCCGCCACGGGCGCGGATCGGGCTCGTCGGGCCGAACGGCGCCGGCAAGTCGACGCTGCTGCGCCTGCTCGCGGGCCTGGATGAGCCCGACGGCGGCCGGATCCGGCGCACGCCGCCATCACTCGCGGTCGGCTACCTCGCGCAGGAGCGCGCCCCAGCCGGAACCCGCTCCGGTGGGCAGAAGGCCCGCGCCGCGCTCGCCGAGCTGCTGCGCGGCAACTTCGACGTGCTCCTGCTCGACGAGCCGACCAACGACCTCGACTTCACCGGCCTCGCCTGGCTCGAGCGTGCGCTCGCGTCGCATCCCGGCTCGGTCGTGGTGGTCTCCCACGACCGCGCCTTCCTCGACCGCACCGTGACCCGCATCGTCGAGCTCGACGAGTGGTCGCGCGGCACGACCGAGTACGCCGGCGGCTGGAGCGACTACGAGGCCGAGCGCGAGCGGCGCCGAGAGCGCCACTACCGGCGTTGGGACGCCTCGGTCAGCGAGCGGCGGCGCATCGAGGAGCAGCAACGCCGCATGGCCGACTGGGAGCGACGCGGCTACGGGCAGGGTCGCAAGAAGAAGAAGTCGAAGGACGTGAAGCGGACGTATGCCGCCAAGCTCGCGCAGGTCGAGACGGTCGAGAAGCCGTACGAGCCGTGGCAGCTCCACCTCGGTCTCGCTCCTGCGGCGCGCAGTGGAGACGTGGTCGTCCGCCTCGAGCACGCCGTCGTCGAGCGCGGAAAGTTCCGCCTCGGGCCGCTCGACCTCGCCGTCGCCTGGGGAGAGCGCCTCGCGATCGCCGGGCCGAACGGGAGCGGCAAGACGACGCTGCTCGATGCGTTCCTCGGCCGCCTCCCGCTCACCGCGGGAGAGCGCTGGGTCGGGCCGGGCGCCGTCCTCGGCGAGCTCGAGCAGGATCGCGCCGCGCTCTCCGGGCCGGAGACGCTGCTCGAGCTCTTCCGGGACTTCGACTCCGAGACGTCGCGCACGCTGCTCGCGAAGTTCAGCCTCGGCGCTGACGACGTCCTCCGCCCAGGCGTGTCGTTGTCGCCGGGCGAGCGCACCCGCGCCGGGCTCGCCCTGCTCGCCGCCCGCGGCGTCAACTCCCTCGTTCTCGACGAGCCGACGAACCACCTCGACGTCGAGGCGATCGAGGAGCTCGAGCGCGGTCTCGCCGGCTACGACGGCACCGTCCTCCTCGTCACCCACGACCGCCGCTTCCTGGAGGCCTTCGCGCCCACGCGTACGATCGAAATGTGACCGGCACCGCCTCGATCCTCACGATCGGGAACGAGCTCGTCTCCGGCGACGTGCCCAACACGAACGCGGGCTGGCTCGCGCGAAGGCTCGCGCCGCTCGGCGTCGCGGTGCGGCTGACGGCCGCGCTGCCCGACGAGATCGATACGGTCGCGGCCTTCGTTCGGGCCGAGGCCCCGCGCGTGGACTTCCTCTTCGTCACCGGCGGTCTCGGCGGCACGCCCGACGACCTCACGCGAGAGGCGATCGCCGCCGCCTTCGGCGTGCCGCAGGAGGAGGCCCCGGAGGTGGCGGCCGCGCTGCGCGCTCGCTTCACCCGTGACCCGGAATACGCAGCGCGCTGGGCGCTCCTCCCGCGAGGGAGCCGCCCGCTCGCCAACCCGCTTGGCGGCGCGCCAGGGTTCGCGCTCGAGAACGTCTACGTCCTCCCGGGCCTCCCGAGCGAGATGGAGGCGATGTTCGCGGCGATCGAGGAGGAGTTCCGCCGCGGCAGTCCGATCGGCGCGTGGCGGCGCGTCTACCGGACGTACGAGAGCGTGATCGCTTCGGCGCTCGCGGAGGCGGACGAGCGCTGGCCAGGCGTGATGGTCGGCTCCTACCCGAGCTTCGGAGCGAGCGGCTTCACGGTCGAGGTCGTGCTCAAGTCGAGCGACGCGGAAGCGCTCGAGGCCGCGTCCACCTGGCTCGCGTCAGCGATCGAAGAGGGCGGCAGACGGTAGGTAAAACGCGGCGACCGCGAACGTGAGCGCGACGCTGCCGAGCGGGCTCCAGACCGCGACGAGGAAGCAGGTCGCGTAGAGCGGGATGCCCGGGTTGAACGCCCGCGTGATCGCGCGCAGCGTCGAGTCGGGCACGCGCTCGTCGATCAGGCGGCGCCCGGTCGAGGCGTATCTCCACCAGATGTTGTAGATCACCGCCATGAGTACGAACGTCGCGTCGTACACGTAGACGGCCACCTGTTCGCCGTGGGCCTGGAGGAACTGGGCCACGAGCTTCGTCGGGAAGGGGAGGAAGGCGACGGTCATCAGGAGGAGGACGTTGATGAAGAGCAGCGTCCGGTCGGCGCGCGCCATCGTCTCGACGCAGAAGTGGTGGTTCATCCAGATGATCCCGATGGTGAGGAAGCTCGTCGCGTAGGCGAGGTACGACGGCCACAGGTCGAGCAGCTGTGTGCCCAGGGGCGGGGCGTGTGGGGCGGAACTGACCGCGAACTCGAGTACGAGCAGCGTCGCCGCGATCGAGAAGACGCCGTCGCTGAAGCCTTCGAGGCGACTGGTGCCGGAAGCCTCCATCGCGCGGATCGTCGCCGACGCGCAGGACGGTGTCTCGAGGTGGGACAGGTCCCCTGAGCGGATCAGAGGCCGCCGCTACGATCGAGCGGTGGCTGCCACGACGCCGGAGACCTACCTCGCCGACCTGAATCCCGCTCAGCGCGAGGCTGTCCTCCACACCGAGGGCCCCGTGCTCGTCGTCGCCGGCGCCGGCTCCGGCAAGACCCGTGTCCTCACGCGCCGCATCGCGCACCTGCTGGGCGCCGTCGGCGTCAAGCCGCCCGAGATCCTCGCGATCACCTTCACGAACAAGGCGGCCGCAGAGATGCGCGAGCGCGTCGGCGACCTCGTAGGCCCGCCCGCGCGCGCCGCCTGGGTCATGACGTTCCACTCCGCGTGCGGCCGGATCTTGCGGCGCGAAGCCCAGCGGCTCGGCTACCGCTCCAACTTCACGATCTACGACCAGGCCGACCAGATCCGCCTCGTCAAGCGCGTCCTCGAGGAGCTCGAGCGCGACCCGAAGCGCTTCACGCCGCGCGGCATCCACTCCCAGATCTCGAACGCGAAGAACACGCTCGTCGGCCCGGAGGAGTACGCCGAACGGGTTGCCAGCTTCTACGACCAGACCGTCGCCGAGGTCTACGACCTCTACCAGAAGCGCCTCTTCGCCTCGAACGCCGTGGACTTCGACGACATGCTCTTCCTCACCGTCGACGTGCTCGAGCGGTTCCCGGAGGCGCGGGACAAGTGGCAGGAAGCCTTCCGCTACGTCCTCGTGGACGAGTACCAGGACACGAACCACGCGCAGTACCGCCTGCTCCAGCTTCTCGCCGAGAAGCACCGCAACGTCTTCGCCGTCGGTGACCCGGACCAGTCGATCTACGCGTTCCGGGGCGCCGACATCCGCAACGTGCTCGAGTTCGAGCACGACTTTGCCGGCGCGTACACGATCGCCCTCGAGCAGAACTACCGCTCGACGCAGAACATCCTCGACGCCGCCAACGGCGTCATCCAGCACAACCGCGAGCGCAAGGAGAAGAACCTCTGGTCGGAGCTCGGCGACGGCGAGCCGGTGCGCGTCGTCGAGGTCGAGGACGAGCACGCCGAGGCGCGCTACGTCGCCGCGGAGATCGCGCTGCTCGTCGAGGAGGGCTTCAACGGCAGCGAGGTCGCGGTCTTCTACCGGACGAACGCCCAGAGCCGTGTCCTCGAGGACGTGCTCGTCCGCCAGGGAGTCGCGTACCAGGTGATCGGCGGCCCGCGCTTCTACGAGCGTGCCGAGGTCAAGGACCTCGTCGCGTACCTCCAGGTGCTCGACAACCCCTACGACGCGGTCTCCCTCCTCCGCATCGCCAACAAGCCGCGCCGCGGCATCGGCGACTCGACGCTCGCGCGCCTCCAGACCTGGGCCGACCAGCGGGAGATTTCGCTCTGGGAGGCGACCGCCGAGGCGGAGATGGCCGGCGTCGGGGCCGCGCCGCAGAAGGCCCTCAAGGCCTTCCGCGCCACGATCGAGTCGCTCATGTCCGCAGCGATGGAGCTGGAAGTCCCCGAGCTGATCGAGGAGGTGCTCCTCCGCAGCGGCTACATACAGTCCCTCGAGGCCGAGCGCACGATCGAAGCGGACGGACGCATCGAGAACCTCCAGGAGCTGGTCTCGGTCGCGCGCGAATGGCGCGAGCAGACCGAGACGGAAGACAAGACCCTCTCGTCCTTCCTCCAGGAGATCTCGCTCTATTCCGATCAGGACGCGATCCGCGGCGACGGCTCGCTCGTCACGCTCATGACCCTGCACAACGCGAAGGGCCTCGAGTTCCGCGCCGTCTACCTGATCGGCATGGAGGAGGGCATCTTCCCGCACTCGCGCTCGATCGAGGAGCAGGGGATCGAGGAGGAGCGGCGGCTCTGCTACGTCGGGATGACGCGCGCGAAGGAGCGGCTGACGCTGCTGCACGCGTCGTCGCGGATGCTCTACGGCGGCCGCAGCCACAACCTGCCGTCGCGGTTCCTCGACGAGGTGCCCGAGCGGCACGTCGAGCGCGAGCGTCTCCGGCCGGCTTCGTGGTCGAGCTACGGCGCGCCGCGACAGAGCCAGATCGCGCCACAGGAGGACGTGCCGGACCTCTCCACCGGCGACTCCGTCCGCCACTCGACGCTCGGCGAGGGAGTCGTCGTGCGGATCGAGGCGGGCGGTCTCGTCACCGTCCGGTTCGCCGACGACGGCAGCGAGCGCAAGCTGATGCTCGACTACGCGCCGCTAGAGAAGCTGTAGGTTCGAGGCATGTTCGACGTCCGTGCCTGCGCCGACCAGGGCGAGTACAACCACGCGATCGGTGCGATCGGCCAGTACTTCAATCCACCGCCGAGCGAGGAGTTGCTCGAGCGCTTCACACGGACGCTGCCGCACGAGCGGATGCACGCCGCCTTCGAGGATGACGAGATCGTCGGCGGCGCGGGCGCGTTCCCGTTCGAGCTTTCGGTGCCCGGCGGCGGCTCGCTGCCGTGCGCCGGCGTCACGGCCGTCGGAGTGCACCCGACGCATCGCCGCCGTGGCGTCCTGCGCTCGATGATGGACGCGCAGCTGCGCGACATCCACGAGCGAGGCGAGCCGCTCGCAGCGCTGTGGGCGTCCGAGGAGACGATCTACAACCGCTTCGGCTACGGAATCGCCTCCTGGGCCGGCGAGCTGAAGATCCCGCACGAGTGGGACGCGTTCGCGCAGCCGTTCGAGCCGGTCGGGACGGTGCGGTTCGTCACGCCCGAGGACGCGCGCGAGCTGTTCCCGCCGGTCTTCGAGGAGGTGCGCCGCGAACGGCCGGGGATGCCGTCACGGAGCGAAGCGTGGTGGGACGATCGCCAGCTGCGCGTCGAGGAAGACGAAAGCGCCGCGCCACGCCGCTTCGTGCTGCTCGAGGTCGACGGCGAGCCGCAGGCGTACGCGATCTACCGGACACACTTCGGCTTCGAGGGCGGCCTCCCGGGGTCGCGGCTCGTCGTCCGCGAGGCCTTCGGCGCGACGCCGCAGGCGATGGCGGCCATCTGGCGCTATCTGCTCGACGTCGACTGGATGGCGGTCGTCGAGGTCGCGTTCCTTCCGCCGGATCATCCGTTGTTCCTGCTGCTGGCGATGCCCCGCCGGGCCCGCTACCGGATGGGTGACGCCCTCTGGGTTCGGCTCGTGGACGTCGGCTCCGCGCTTTCGGGACGGACGTATGGCGAAGGAGGCGCCCTCGTGCTCGAGGTTAGGGACGCGGTCTGCGAGTGGAACGACGGCCGCTGGCGCCTCGACGGCGACACCTGTGAGCGTTCAACCGATGAGCCGGACCTCGCGCTCGACGCCGCCGCGCTCGGTTCCGCATACCTTGGCGCAGTCTCGTTCAAGCAGCTACGCGAGGCCCTGCAGGTCGAGGAACTGCGGGATGGCGCGATTGAACGCGCGGACGCACTGTTCGCCTGGCACCTGTACCCCTGGTGCCCCGAAATCTTCTGAAATCGGCCCAAAACTACGTCGCAGTGCGACGCGTTCACTGAACGAGGGATTCGGTGGGCCTACCGCTTATGAGGGACGCCGCTGCACGCAGGTTTACCTACGTTCCGCCAGCTCTCATGCGGCTGCGGATACACACCACCCTTAACGGGCGGCATCTGCTTGTGGTGCTCCTCGCGCCGATACCCGCGTCTTCCGACGCGGCGTGGCGGTCCGCCTTATGGGGCTCGGCCACGTCGGCCGATATCACCCCTGACTTCCCGTGACGACTGCCGTACTCAGACCGGCGCTGCGGCTTCCGCGCGCCTCGCTCGGGCCGCTGACCTTCGCGGCCTGGTCTTATTGGCTGCTCATCGTCGCGCCGGCAGCGCTCGGGATCCCGCTCGCAGCCGCATACGTGCCGGCGACCGACTGGCTCCGCTTCGGGCTCCTCACGGCGCTGGCGTCCGCCTCCCAGCTCCTCTCGTTCCACCTCAACCGGCAGCGGGTCTTCCATCCGGCGATCGTCTTCGTCGTGGCCGGCGCCCTGCTGCTGCCGCCCGAGCTTCTGATCCTGCTCATCGTCATCCACTGCATCCCCGACTGGTTCAAGCAGCGCTACCCGTGGTACATCGCGACGTTCAACATCGCGAACTACGTCATGGCGGGGATCGCCGCGTGGGCCGTCGCGCAGGGGATCGGCTTCCCGGCCTCTGCCGGCCGCGAGGCGGTGGCGGGCACTGTCGCCGCCTGCGTCTTCGTGGTCACGAACCGGCTCCTGCTGATGCCGATGCTCTATCTCGGCCGCGGCCTAACGCCGCGCAAGGCGGGTCTGCTCGACGGGGAGGACTTCACGCTCGAGCTCGTCCTCTCTCTCATGGCCGTGCCGGTCGCTGCCTTCTGGGCCCACAGCATCCCGCTGGCGGCGCTCTGTCTCGCGCCGCTGTTCCTCATTCTCTTCACGCAGCACGCGGTGCTCCGGCTCGAGGAGGCGGGCGACATCATCGTTCGCCAGAACGCCTCGCTCGAGGAGGCCCACCACGCGGTGATCGAGCGCTCGACGGCAGCTCTCGAGGCGCTGTCGGCCACGGTCGACGCGCGGGACACGTACACGGCAGGCCATTCGCGCCGCGTTGCCGCCTCCTCGCGGGTGATCGCCGAGCAGCTCGGCATCACCGGCGACGAGCTCGACTTCGTGGGCCAGGCGGCGCTGCTCCACGACATCGGCAAGATCGGTGTCCCCGATGCGGTGCTTCTGAAGGAGGGCCCGCTGACCGCGGCCGAGTGGTCCGTGATGCGGAGCCATCCGGAGGAGGGCGCGCGGATCATCGAGCGGCTCGGCTATCTCGACGAGGTCGTCCCGGGCATCCGGTACCACCATGAGCGCATGGACGGCCGGGGCTACCCGGACGGCCTGCTCGGGGACGAGGTTCCGCTCGCCGCCCGGATCATCCACGTCGCCGACTCGCTCGACGCAATGACGACGAAGCGCCTCTACCGCGAAGAAATGAGCTTCGACGATGCGCTCGCGGAGATTCGCCGCGGTTGCGGCACCGACTTCTGCGAGCTGTGCGTCGACGCGCTCGAGCGCGCGGTCGCGCTAAGGCTGATCGGCAGGCTGACGGTGGTTCAGGAGGCCGTGGCATGAGTGCAGCGGCGTACTCCGAGCGCGTCCGCCGCGCGCCGATGGTGGGTGGGCTTCCCGAGGCCGCGCGCAGCTTGCTCTACGGCACGATCGCCGCCGCAGTGTTGGCAGCGGCTGCGACGTCGCTCGCGTCGGAGAGCCATGTCCGCTGGGGGGCGTTCGTCGCGGTTCTGGCGGGCGGCGCCTTCGCCCAGCTGTTCGCGACGCACGTCCCGGGAAACCAGGTCTTCCACACCGGCATCGCCTTCACAGTCGCGGCAGCGTTGCTGCTGCCGCCGGAGCTCGTCGTCGTGGTCTGCGTCGCCCAGCACGTCCCCGAGTGGCTGCGCCAGCGCTATCCGTGGTTCATCCAGACCTTCAACATCGCGAACGTCACCCTGAGCGGGCTCGCCGCGTGGTCGGTACAGGCCGCGGGTGCGCGGAACGGGGCGCATGTCGGCGCCTCGGCGGGGACGGCGGGAGTGCTCGTCGCCTGCGCGGCGGCCATGACCTGCGTGGTCGTCAACCACGCGCTGCTCGCGCGGATGCTTCGGGTGGCCCGCGGCTACGACCTGTCGGCGAGCGGGCTCTTCTCGCTCGACGGCCTGATCACGGACTTCGTGGTCGCGGCGGTCGGAGTGGGCATCGCCTTCGCGCTCCTGCACTCGTGGGCGCTCGCCCCCGTGGTCGCGCTGCCGCTCGTGCTGATCCAGCGGGCGCTCGCGCTGCCGACGCTCCGTGAGCAGGCGCTCACCGATCACAAGACGGGGCTGCTCAACTCCCGCGGGATCGACCAGCGTGCTCGCAGCGAGTTCGCCCGCGCGCGGCGGCTCGAGGTGGGGATGTCGGTGCTCCTGTGCGACATCGACGACCTGCGGGAGATCAACAACCGTTTCGGCCACCTGCAGGGAGACGTGGCGCTGACGACGGTCGCGGCTGCCTTCCGCAACGAGCTGAGGCAGTACGACCTGTGCGCGCGCTTCGGCGGCGACGAGTTCCTGGTCGTCCTGCCGGAGACGACGGAGGCGGAGGCGCTGGCCGTCGCCCGGCGGATCCAGGAGTGGCTCGAGGAGCATCCGGTCCAGACGAGCGAGGGCATGCTCGCGGTGGGCGTCTCGATCGGCGCAGCGTCGCTGGGGCCGGAGGAGACGCAGATCGGCGAGATGATCGCGCGCGCCGACACGGCGATGTACGGCGAGAAGCGCTCGGGCCGGCGCTCATTCCTAACGGTCGGCTGAGCGGGCTACAATCCCGGGCGACCCGGGGCGGTTAGCTCAGTTGGGAGAGCACCAGCTCGACAAGCTGGGGGTCACTGGTTCGAGCCCAGTACCGCCCATGGAGGAAAGCCCCGCTACGGCGGGGTTTTTGTTTGCTGAGAAGGCAGCAGCAA
>Ga0207665_10000572_pt1 | contig 24769 bp, 21 predicted proteins | sample LARL112metaG_FD_184351 | JGI IMG/M metagenome (GOLD analysis project Ga0207665, IMG submission 184351) | Corn, switchgrass and miscanthus rhizosphere microbial communities from Kellogg Biological Station, Michigan, USA - LAR L11-2 metaG... | ecosystem: Host-associated > Plants > Roots >... | reverse complement strand
CAGGCCAGCGTGTCGGCCAGCAGTTCGGTTCGCGGGCGGTGCCGTAGCAGCCCGGTGCCCAGCGCCGCCGCACCGCTGCGGGCGGAAAAGCCCTCCCAGCCGGGCTCCGCGACCCACATCGGCAGCGACTCCTCGCCCATGTACTCCTCGACCCCCTGTTCGCGCAGCCAGGCAGGCTCGGCAGAGACCACCGGCCCGGTGTGGCCGCCCGCCGCGCGGGACAACTCGATCCATTCGCCGAACGGCACGACCGGGCCGACGGCGTCATAGGTCCCGGTGACACCCGCCTCCGCGCAGGCGAGCATCCAGGCCGCGAGGTCGCGCACGTCGATGACCTGCGTCGCCAGGCCGGGGCAGCCGGGCACCAGCATCGGGCCCGCCGGGTCGCGGGCGGCACGGGCGACCCAGTAACCGGACCGGTCGCTGTGGTCGCCCGGGCCGCCGATGAGCCCGGCCCGCACGACCAGCAGCCGGCCGCCCGCCGCCGCGGCGGACACCCGTTCAGACGCGACCTTCGCCTCGCCGTACTGTTCCACGCCGGCCACGTCGCCATCGGCCGCCGGGAGCAGTTCCGCCGACTCGTCGTCGCCCATGGCGGCGTGGCTGGCATAGACGCTGCCGGACGACACGTAGGTCCAGTGCCTTGCCCGGCCGCCCAGCGCCGCCACCGCCTCCCGGACGAAGCCCGGCTGCCAGGACACCTCGAGCACCACGTCCCAGTCGTGCCCGGCCACCTGCGCATACCCGCGCGGGTCGGTCCGGTCGGCGGCGGCGAGCACCGCCCCGTCGGTTACCGGCCCGGCCTGCCCCCGGGCCAGGCAGGTCACCTGATGCCCACGGGCCACCGCCTGGCGCGCGTACTCGCGGCCCAGCCAGGCGGTCCCACCCAGAATCAAGATCTCCATCACCGCATTCAAATGCCCCGGGGCGCCGCCGCGCACCGGCTTACGCTGCCAGCGCATTGCGCGGCCCCGCAGCCTGCCGCGCGGCGGGCGCGGGCCCGCCGGCCCGGCGCGGCCACCGGACGGCGCGTGCCCGCCGGCCCGGCGCGATGGCCGTAGTCTTGCGGCCGTGTACGACCACGATCTCGAGGAACTGGTGGCGCTCGGCTGGGAGGAGTTCATCGCCCGGCAGTGGGAGTCCATCTTCGCCGGGTACCGGGCCCGCGCGGGGCTGCGGCGGATCTGCCGCCGCTGGAGTGACCTGCTCGAGGTCGGCCTCGGCTGTTCGCAGGAGCTGGCCGATCTGCTGGTCCGCCGCGAGATCATCGACCGCGCCGACCGTGACCTCGAGGGCCTCGCCGACGCGGGCGCCCTGGTCGCCGGGATGGCCGGCATGGTCGCCGACGTGCGAGAGGACTTGCGGGAGTTGGAAACTGTCCAGCCCGGCCCGGCGGCCACCCTCCTTGCGGCACACGCCAGGCTGCTGGCCTTCCTGCGCGCCTACGCCTTCGGTGCTGACGGCGCCGGGGAGGCTGACTGCGCGCCCGGCTGAGCTGGCTGAGAGGATCGCCAGGTAAGCCACGGCCGACAGGAGAGGGGGAGGGGCGGCGGGCCCGGCCGGCCCGGTGCCCCCGAGTGCGATGGAGCCGATGCCCGGAGCGGCCGAGCTGGCGGAAGCGTTCGCCCGCGACGGCGTGGTCTGCGTGCGTTCCGCCCTTGACCCCGGCGAGGTGGCCGCCGCCGCGGCGGCCATCGAGGCGGTCCTCGTCAGCCCGGGGCCGCTCGCGCTGGTGGCAAGTGCCCCGGGGGACCCCGGCAGGTTCACCGAGGACTTCTGCCGGTGGCAGGACATCCCTGGCATCGCGGACCTGGCACGCCACTCGCGGATCCCGCGGATAGCGGCCACGCTGATGCTCACCCCGCAGGCTCGCTTCTACCACGATCACGTCCTGGTCAAGGAGGGCGGCACGAGCCAGCGCACCCCCTGGCACCAGGACCAGCCGTACTACAACGTGGACGGCCGCGGCGTGAGCGCCTGGATACCGGTGGATCCGGTGCCCGAGGAGGGCTGCCTGGAACTGGTGGCCGGCACGCACGACGGGCCATGGCTCATGCCGCGCACGTTCCTGAGCGGAGAGGCGCGGTGGTTTCCCGAGGGCACCCTTGTCGAGCTGCCGGACATCGAGGCAGACCGCGGCGGCTTCGACATCCGCCGGTTCGAGCTGGCCCCCGGCGACGCCATCTTCTTCGACTTCCTGACCGTGCACGGGGCGCCCGGGTTCCCCTACCCGGGCCGGCGGCGGGTCCTGTCGCTGCGCTACCTGTCGGCCGGCGCTACGTTCGCGCGCCGCGGGTGGCGCACCTCGCCGCCGTTCGAGGGCCTCGACCGCGAGCTGGACGACGGGGCGGAACTGGACCACCCGTTGTTCCCCGTGGTGTGGCCGCCGGGCGGGTGACCGGCCCGCGTGGGTGATTAGCGGCCTCGCCACCGGGTAGCCGCTGGTTATGGGAGCAACCGGCAGCACGGTCCTTGGCCGCCGGTATGCGCTGGGGGAGAGGATCGGCGCGGGTGGGTTCAGCGAAGTCTGGCGCGCGACCGACCTCGTGCTGGCCCGGCCCGTGGCGATCAAGTTGCTGCATCTCGGCGATGCCGAGGCACTCACCCGGTTCCGCTCGGAGGCGCAGTACGCCGGGGGGCTGTCCCACGAGAACGTCGCCCGGATCTACGACTACGGCGAGCCGGCCCCGCCTCAGCCGGCGTTCCTGGTGATGGAGCTGGTCGACGGGCCGTCGCTGGCCGGGGCACTGGCCACCGGGCCGCTGGACCCCGCTCGGTGCCTGGACATCGTCGCGCAGGCCGCGTCCGGCCTGCACGCGGCGCACCTGGCGGGGCTGGTGCATCGGGACATCAAGCCGGCCAACCTGCTGCTCGCCCCGGGTGGCCTGGTGAAGATCACCGACTTCGGCATCGCGTGGGCCGCGGACTCCGCCTCGGTCACCGGCACCGGCCAGCTCCTGGGGACACCGGGGTACCTGGCTCCCGAGCGGGTGATGGGTGCGCCCGCCACCGCAGCCAGCGACCTGTACTCGCTGGGCATCGTGGCTTACGAGTGCCTGGCGGGCACACCGCCGTTCACCGGCCCCGCGCTGGCGGTGGCGCTGGCTCACTGGGAGCGCCCGCTTCCGCCGCTGCCGGGCCACGTGCCTGAGGACGTGGCCGCGCTGGTACTCGGGCTGACCGCCAAGGACCCCGCGGACCGGCCGCGCAGCGCCGGCGAGGTCGCCCGGCGCGCCGGGCAGATGGCCGCCCGTATGGTCGCGGGAGCGGCCGCACGGGCAGGTCCCGCGTACGGGGACCCGGCCGTCGCTGCGGCGGAGCAGGCGGCACGGTACCCCGCGGTCGCTCCGGGCGCTGCGGCCGCCGCACCGGCCCGGGATGCGGCCACGGCACCGCCGGAGCCGGGTGCGGCCACGGGCGCGGCACCGCCGGCGGCCGTCCCCCTGGCGGAGATGCATACCCAGCACGTGCCTGCCCGCCCGCCGGTGGTGCGCGGGCAGCACCGGGCGCGGCACACGCTGCGCCGGGCCGTGCTGCCCGCCGCGGCCGCGATCGTGGTCATCGCCACCGCGTTCCTTATCGGCAGCGCGATCGGCCCCGGGCCCGCGCCGCATGCGGGGCTGGTTCCCTCGGCCACGCCGTCCCCGGTCCGGCCCGGTGCCACGCCGGCCGTGACCGTGGAGGTCAGGCCCGGCCCGCTGATCGGGCTGCCGGTCGCCGCGGCCGTGCGCCGGCTTCACCAGCAGGGCCTGTCCGTCCGCGTCGTCTGGCGGCGCAGCGACAAGCAGCCCCCAGGGACCGTGTTGTCGGTGCTGCCCGCTGGCCCGCGGCCGGTGGGCAGCACGGTCGTGCTGACCGGGGTCAGCGCGGCCCGGCACGGCCACGATGGCGGCCACCGGGGTGGCGGCGATCAGCAGGGCGGTGGCGGCCAGCGGAGCGGCGGTGACCAGGGCGGCTCATCCCATGGCAAGACTCAGGGCCAGCAAACGAAAGCCCCGGCCCGCGGCTCCCCCGTCGACTAGGGCACCCGGCGAGGGTGCCCTAGTCGATCTTGGTCCTGCCAGCGGTCCGACCGCCCGGTCAGACCGCGCCGACCACCCGGTTTGCGTAGGCGTCCAGGGTGGAGTCCTGGGCGTCGTGCATGAGGTACACGCTGAAGTTGTCGGCGCCGATCTCGCGCAGTTCCGCCAGCCGGTCCACGTGCTGCTCCGGCGGCCCGAGCAGGCAGAACCGGTCCACGATTTCGTCGGGCACAAAGTCCGTGGACGGGTTGCCCGCCTTGCCGTGGTGGGAGTAGTCGTAACCCTCGCGCGCCTTGATGTAGTCGGTGAGCGCCCGGGGCACCGCGTCCCCGGTGTCGCCGTAGCGGGACACCAGGTCGGCGACGTGGTTGCCGACCATGCCGCCGAACCAGCGGGTCTGGTCCCGCATATGCGCGTAGTCCTCGCCGACGTAGGCAGGCGCGGCGATGCAGATCGTCACCGCCGAGGGATCCCGGCCCGCCGCGGCGGCGGCCGCCCGGACGGCGCCGAGGGTCCACCGGGCGATGTCCGGGTCGGCGCACTGCAGGATGAAGCCGTCGGCCTCCTCACCGCACAGCTTCAGCGCCTTCGGCCCGTAGGCCGCCATCCACATCTCCAGCCGGCCGTCTCGCACCCACGGGATGCGGACCTTCGTGCCGTCGTAGTCGACCTCACGGCCCTCGGCCAGGTCCCTGATCACGTTGATGGCGTGGCCGAGGGTGCCCAGCGACGACGGTTTCCGGCCGAGGACGCGCATCGCGGAGTCCCCGCGGCCGATGCCGCAGACGGTGCGGTTGCCGAACATGTCGTTCAGCGTGGCGAACAGCGAAGCGGTCACCGACAGTTCCCGCGACAGCGGGTTGGTGACCATCGGGCCGACCTTGACGTCCGAGGTCCGGCTGAGGATCTGCGAGTAGATGACGAACGGTTCCTGCCAGAGCACGCTCGAGTCAAACGTCCAGACATGGCTGAACCCGCCCAGATCCGCGCGGGCGGCCAGTTCGGCCACCCGGCTCCACGGCGGATCGGTCTGCAGCACCAAGCCGATATCCATCAAGCCCCCCTCACCTGAGGTACTGGCACTCGCCCCGGGACAGGAACCGGCCCCGCCCCGCCTGGCCGTGCCACTGCCCGTCGCTGACCAGAATCTCGCCCCGGGACATCACCACGCTGGCCCCGCCCTGCACCTCCCTGCCTTCGTAGGCGGAGTAGTCCACCGCCATGTGGTGCGTCTGCGCGGACAGCACGTGCCGCAGCGCCGGGTCGTAGACCACGATGTCGGCGTCCGAGCCCGGGGCGATGGTTCCCTTGCGCGGGTAGAGGCCGAACATCCGCGCCGGCGTGGTCGAGTTCACCTCGACCCACCGTGCGAGCGACAGTTCGCCGTCCACCACGCCCTGGTGCAGCAGGTCGACCCGGTGCTCGATCCCCGGCATGCCGTTGGGGATCTTGGAGAAGTCGCCGCGGCCCATCTCCTTTTGCTCCTTGAAGCAGAACGGGCAATGGTCGGTGGAGACGATGCTCAGGTCGTTGGTGCGCAGCCCGCGCCACAGGTGCGCCCAGTGCTCCTTGGGCCGCACCGGCGGCGAGCAGACGTACTTCGCCCCCTCGAAGTCCGGCGCGTCCAGGTCGTCCTGTGACAGGTACAGGTACTGGGGGCAGGTCTCGGCGAAGACGTTACGCCCCTCGTCGCGCGCCTGGATCACCGCCTCGAGCGCCTGCCGGGCGGACAGATGGACGATGTAAAGCGGGGCGCCGGTGACCTGGGCGAGCCGGATCGCCCTGGCGGTGGCCTCGCCCTCCAGTTCGGGCGGCCTGGTGCGGCCGTGCCAGCCAGGGTCGGTGTGCCCGCTGGCCAGCGCCTCCGCGACGAGCACGTCGATCGCGATGCCGTTCTCCGCGTGCATCATGATCGTCGCGCCGCTGCTGGCGGCCCGCTGCATGGCCTGGAGGATCTCGCCGTCGGTCGCGTAGAACACGCCCGGGTAGGCCATGAACATCTTGAAGCTGGTCACGCCCTCGCCGACGAGGACGTCCATCTCCTTGAGCGTCTGCTCGTTGACGTCGGAGACGATCATGTGAAACCCGTAGTCGATGCTGGCCTTGCCCTCGGCCTTGGCGTGCCAGGCGTCCAGCGTCTCGCGCAGCGACGCGCCCTTGGCCTGCACCGCAAAGTCCACGAGCGAGGTCGTCCCGCCCCAGGCTGCCGCGCGTGTCCCGGTCTCGAAGTCGTCGGCGGAGAAGGTGCCGCCGAACGGCATGTCCAGGTGGGTGTGCACGTCGATCCCGCCAGGGATGACGTACTTGCCCGTGGCGTCGATCGACCGGTCGGCCAGCCCCGCGAACGAGCCGGTGTGCGCGGGGTCGAGCAGGGCGGCGACGGTCTCGCCGTCGATGAGCACGTCGGCGCGGGACGACCCGGTGGCGGTGACCACGGTGCCACCGCGGATGAGAAAGCGCATGGCGGCCCCTCCTTACGGCTGCGCCAGCGGGCCGTAAGAGTCCGGGCGCCGGTCCCGGTAGAACTGCCACAAGTTCCTGACCTCTTCGAGCAGGCTCATGTCCAGGTTGCGGACCACGACCTCCTCGGCGGTGTCGGAGGCGGCCCCGTCCATGATCTGCCCGCGCGGGTCGGCGAAGTAGGACTGCCCGTAGAAGTCGTTGTCGCCGAGTGGCTCGACCCCGACCCGGTTGATCGTGCCCACGAAGTACTCGTTGGCGACCGCCGCGCTGGTCTGCTCCAGCCGCCACAGGTACTCAGACAGCCCGCGGCTGGTCGCCGACGGGTTGAAGACGATCTTGGCGCCGGCCAGGCCGAGCGCCCGCCAGCCCTCGGGGAAGTGCCGTTCGTAGCAGATATAGACACCGATCCGGCCCACCGCGGTGTCGAACACCGGGTACCCGAGGTTGCCGGGGCGGAAGTAGTACTTCTCCCAGAAGCCCTTCACCTGCGGGATGTGGTTCTTGCGGTGCTTGCCGAGGAAGGTGCCGTCGGCGTCGATGACCGCGGCCGTGTTGTAGTAGACGCCCTCCTGCTCTTCCTCGTAGACCGGCACGATCAGCACCATCTGGTGCTCACGCGCCACATCGCACATCAGCCGGACGGTGGGGCCGTCGGGCACCCGCTCGGCCCAGGAATACCACTCCGGCTCCTGCACCTGGCAGAAGTACGGGCCGTAGAAGAGTTCCTGCAGGCAGGTGACCCGCGCGCCCTGCGCCGCGGCATCGCGGATCGCCGCCACGGCGTTCTTCACCATCGAGTCCTTGTCGCCGGTCCACTTCTGCTGCACCAGGGCGGCACGTACGACGTCGGCCATGCCGGCCTCCTCTCATCGGCACGTAAAAGGCCATCATCTACCTGCCCGGGGGCTAGGTCATCACCGGCTGGCGATCTTCCGGGGGCTGGGGGGCGGGCAACGGCAAACCGGCAGTCGGCTCAAAACGCCGTCTGCCAGTTCACCGCGGCCCGCTGGGCGCAGCTAAGGCAGGCGGTAGGTGCGGCGGGCGGTGGCGTTGAAGATCGCGTGCTGCTCGGCCTCGCCCAGTTCGGAAGTGAGGGCTCTCGCGGTGCCCAGTACCTCGCCGTAGGTGGCGTCCAGGGTGCAGGGGGGCCAGTCGGAGCCGAACATGAGGCGGTTTGGGCCGAAAGCCTGCAGGGCGAAGTCGTAGTAAGGGCGGATGTGGTCCAGGCTGCCGGGGGCGGCGCCGGGCGGTGGGGGGACGCCGAGGATGCCGGAGAGCTTGGCGACGGCGTTATCCAGGGCGGCGAACTCGGCGAAGGCGGTTGCCCACGGCTCGCTGGGTTCGGGGCTCATGTCGGGGTTGCCCAGGTGGTCGAGGACGAACCGGAGTTCGGGAACCCGGCGGGCGGCGGTCACCGCGGCCGGCAGGTGCCGGGGCTCGCCGACCACGTCGTAGGCGAGGCTCGCCCCGGCTACCGCGGCCAGGCCGCGCAGCACGTCCGGCCGGGCCAGCCAGTCCGGGTCGGGCTCGATCAGCACCGGGTGCCGGATCCCGGCCAGCCGGTCGCCGCCGGGAAGCTCGCGCAGCCGGGCGAGGGCGTCCGCGACGTCGGGCGCGGTCAGGTCGGCCCAGCCGACTACGCCCGCAACCAGGCCGGGTTTGGCGGCCAGGGCGAGCAGTTCCGGGGTTTCCCAGGAGTCCGTGACGGTCTGCACCACCACGCTCGCCATGACGCCCTCCGCCGCCGCCAGCGGCGCCAGGTCCGCCGGGGCGAAGTTGCGCAGCAGCGGTGCCAGCACCGGGTCGCTGGCCAGCCACGGCTGGTCATGCGCGGACAGATCCCAGAAATGCTGGTGGGAATCGATGACCGGCACCCCGGCCGCCGGATGGCCCGGGGCCGGGGCGCCCGCGGCGGTCACCGGCTCACTTGACCTCGTTGAGCCTGCCCGTGGCTACATCGAAGACGAAACCGCGGATGGAGTCCTTGTGCGGCACGAACGGGCTTGCCTTGATACGGGCGATCGACTGGCGCACGTCCTCGTCCAGGTCGCCGAAGGATTCGGCGCTCCAGGCCGGCTTGATGCCGGTCTCGTCCTGGATCGACTTCTTGAACGCGTCGTCGGTGAACGTGAGCATGCCGCAGTCGGTGTGGTGGATCAGCATGATCTCCCGGGTGCCGAGCAGCCGCTGGCTGATCGCGAGCGACCGGATCTCGTCGTCGGTGATGACCCCGCCGGCGTTGCGGATGACGTGGGCCTCGCCGGCGCCCAGGCCGAGCAGCCCGTAGACGTTGAGGCGGGCGTCCATGCAGGCCACGATGGCGATGTGATTGGACGGTGGCATGGGCAACGGCCCGCTGAAGCTCTCGGCGTAACGCGCGTTGTTGGCCAGGTACTCGTCGGTGACGGTCATGGGACTCCTGCTCGTCGATGGGACAGGTGCTCCTGGGGGGAGGGCCCGGAATTCCGATCTTAACCCGGCATATCCGATATTATCTATTTTCCCTATTTGTTTAATAGGCTATCATCCACGCGTTTCCCCGGCGGACAGCGAATCGTTTGCCTGCCGTACCCGGGAAGGCACTGGAAGCCGGTGCCCGGCGGTGGCACCGTGGCAATAAGTGCCCGCGCTGATCTCCGGGGAGGAATACATGCGCGCAAGACTCAGCAGGCGGCTCGCCGCGGCCCTCACGTCCGGTTTAATCGCTGCGGCCATGGGGTTGTCCCTCGCCGCGACGGCATCCGCCGCGGCACGGCAGCAGGACCCGGTCCCGATCGGCCCCAACGAGTACTTCAGGGGCTTCATCAACAACCACCCGCCGGGCAAGGCCGTGATCACGGTGATCTGCCCCGGGCCCGTCAACACCGGCCACCCGGCCGCTGGGCAGACGATCGAGGTGAAGACCGCACAGCCCACCTCGACCTTCGACACCGGGTTCACCGGCAGCGCCGGGAAGAAGATCACGGCGGCGCTCGCGCCGGCTTCCACCACCACGGTTCTGGTCAGCTTCACCAGCTTCTTCGTGCCGAAGAAGATCCCGACCAGCATCACCGTGCCGTGCTCGGGCACCGGAAAGGTGGTGTTCCGGCCAGCGCCTACCAGCCCCACCGCCAAGTCCGCGGTACTGCCCGTGACGTTCATGGCGGGGCCTGGCACGTAGCGCAGCACCACATCCGCGCGGCCGGACTCCACCTGGGCAGGGGTCCGGCCGCGCTCCGCGGCACGGGCCTGCAGGCCGTCCGGCCGCCGGGGGTACCGTTTCCGGATGGATCTGCAGCACTGGCTGAGCAGCGCCGTCGCGGCGATAGCGGAGTGGCAGGAGGGGTTCGGCCCGTTCGAGACCGACCCGTCGATGCTCGTCAGTGACGAGCGGTTCGCCGGCGTCTTCGCCGAACTCACCGGGCGGCTGCGCGGCAACTACCCGTTCTTCCACCCGTCCTACGCCGGGCAGATGCTCAAGCCCGCGCATCCGGCCGCGGTGGCCGGCTATCTCGCCGCGATGCTGATCAACCCGAACAACCACGCGCTGGACGGCGGCCCCGCGACCGGCCAGATGGAGAAGGAGGCGGTGGCCGCGCTGGCCGCCATGTTCGGCCTGGGCACCCACCTCGGCCACCTGACCACCAGCGGCACGATCGCCAACCTGGAAGCCCTCTACGTGGCCAGGGAAATCCACCCCGGCCTCGGCGTCGCCTACAGCGAGGAAGCGCACTACACCCATGCCCGGATGTGCGGAGTGCTCGGCATCGAAGGCACCCCGGTGCCGGCCGACGGTGCTGGGCGGATGGACACCGGCGCACTCGACGCGCTGCTCGCCGGCGGCCGGATCGGCACGGTGGTCGCGACCGCGGGCACCACCGGCCTGGGCGCGATCGACCCGGTGCACGAGATCCTGGCGGTCGCCCGCCGGCACGGGGCCCGGGTCCACGTTGACGCGGCCTACGGCGGCTTCTTCACGCTGCTGGCCCGGGGGAGCGACCCCCCGGGCCCCGATGGCCTACGGCCAGTGCTGGCCCGGGGGGGCGACCCCCCGGAACCCCCCGGTGGCCTACGGCCAGTGCTGGCCCGGGGGGGCGACCCCCCGGAACCCCCCGGTGGCCTACGGCCCGGTTCCTCCGTCACCGGGCCGGGGCCGCTGGCCCGGGGGGAGGCCGGCGAGGAGGCCCTGGACCCTGCCCCCTGGCGGGCCATCGCCGGGTGCGACTCGGTCGTGGTCGACCCGCACAAGCACGGCCTCCAGCCCTACGGGTGCGGCGCGGTCCTGTTCTCCGACCCTGAGGTGGGCCGGTTCTACCTGCACGACTCGCCGTACACCTACTTCACCTCCGACGAGCTGCACCTGGGGGAGATCAGCCTGGAGTGCTCCCGGGCCGGCGCTTCGGCGGCCGCGCTCTGGCTCACCCTCCAGCTCCTGCCGCTGACCCCGGACGGGCTCGGCCGGGTGCTGGCCGCGTGCCGCCGTGCCGCGCTCGGCTGGGCCGCCCTGATCGGCGAATCCGCCCTGCTTGATCTCTACCAGCCCCCCGAACTCGACATCGTCTGCTATTTCCGGCATCTGCCCGGCGCGACGATGTCCGCTATCGACGACGCCTCCGTTTCGATGCTTGCCCGTGGCATGAAGGCCAGCCGGCCAGTCTTCCTCAGCACCCTGCGGGTCACGGCGGCCGCCATGTCCAGACGGCACCCCGGCGTCGCGGCCGACCAGGACGGCGCGAGAATCCTGCGCAGCGTCCTGATGAAACCCGAGGCCCGGGGCTACGTCACCGAACTGCACACCAGGGTCACCGAACTCGCCGCTGGCTAGTCAGCGCCCGCACGGGAGGTAGCCATGACAGCCACGGGATGGCTGGACGGCCGGGTGGCGGTGGTCACCGGCGGCGGGACCGGCATCGGCGCGGCCGTGGCGGAGCGGTTCGCGGCCGAGGGGGCCCGCGTGGTCCTGGTGGGCCGGCGGCCGGAACCGCTGCGGGCCGTCGCGGCGGCGCTGGGGGAGCGGGCGCTGGCCGTCCCCGCCGATGCGGCGTCCGGGGCGGACATGGTGGAGATGGCGGCCACGGCGGCCGCCCGGTTCGGCGGCATCGACATCCTGGTGGCGAACGCCGGCGGCCACGGCGTGGGCACCGCCGGCGATATCGCCGACGAGGACTGGGAGCGAAGCTGGCGGGCCAACGTGACCACCTGCCTGGCCGCCGCCCGGGCCTGCCTGCCGCAGCTCATCGCGCGGCGCGGCAGCGTTGTGGTCGTCTCGTCGATCGCGGGCCTGGCGGCTGCGCCCGAGTCGGTCGGCTACGTCAGCGCCAAGCACGGCCTTATCGGCCTGGCCAGGTCCATGGCCAGGGATTTCGGCGCCCGCGGGGTGCGGGTGAACACCGTGTGCCCGGGGTGGGTGCGCACCCCCATGGCCGACGAGGAGATGGACGCGCTGGCCGCGCTGCGCGGGCTGCCGGACCGGGAGGCCGCGTACGCACTGGCCACGGCGCAGGTGCCGCTGCGCCGTCCGGCCGAGCCCGGCGAGGTCGCGGCGGTGGTGGCGTTCCTGGCCAGCGGGCACGCGTCCGCGGTGACCGGGGCCGTGCTCACCGTGGATGGTGGCGCCACGGCGGTGGATTTGCCTACGATCGCGTACGACGTGTCCCAGTAACCGCGTCTGACCCCGGCCAGCAGAACTCTCACGATCTTCACATGCTGATGACATTGTCACTCCAGCTTCGCTGCCTAACGTCTTGCGCTGCCTGAGGAGCGTGATGACAATGCGGCGGCCCGGCCGGTGGCCCTGGTATGCCCTCGCGGTTTCCGCGCTGCTCATCTCCGGCTCCGCTGCCGCGCCCGCGCCGGCGCGGGCGCAGGCCCCGGCGAGCACCGAGGCGCCGGCCGGCACGCCGAGCCCGGCAAACACGGCCCCGGCCAGCACGCCGAGCCCGGCGAGCACCCCGCCCGCCGCGCCGCCCGCGGCCGTGCCGGGCATCTGCACCTCACCGGACCAGCCCGCGCTGGCGGCCGTGTTGTCGCGCCGGATAGCCAGCGCCCTGCGCGGGACCGAGGCAACGGTGGGCATCGCCGTGGAGGACTCGGACGAGGATTTCCGCTGCCGCTACCACCAGTGGCGGGAGTTTCATTCGGCCAGCGTGATCAAGGTCATCACCCTGGGCGCGCTGCTGTACCAGCTTCAGCAGGAGCACGAGAGCCTCAGCTCATATCAGGACGCGCTCGCCACATCGATGATCACCGAGTCGGACAACGACGCGCAGGACGAACTGTGGAACGAGATCGGCATGCCCGCGTTGCAGGCGTTCCTGAACGCGGCCCGGATGGACCACACCGTGCTCGGCACGGACGACTTCTGGGGCCTGACCGACGTCAACGCGCACGACGAACTCCGCCTGCTGCGGTTGCTGATCACCCATAACACGGTGCTTGACGGGACCAGCCGCCGCTACGCACTCAACCTGATGGCCGACGTCATCTCCTGGCAACGCTGGGGCGTGTCCGCGGGCGCGCCCGCGGACATGACGGTCCACCTGAAGAACGGCTGGCTGCCGGACCCGGACCTATGGGACATCAACAGCATCGGCGACTTCACCCACCATGACCTCGACTACTCGATCGCGATCCTGACCAGCAACGACCCCGACATGATCTACGGCGTGGACACCGTCGAGGCGATCGCCAGGCTGATCAACAAGACGCTGGCCGAGGGCGACGCGCAGGCCGCGGCGGCACCGGAGCCGTTCCAGCATCTGCTCTACATGCAGCGGCGATTCCTCGACTGAACCGCGCCACGTACGATCGTGGAATGCCCCGTCGCCTCGCCGCCAGCAACGCCAGCGATCTCATGCAGGCCGAGCGTGACATCCGCGGCCGCATCGGGGACCAGCACCTCGACTTCGCCGCGATGGCCGCGGTGTCGAACATCTACCGCGCCGCCAACGTGATCCGCAATCACATGGAACGCAAGGTGCTCGCGGATGAGGACCTGTCCTGGGCCGCGTTCACCGTGCTGTTCGTGCTGTGGATCTGGGGCGAGCAGCAGACCAGGGACCTGGCCGCCGAGGCCGGGGTCACCAAGGGCACCCTGACCGGTGTGCTGAAGACGCTGGAGAAGCGCGGCCTGGCCCGGCGCCGGGCGCACGAGTCCGACGGCCGCCTGGTGCTTGTCAGCCTGGAGCCCAAGGGCCTGGGCGTGATCGAGCGGCTGTTCCCCGCGTTCAACCAGAGCGAGGCGTTCGTCAGCGCCAGCCTGTCCGAGCGGGACAAGGACCAGCTTGCGTCGCTCCTGCGGACGATCATCCGCGCGGTCGAGGAAAGCTGACCGCCCGCAGCAGCGACTGGTGTTATTGAGCCGAACGATGCTCCAGCGCTGCCCGGATCCGCGGGCTCAGCCTGCCCCGGGGGTCACGCGAGCCCAGTGTGCGCCCCCGTCGAACGTGCGCCAGATCGTCGGGACGTCGTTGTTCCGCTCGTCGTCGCCGAGGACGAAGCCAGCCCGGCGGCTGACGAACATCACCTGGGAGGTGCCGCCGCTGGTGTCCCCGATCAGTGGCCGCACCGCCCGCCAGTGCGCACCGCCGTCCGTGGTGACCAGCAACGAACTCCGGTCCCCCACGAGAAAGACGGTGCCCGCGGACACGGCGGCGATCTGTCCCAGGTAACCGAAGTCCAGCGGGCGGCAGTAGGGGCGAACCGGCAGGCAGGGGGTGTACACCGCCCAGGACCGGCCTCCATCGCCGGAGCGGCCGACCGACTTCGCCTGGAAACCCATGCCCGGCTGCCCGGCGCAGACGGCCAGCAGCGTCCCGTCCGGCGCCGCCGACACCGTGGCGGAGATGGCGCCGACCGGCCCGCACCGCACCTGCCGCTTGGACCAGGTCTCCCCGGCGTCGGCCGTGAACCACATCGGGGCACGGTCGCTGGCCGGGCTGGACAGCACATACCCCGACGACCGGCCGGTGCGCAGCAGCCAGGTCTGGCCGGCCGCGCCTTCCTGCGCGGGCTGGCCGCCGGCCTCGGGGACCGTCGCGCCCGCGGGCTGGGTGGGCGCGGCGGCCCAGGTCCGTCCCCCGTTCGCCGACTCCAGCAGCCGGAGCCGGCAGGCCCGGCCGCGCCTCGGGCAGCCGGCGCGCACCAGCCAGCCCGAGCGCCCGAGGGTGGCGACGGCCAGCACGGTGCCCGGCTGGTGGCCCGGCGCCCAGGTCCGGCCGCCGTCATGGCTCACGAACAGCCCGGGATCGTAGAGGAATGCGTCGCCGTGGCCGTCGGCCGCCAGGAAGTTAACGGGCGGGTTCTCGCCGCATCGCCAGGTGGTGACGTGGGTCAACGTGGTGAACCGGGCGCCGCCGTCCGTCGTCCGGCCGGCCAGAATCTGGCACCGCCCGGCCGCCCGGCTGGTGAACATGCCGTATCCGGCCACCGGGCTGACAAAGGTGATGCCGTCCAGCCGCGCGCCGGCAGTACCGGAGGCGGTGGTCGCCGCGTTGCGGGCCGTCGGCGTCGCCCCGGACGCCGCTCTTACGGCGGATCCGATGGCAGGTGCCGCCTGGGCCGGGCGCGATGCGGCGCCACATCCCAGCGCGACCGTGGTAGCGAGCAGCGCCATGACGAACCGGGGCGCTGCGGCCGGTATCTGAATGCCCCGCATGCCCTGTGGACGCCGGTCGCGGCCGCATGGTTAGAACTCTCCTGGCATTCCCCAGCCCCGTTTGTGATGGCTGGCGCAACACAACATTCTAGGGTGCTGCGACATCCAGGATCTGCCCAGCGGCGGCCACGAAGCCGGCCCCGTGGCCATCACAGACAGTGATCGGGTTCGCCAGCCGTGGTGGGGGGTCGTTCGGGGGGCAGCTCACATCGAGTTCGCACGGCATTCACGCGGTACCCGGACGGTTGGCCGGCAGGATGCAGGGGTGACTAGGAGAGCGATCAGGGTGCCGGTCCTGCCCGCGCGTGTCTGCCCGGGTTTCGCCTGGGGCCGTTCGTGGCGGCGGCGTGGCGGTGCGGTTAACCTCGCGGCCGGGGGGGCCGCGGTCGTTGCGGTGATGGCCGGCGGGCTGGCTGCCGGGTGCACGGCGGCTGGCGCGCCGGCGGCGGCCGGGCCGCCGGCGGGGGCGCCGTTTGTGTATGTCACTGGTAAGGGAGGAACGAACGAGATCTCGCAGTTCGCCTCGCTGGGCTCGGGGGCGCTGCGGCCGCTCACGCCCGCGAACGTGGCCAGCGGGGAGTTCCCCTACGATGTGGCGGTCAGCCCGCGGGGCACCAGCGCCTACGCCGTCGATAACCTGTCTCACACCGCCGGTGCGGTCTCGCAGTACACCCTCAACCCGGCGACCGGGAAGCTGACCCCCAAGTCGCCCGCGATGGTGTCCACCGCAGGCGTCCCCAGCGGGATCATCGCGATCAGCCCCGATGGCAAGAACGCCTACGTCCCCTCCGGTAAGGCGATCTCCTGGTACCGCATCAGCCCGGCCACCGGGAAGCTGACCCCCATGCCGCCCCGGACGGTGGCCGGCGCAGGCAGCCCCATCGGCATCAAGGTCGCCCCCGGCGGCCGGTACCTCTACATCACCACCGGCACGCAATGCCTCGTGCCGAAGGGCAGCAAGGGCAAGTGCGCCGCCAACACAAAGGCAAACACCGTCTCGGTGTTCGCCATCAGCCCGGCCACCGGCGCGCTGAGCGCCAAGCCCGTGCAGACCGTGGCGACCGGGCCGAACGCGCAGATGATCACGATCGCTCCCGACGGCACGAGCGCGTACGTCGCCGCCACCACGATCTGGCAATACAGCATCAACCCCGCCACCGGGAAGCTGACCCCCAAGTCCCCGGCGACGGTGCCCGGCGGGGGTCACGACCTCGCGGTCACGCCGGACGGCAAGAACCTGTACGTCGTCAACGTGCGCAGCGCCACCATCGCCCAGTACGCCATCAGCCCGGCCACCGGCGCGCTGAGCGCCAGGCCGGTGTCCACCGCGGCCACCGTGCCGGCCCCCGAGGCGATCGCGCTGAGCCCCGACGGCAAGAACGCCTACGTGACCAGCGAGCACGAAGCCGCCCTGTCGCAGTTCGCGATCAGCCCCGTGACCGGCAAGATCACCCCCTTGTCACCGGCCACTGTCACCGCGCCGTCCCACGGCTCACTCGGCGTGGCGGTCACCCCCTGACGCGGGCCGGGCGCGAAGGTCACCGCCCCGGCCACAGCCCCAGCACGGCTTAGCGTTGTGACTGGCGGGAAGCCTGCCTGGCAGGCTCGGTGCCCTCGAGTTGCGTCAACCATGACAGAAGGTCAGGTTCCGGCCGCGATGCGCAGCGCGGACGCGACGAGCCGGTCGGCCCGGGCGGCGGCGCCGGGCTCCTCGGCGATGGTCTCCGCGAGCATCGCATCCGGATCCTGGCCGTTCGCCTCGATCTCCGCCCGGCCGCCGGCGTCCAGCCACAGCCGGAACTGGTCGCCGTCGACCTCGGGGTGGAACTGGACGGCGAGGTGCCGGCCGAGCCGGTAGGCCTGCACACCCAAGCTGTTGCGCCCGAGCACGGTGGCGTCGGCCGGCGGCAGGCACCGGTCGTGGTGGAATTCCAGCCACGGCCCCGGCGGGATCAGTTCGGGGTCCTCGGTGTCGATCATGACCCAGCCGATCTCCTGGCGGCCCGCGTGCTCCACCGTGCCGCCGGACGCGGCGGCCAGCATCTGCGCACCGAAGCAGATCCCCAGCACCGGGACCCCGGCCGCGTCGGCCCGCCGCAGCCAGGCCAGTTCCTCGTCGATCCAGGCGCGGGCCTCACCCTCGTCGTACACCGAGCAGGTGGACCCGAGCAGGACGATGTGTGCCAGTCCGTCCGGGTCCGGCAGCGGGCCTTCCTTGGGGAACAGGATCGTGCTCAGCCGCGCGCCGCGCGCCTCGAACGCGGCGCCGATGAATCCGGCCGAGTCCTCTTCATGGTGACGGACGACGACGACCTGCATGCGATGCCTCCGATTGCCGACGATCTCGTTTGGTGCCAAACTACTTTCCATGACGCAAGCCGTCGACCTGACCGACCTCGACATGTGGGCGCGCGGTGCGCCCTACGCCGAGTTCGCCCGGCTCCGGCGCGACGCGCCCGTCGCCTGGCACGACGAGGCGCCGCCGAACTCGGGTTTCTGGTCCGTCTGCGGCTACTCCGACATTGTCGCTGCCAGCCGCGACGTGGCAACGTTCTCCTCGGCGCGCGGCATCTCGTTCGAGGAGCCCACCGACGAGGACATGGCGGCCCGGCGGACGATCATCGACACCGACCCGCCCGAGCACACCAAGCTCCGCAAGATCGTGTCCGGCGCCTTCTCGGTCCGGGCGGTCGCCGTCTACCAGCACTTCGTCGAGGGGCTGACCGAGCAGGTGCTCGACGCCGGACTCGCCGGGCCGGTGCTGGGCGGCCAGGAGTTCGACTTCATCGACGCGGTCGCCAAGGAGGTCCCGATCCGGGTCCTGGCCCGCATCATGGGCCTGCCCGAGGCCGACCTGGACTCGTTCATCGACCTGGGCGACCGGCTCATCGCCAACACCGACCCGGACATCACCGACGTGGTCTGGGGCCGCGACGACACCGACGCCTACCGGCTGTTCCCGTTCCGCAGCCCCTACGGCAAGCGACTGTGGGACCTGGGCCGGACGATCGTGGCCGACCGGCTCCGCGATCCCGGCGACGACCTGCTGTCCCGGCTGTTGCGTGCCGAGGTGGACGGCGACCGGCTGAGCGAGACCGACCTCGACAACTTCTTCTCGATCCTCGTGATCGCGGGCAACGAGACCACCAGGATCGCGATCGCCCAGGGTGTGCTGGCGTTCTGCGAGTGGCCGGAGCAATGGGACCGGCTGCGGGCCGACCCCGCCCTGCTGGACGCGGCGACCGACGAGGTGCTCCGCTGGAGTTGCCCGACCCACTTCATGCGCAGGACCGCAACGGTGGACACGGAGCTGGGCGGGGCGGCGATCAGGGCGGGGGACAAGGTCGTGCTCTGGTACGTGTCCGGCAACAGGGACGAGGCGGAGTTCGCCGACCCTGCTGTGTTCGACGTCGGGCGTGCCCCCAACCGGCATCTGAGCTTCGGCCGGGGTGGCCCGCATCTGTGCCTGGGTGCCCATCTGGCCCGGCTCGAGGTCCGGATCGTGCTCGCCGCGCTGGCCCGGCGGGTGGCCAGGTTCGAGCTGGCCGGCGAGCCGCGCCGGATCCGGTCCAACTTCACCAACGGCCTCAAGGCTCTCCCGGTCCGCATAACCCCCGCCTGACGTACCGCCGCCCAACCCGCCTTGCGCGCCATCTGCCGTTGGTGATCATGATCACCAACGCTGGAGGATGCCGGAGCGGGGATGATCATGGGGGCGCGGCAGGTCCGTGGGGGCGCGGCGGGCCGGTCTGGGCGGCGGCGAGGGGCCGGGGCGGGTGGTGCGGCTAGGGGGTGTCGGTGGCCGGAGGGCCGCCGGGGCGGGACCGGCGGTGGCGACGAGCAGGCCGCCGAGCACCGGCCCAAGCAGCGAGCCGACCTGGGTCAGCGCGGTGGAGATGGAGTTTGCCACCTGAAGCTGTTCCGGCTCCACGATCGACGGGATGATCGTAAAAGACGCAGGCAGGAACAGCCCCTCGCCGGCCCCGATCAGGGCCGCCACCGGGGCGAGCACCGCCAAGGAGGCCGTGTGCCGTGTGACCACCACCACGAGCGCAATGACAAGCACGCAGCGGCCCGCGTCGGCGATCAGCATGACCTGGCGCGGGCCTATCCGGTCGGCCAGCACACCGCCCACCGGGATCAGCACCGTTCGCGGCACCCCGTAGCAGGCCAGGATCGTGCCGAGTTCGATCGGCCCGCCATGGCCGGACAGCACGAACCATGGCAGCGCCACGGCGTAGCACAGGTCGCCGATGGTCGAGGCAAGCTGGCCCATGCTGAGCAACTGGAAAGAAAGGTTGCCGAGCGGGCCACCCGCGGTGGCGGCGCGCAGCCGCGCCAGGATGCCGGGCCGCCGGGCGGTGCCGTCAGCCACCGAGCCTCCCGGGGGTGCACCAGACCTTGACACCGAATCGTTTGCTTCCATACGATCCCGGCAACTGCCCGCGCCAGTGCCGCCTGGGGCCAACGCCGAGGGGACGGACGTGAGGAAGATCGATGCCTTCGCTCACATTCTCCCGCCTTCGTATGCCCGCCGACTGGAGTCGATCATGTCAGGCGGCGCCGTCAGCGAACGGATCCTCGGCTACCAGCCCTGGATCCACGAGGACCCCGCGCTGACCGGCCTGGACGCCCGGTGGCGGGTGATGGACGCCTTCGGCGACTACCGGCAGGTGCTGACGCTGGCGGTCCCGCCCCTCGAGGAACTCGGCGGCCCTACGGCAGCGCTCGACCTGGCCCGTGCCGCCAACGACGAACTGGCCGAACTGGTGCGGGCGCACCCGGACCGGTTCGCCGGGTTCAGCGCCGCGCTGCCGATGAACGACATCGACGCCGCGGCCGGGGAACTCGACCGGGCGATCACCCAGCTTGGCGCGCTCGGCACCCAACTGCACACCAACGTCGGCGGCGCGCCGCTGGACGAGCGGCGCTTCGCGCCCATCTTCGACACCGTGACCCGCCTGGACGGCGCGGTCTGGATTCACCCGACACGCAGCCCGGCCTGGCCGGACTACCCGGCGGAGAGCCGGTCCAAGTACGGCATCTGGTGGTCGCTTGGCTGGCCGTACGAGACGTCGGCGTGCATGGCGCGGCTGGTGTACTCGGGCGTTTTCGACGCCTACCCGGGGCTGCGGGTGATCACTCATCACGCGGGCGCCATGGTGCCGCACTTCGCCGGGCGGCTGGCCTCGCCGCTGGAGGATCCCGGCCGGGAGGACATCCTGGCCGGGCTGAAGCGGGACCCGATGGACTACTTCCGCGGCTTCTACGCCGACACGGCGATGTTCGGTGCGGCGCACGCGGTCCGGTGCGCGGTGGAGTTCTTCGGCGCGGACCACGTGCTGTTCGGGACGGACATGCCGCTCGGCGGCCCCAACGTGGTCGGGGACACGATCGCCGATATCGAGGCCCTCGACCTCCCGGATGCCGACGCCGCGGCGATCTTCGGCGGCAACGCCGGGAGGGTATTGCGGATTCCGGCCTGAGGGGCACTGCCCGGGTTCCCGGCCGTCGTTAAGAAGAGTTTTCTTTTATAGGGAGGCAGCGATGGCGAGTACCGAGCCGGTCTACGAGCGCCTGGGCGCGAAGGTCCTCTCCTTGCCGGATGTGATCGCCCAGTCGGTGGGGTTCATAGGCCCGGTGTTCTCCTCGGCGTTCGTGATCCCGCTGGTCGTCGGCGTGATCAGCGCGTCAGGCAAGGGCGGCGGGGTCGCCTCGCCGATCTCGGTGATCCTCGCCGCGGTCGGCGTGTTCGCGCTGGGCTGGATCGTGTCGAGCTACGCCAGGGAGATACACGCGGCCGGGTCGCTGTATGACTACGTGACCCGCGGGCTCGGCGAGCGGGTCGGCACCGCGGCCGGGTGGCTCTACTACGGTGGGATAACCGTGCTGCTCACCGGCCTGCTGCTGCTCATCGGCGGGTACCTGCAGAGCACCATCCAGGCCGAGTTCAGTGTGAACCCCTTCCCGTCTTGGGTGTGGACGCTGATCCTGATCGTGGTGATCGCCGGCATCCTGTACTTCGGGGTGCGGGTCTCCACGCGCAGCCAGCTCGCCCTGGCCCTGGTGTCGATCCTCGTCGTCACGATCTTCTTCATCACCGTCATCGTGAAGCTGGGCTCGGCGAACAGCCTCAAGCCGTTCAACCCGTCGTCGGCGGCGGACGGCTGGTCCGGGATCTTCTTCGGCATGCTGTACGGCGTCCTGCTGTTCGTCGGGTTCGAGACCGCGGCGAACCTGGCCGAGGAGACGCCCAACCCGCGGCGGGAGATCCCGATTGCGGTAATGGCCGCGGCAGGGATCGCCGCCGTCTTCTACGTCCTGGCCACCTACGTCGAGGTGGCCGGGTTCCACTACAGCCTCAAGGCGATCACCTCCGCCGCGGCGGCGCCGCTTTTCGCGCTCGGCGCGCCGGCCCATGCCGGCGGATACGGCGGCACCTGGATCGACCGTCTGCTTGAACTCGTGGTGCTGTTCGACATGCTGGCGGTCGCCATCGGCTGCGCGGTGTCGGCATGCCGCGGCATCTTCGCGATGGCCCGGGACCGTCGGCTGCCCGCGGCGCTGGCCATGACCCGCAAGCAGAACGGTGCGCCGCTCGGCGCAGCGGCCTTCGTGGTGGGGGCGTCGATCGTGACCCTGCTGATCAACCAGTTCTGGACCGGGCTGTTTGCGCTGCCGGCCACCCCGCACTACTTCGCGCTGTTCGCGTGGGGGTCCACGTTCGGCGGGTTCGCCCTGGTAGTGGTGTACCTGCTGATGTCGATCGGCTCGCTGCGCAGCTTCGCCACGTCCGCGCGCCGGGTGTCGCTGGTCATCTCGGCGGTGATCGGCATCCTGATCACCGCGGCCGCCATCTTCGGTTCGTTCTACAAGGTGACCAGCCCGACGATCTGGGCGCCGTGGCTCGCGCTCGCGCTGCTGGTGGTCGGCTTCCTGTCCACCTTCGTCCTACGGGCCAGGCAGTCCGCGAGCAGCCGGTTGGCCGACCTGAGCGAGGGGACGCGGGTGTAGTACGCGCCCGGGGCGTCCCGGGCGGCTACAGGAGCACGTCGAGGCGGCGGGGGGCGCGGAACTCCCAGCCGCGGAACTCCGGCGGCCGCACCGGGTCGGCGGCGAGCCCCGGGAACCGCCGGATCAGGGTCTCGATGGCGATCCTGACCTGGGCACGGGAGAAGGCGTGCCCGGCGCAGAAGTGCCGCCCCGCGCCGAACGCCAGGTTCACCGTCCGGAGTGCCGGGGCCGCCCCCGGGCTGGCCGGCCGGTACCGGAAGATGTCGAAGCGGTCCGGGTCGGAGAACCTGGCCTCGTCCCTGTTGGCCGAGGAGACCAGCGACCCGACCGGCGCGCCGCGGGGGATCGTGACGCCGCCGAGTTCGGTATCGGCCACGGCCTGGCGGGTCTGCGTGCCGATCGGGGACACCCAGCGCAGGCCCTCCTCCACCACCGCGGGGACCAGCCCCGCGGGGTCGTCGCGCACCGCGGCGAGCTGGCCGGGGCTGGCGAGCAGCCCGGCCAGCGCCGAACCGCCCGCGTGCCCGGGTTCCTGCATCCCGCCGAGCAGGATCACCTTGAGCGTCGGCATGACGAAGTCCCTGGCCCGGCACGCGCCGGCGGGCATGCCGCTGTGCAGCAGGTGGGAGATCGTGCTGTCGTCCGGGCTGGCTTCGAGGCGGTCGAAGACCGGGCCGAGCACCTCGTCGATCTCCCGCGAGCACATCGTGCCGACCTCGGCCCGCTCCGGGTTGCCCTCGAAGTTGATCACGCCGAGGTGCAGCCGCCAGAACCAGTCCCGCAGCCGGGCCGCGCCCAGGTGCGCCACGCCGAGCACGGTGCCCAGGCTGAGCACCGACACCGGCTCCAGGTAGTCCGCCATCAGTTCGGCGTGGCCGCGGCCCGCGAGGTCGTCGAGCACCTGCTCGGCGATCGGCCTGACCAGGTCGTCGATGTAGCCGTTGACGTGCTTGGGCCGGTACTTGGAATCCAGGCTGCGGCGCAGTTCCAGGTGCGGTGCGCCGTCCACGGTCAGAATGGTCGGCGAGCCGAAGGTGCGGTCCACCGGTGAGTCGTCAAGCTCGGCGCTGAACAGCTCCGGATGGGTCCCGACGAACTCGACGTCGTCGTAGCGGGCGACGAACCACAGCCGGACCGCCGGGATGTAGCACACGGGCGCGTCCCGCCGCAGCCGCGCGTAGATCGGGTACGGATCGGCTTCCAGGTCCGCCACGGTCACCGACGCGGCGAACTCGGTGATGGCGTCGTGGCCCATGGCCGGATCGTATGGAGCCAAACAATTACCGTCAAGGTGCCCGGCCCGTAGACGGCACCGACCCTGTGGACCAGGGAGGAGGTGGCCCGCGTGGGCATCACCGGCCCCGCCAACGGCCAGACCATCCTGCTCGCCACCAGCTTCGAGCGTTGACCCCCGGGCCGGACCTCAGAGGTGGTAGGCGTACTCGCGGAACTCCCAGTCGGTGACGAACCGCTCGAAGCGCTCGATCTCGTTCCGCTTGTAGGCAAGGAACGAGGTCACGAAGTACTCGCCGAGCACCTCGGCAAGGTCGGTGTCGGCTTCCAGCGCGTCGAGTGCGTCCCCGAGTCGCTGCGGCAGCAGTTGCGCCCGCGCCGGGTCGTAGCCGTAACCCTCCAGCTTGGCGGGCGGCTCCACCTTGCCGGTGATGCCCAGGTAAACGGCCGCGCCGACGGCGGCCATGGCCAGGTAGGGGTTGGCGGTGGCGTCGCCGAGGCGGACCTCCATCCGGGCGGCGGCCCCCCGCTCCGGCGGGATCCGGACCATCGCGCTGCGGTTGTCCAGGCCCCAGTCGATCAGCCACGGGGCAAGGGTGTCCGGCCCGAACCGCTTGTAGGAGTTGATGGTCGGGTTGAGCAGTGCGCTCAGCGCCGGGGCGTGCGCCAGGACCCCGCCGATGGCGTGCCGCCCGGCCGCCGACAGCCCGTCCGGGCCGCCGGGATCGCCGAACACGTTCTCCCCGGCGGAGTCCGCCAGCGAGACGTGCACGTGGAACCCCGACCCGCCCTCGTCGTTGAACGGCTTGGCCATGAACGTCGCTAGCAGGCCGCGGTGCCTGGCGATCTCCTGCACCGCGGACTTGAGCCGGAACGACCGGTCCGCCGCGTCGCCCAGTTCCGAATGGCCGAGGTTGATCTCGAACTGGCCGGGGGAGAACTCGTGGTTGGCCGCGGTGACCCGCAGCCCCGCGTCCCGCAGTTGGCGCAGCATGTCCAGGAGCGCGCCCTGCGGGTCGCCCTTGCGGCCGACCACGTACACGTTCCCCAGGTCGTTGGCGTACCGCTGCCAGCCGCCGCCCGGCGTGGGCTCGCACAGGTAGAACTCAAGCTCGGGACCGCACACGAGGGTGTAGCCGAGGCCGGTGAACCGGTCGGCCACCCGGCGGGCCACGACCCGCGGTGACTCGGGCGCGGGCGCGCCGTCCGGGGTCACCGCGTCGCCGAGGCACCACGCCGCGCCCCGCTCCCACGGCAGCGGCGTCAGCGTGGTCAGGTCGGGCCGGACGGTGATGTCGGGCAGGCCGTCCTCCAGGCCGCCCTGCACCGGCACCACGTCGCCCATCGGGGAGGTGTGGTACACCGCCCGGCAGAACGCCAGCCCGTGGCTGACCGCCGTGCC